>Ga0187894_10006127_pt1 | contig 11918 bp, 16 predicted proteins | sample GBC1701081metaG_FD_136650 | JGI IMG/M metagenome (GOLD analysis project Ga0187894, IMG submission 136650) | White microbial mat communities from a lava cave in the Kipuka Kanohina Cave System on the Island of Hawaii, USA - GBC170108-1 metaG ...
CTCCTCGTAAAACAGCCCGTTCATGATTTGCGGATGAATGGCATTAACCGTCTCGGCCACCGTGAAACGATTCACGTTTGCCTTGGGCTGGTTTGTGCCTTCCCACATGATGACACCGGGCGGGCTTTGATAAAGGGCGTCAGCTTCTTTCCACCGGAGAGCCCAATAACTATTCTGAAACCATGCACCCGCAGTCTCCGCGTCTTGAACACAAATTTTTAGAGCTTCGGAGTCTGCAATGTCCGAAGGACTATAAACCTTTGTGGGGTCAACCTGAGATTGTGGATTTGCTTGGTCTCGTTCAATCTGCGCCATTAATTTTCCTTTAGACCATACTTGTTACATAAAATATATTTGGGTATCTTACTGTATCTGTCCCGCCAAAAAATCCAACAATTGTTACAACGTCATTCACATGGAAAATCGTACCAAGGCCGAATCATCCGTTCCAATTGTGCCTACCGCGCCACCATCAATTAAAGACGTACCGTTAACAGTCACGTCTCTCGCACCGTTCACCACTAGAACCGTAGCCGGATTGAGAGCCGCTATGCCAAATACCGAATTGACCGCCTGAATGTATTTTCCAACGTCCGCCGCAGTAAAAACGTCCGTTGCCGAAAGAATGTGGTTTCCCGATACTGTCAATCCTGTGAGATACCGAGCATCACCTTTCGCCCCGAAGTTTCTTACGTTATACGCGGAGCCCCCGACAAAACTTGTCGAACCAGTACCGCGCATATCAAAAACAGGAACATTACTTGGATTCGTATAAGTATCATTCCCTGGATAAGATGCAGGAATCCAAACAGCCGCTTTCGTACTATCCGCAGCGTCATTAATGGCTGCTTGAAGTTTTGGGCCTACATAAAAATCAGGAATAATCAAACGTAAAGGCGTAAGTTCCATGCTTTATTATTCTGCCTTGGCTGATTCAGTTTTTGGTTGTAGTTCTGCCAATTGCATTTGGGCTCGCGCTAAATCTTCTCGTAGTTGCATAATTTCGAGATGCATTCGCCCAAGTTCACTGAAAATCTTATTGATGTCCATTTTTATAGCTCCCTTCTTTTATTCAAAATAACCGTCGAAAGTTATCGTCCACATAATTGCGCCTGCTGCTGGTGCCGTCGTAACTTTATTGTGAGATACGGCAATGAATTCTCCCGGAGCTACCACAATAGGAGATTGAAACGCAAAAGCTTGAGGCGTACCAACTACCGGAGTACCAACAGCAGCCGTCGCATTTGCAACGCTAGTTGTGCAAAGGGCTATGCGTCTTGGGGCCTTCGCGGTACCGGAACCGAAGGAAGCGGACTCGGCAGTAGCTAGCGATACAGCGGTATGACCAAAACACAATGCCATTGTACCTGCAAGCGGACTGGTGGTCAGTGCTACCGTTACAACGCCACTTATACTTACCCCGGTAATAATAAGATTACGAGATGTCTGGTTGACGCCGCCTGTTGGGTTCTGAAACGAAGAAATAATTCCATCTGTTCCCGCAGCCAATGTGAGCGTTTCCTGAAATTTCCCACCGAGTCCGCTACCCAACGCGGCGGTGGTGTTAGTTGGAACTGCCGCTGCCGGGTTGGTATTGTTCGCATACTGTGCGGTCGTACCCATCGTGCCGCCGTTTTGTCCCTGATACGCCATGTGGCCGAATCCGGCTTTCTGATGCGGCCAGGGTTTGGTGGGGTCGGGGCCGAGTTGAGTAACGAAAACATCGCTAATTTTAAGCTGTGTCGCCACTGCGGGGGCCGAGCCCCCTATATATGTACGTGCTGTAAATGGCTGTGTAGCCATTATCATCGGCTGCCCCAAAGTTGGAGCATCCGTCAACAGAGTTAACTTTCCTACAAGGATATCGTCAATGTAAAAGATAACCGTGTTTGTCTGTATTACAATCACGTAATCGTGGTTGACGTTGGCCGAAGGCGCAGTGATGGCGGCGGTCTGTGTTTCGGTACCGTTGTAACTAATAACGCCACGTAATTCTCCCGCCGTGTTGTAGCGATAGAATACGCCATCTGTGGGGGCCGCGCCACCTGGAATAGTAGCTGAAAATAGTCCAAACTCAATAGTATTGTTGGCTTGTGGAACCTGAGTTATAAGTGCGCTAACATTGATACGTAATTCCGATTTAGCAAATAACGGAAAACTACGAAAAGTTTGAATAGCACTGTTGGTATTGATTGTAGTAATAGCTGAGTTGTTCAAAATCAGGAAACCACCCGCCATCGCACCTGTTTGCGTGGTTGCCGCAAAACGGTACTTCGCAGTGTTCTGAGCCGTAGCGTTAAAGGTATCGTCCCATAGTAAAACAGGATTAGCTACTGCTAGTCGTTGGCCTTCAGTGGCATATACTCGATTAACCCGTCCGCCAGCGACAACAGTGCCATCATCATTCTTACCGGCAACTGCGACGAAACCAGCCGTAGGTGGTGTGGCCGGGGTGACTACGTTGAGGTTGAAATTAGCGTCAACGTTTGCTTTACCTGCGCTGGAACTACCACTATCTATAACTGCCATAATTTATGCCACCGTATATTGAAATTTTCTACGTCCTACTATGGGGCCAGGATTTGCTGTTGCATAAACCTGGGCAGAACCGGTACCAGGAAGCGCCGAAAAAGAAACTGAATCCCATGCCGCGTCACCTGATGCAACTCGGCCTGTTGCAATTTTACCGCTCTCTACAATAATCACTTTACTTGTTGAACTAATACTAGCATCAGTTAATGTAAATGTTAAATCTCGTCGAGGTTTTGTCCCAAAATCCACTTCTGCTTCTGTCCAAGAAGCACCCGCTCCCCCGCTAGCTGAAATTGTAATAGTTTGTCCAACTTGCGATAAAGTTACGGAGCCTGCCTGCTGAAGCGTGATATTTCCGCCTAATTGCGGCTGCCCGGATACTTCTAGCGTCGTCGGATTAACAACAGGCATTATGCGTATTCCTGTATAGCAAGATTGCTTGCTGCTACCGATGCAATCGCATTTACGGCAGCAGTATTAAAAGAGTCTTCATCCATCCAAAATACACCGTTTGGAGTAAGAGTTATACCACTATTAAGCACAGCAGAAGAACCGAAACCCAAAGAAATATTGGCGATAGAAGTATTAGTTAGATGTAAGCCTTTTCGATTAGCATTCGCGGCTAATACTTGAGCAGAAACTACACCAACAGATGAGGCGGTCGGCGCGCTTGCGGTTAGCGCCGTTTTCGTACTCACTATTCCAACAAGCCGTGCTGCGCGGTCTGATACATCTACAGTACCAGAAACAGCAACCGTAAAAATATCAACGCCTGTTGCAACAATCTGTGCTCCACGAGCAGTAGATTGAGCTTCGACAGTTTGACCATTTGTTACTGTTGGCTGAGTAGTGTTAAATACACCGCCTATTTGTACTGGATTACCGGCTTTTGCAACACCAGATGCCGAATTACCTTGAATAGTCCAAGGCGAAGTACCTTGATTTGCAGTTACAACATCGGCAGCGGTCAATGCACGAATTTGACGTGCATCATAAAGCGTTCCACCAGTTGCTAATTCAACCTGAAGATTGAAATTGGTAACTGTCTGTTTTAATTGTTGTGATTGAGAACCATACACTATACCAACTAATCTTGCTGCTCTATCTGTTACGTCAGCTACAGAACCAGCATCGGTAATTACATGACCGAGTACGTTAGTACCGGCCGGAAGAGCCGCATTGACCGTAACATTAAATGTATCAATACCTGTAGCAACGATTGCTGCACCGCGAGCCGTAGCCTGTAATTCAACCGCTTGTCCAGTTGTAACGGTGGGTTGTGTGGTATTAAAAACTCCGCCAATTTGATTGGGATTGCCCGCTTTTGCCGTTCCGCTGGCCGCACGGCCTTCAACTTGTCCAACAAGACGCGCTGCTCTATCTGTTACATCAATAACATCAGCAGATGTTAACGCACGGATTTGTCTTGCGTCATAAAGTGTTGCACCTGTAGCCAACTCAACTTGTAAATTGAAATTTGTCGCGGTCTGCTTAATTTGCTGACCTTGAGAACCATATACCACACCTAAAAGACGCGCGGCGCGGTCGCTGACATCGACAGTTCCCGTGATAGTTGTAGATGCTAGCGTCACGGGAAAAGAAGATTGGTCGGACGCAATCACGACTGGAGTGGAAGCGGCCATTGCTTTCTGACCTAGCGTATTGATGCGGCCAGTGAAGGTCGAATCCGCCAATCGGGTCGCAAGCGTTGCTTCCGTTGCTGCGCCAGTAGGAAGCGGAAGCGACGCGGCGGAAACAATCCAAGGCGAAGTAGATTGTGTTACTGCTACTGTACCAGAAATAGGTTGGGGAGTTGTTCCTGTCGGGTCAATACGTAGAGGGTTTAGCGACGTGCCTAAAATATTTATTAAGTCAGTAAGTACAACAGGCCAACCATTTGCTAAAGTATTTGGATTACCTTGGTTAACAGTCCCCCCGCCGCCACCAGCAGCGGTCGAAACAAGAGCACCTGTTCCATCTAAGCTGACTTCTTGTAAATTACCTGCGGGATTCCGTCCTAAAAGGGTAGAAACCCGAACGGCCGGATTTAAAATTTCTTTTCCTGCCATTTTAAACCTTCTTCATTGTCCGATGAAACCCTTTGGGGTCACAATTAGCACAGACTGGTGGATTACCGTGATAACGTGCTACTATATTTTTACATTTTGAACAAGTAACATATTCTTTGTTTTGATTAGTTGATTGAATGTAAATAGGTCTTCGAAGAAATAAATAAAGGTCTACTCCACCAAGTATTAGTCCTGCAACTGCCACAATCATTTCCGGCTTTATAGTTTCTAAACTTATCATATTCCGTAAATTTGCTCTTCAGGATTTCTAAATACTGGAGCGCCTTCCCAAGTGGTAGGCGGAATAAAACTCGGCTCGGACTCTGGTACTTTTTCTTTCAGGCCAAAAACCATTTCATGTAACTGCTTCTCAGCTAACAAAGACCAAACAGCTTCTTGTTTCTGTTTCTCAGTCACCGGGACTTCCGGGGCCGCAGGCATTGCCATAAGCAGGTGGGCAATGCTGTCCACACAATCATCATGGCGGGTGCCGCTGGGTTTGAAATTCAGGAATTCATTGAAGACCTGAGTCAAAATCGAAACTTCCGAAGAGAACCAGAGACGGTCGTTCAAGAGAGCCAATTCAACAAGCTCTGCTCGAACTTCCTTGGCACCCTTTTGAGAGTCCACGGGAAAAAATTCCAGTGAGCAATCATAGCCGATTCGAATAAGCTCCCGGTGAATATCGTTCTCCAAAAAGTTTGCGCCGGGCGAATTCTCAATTCGAATGCGACTGACCTTCCATGTCTTCGCCTGATTGGCAATCTGAAACACAAGGTCAGCTTTGCCGAAGCGCCCTCGAATCATGTGAACCACAAAGGCTCTCTGTTGCGCTAGGTCAAAGCGTCCTACTGTACCCACGCTGAAATCTCGACCCTTTCCAACGGAGTAGGCTAAGTCCCAAGTAGATATAGAAAATCGGTCATCCTGGGGGAGACCTTCCGCCTGAGTGATGTGCGAGTTAAGAAGCTGCTCGCTAAACTTCACCTGCCGAGCGGCAGACGGTTTGCAGAGATACTGACACGCGAAGATGTGCGGGTCGGTACGCTGCTTTTCTTTCAAAAAGGCGTATGTAAGCCGCACCGTTCCTGTTGCATCGAACGGAAACAGAAGATAGTAATCAAGCTCGCAAAGGTCTTCCTTCTTCGTTTTCTTCGAGCCTTCTTTAAGCTCCCAAGCGGAACGTCGAAGTATTCTTAGGCTAGTATCGTCTGAATGTTCAATTTGATGAGCATAGGCATCATTCTCATCATACGGAGTACCGATATTATCGTGATATCCATACGGGTCAATAAGCGAGCGAACCAAATCTATCGATTGGCGAACCTTAACACGGTTCTCCTGGGTTGCTGTAGGGCCGCTGTTGATATTCGAAACGCAGTCGTCGTACTTTCCAACGTCATAGTGCCAGCCGGAACTCTCGCCCTTGAGCGAAACGGCATCGAGCGTACCTGCAATGTTCTCTTTTGTACGCGCGGGCGTGATGAAAGTCTCGACCGGGCCTTTATCCACGTCCAAGAGACAATGCTCGGGGAAGAACAACTGAAATCTTGTTGGCCGCGGGATAAATTCTTTGCCCTTTTTTTCACCCGCGAGGATGAAAAAGCTCTTCACCTTTTTGATAAAGCCCAAAGCAAGGTCTTCAACGGCCGTCAAAAGGGCAATTCGAATGTTTGGAAAGCAAATTATCCACTGTACCGTGTCTGCTTCATCGCAAGAGCTTTTGAAACTGCCCCGCGGCATCATCAAAAGACGGTTTTTCATCGTATCCTGAGCCGCAATGGACTTATCAGGGTTCTTATGGACGAAAAAATCACAAATCAAGCGATGCGGAGACTCGATTCGGCCATCAATCGGGATGGTCGGATAGGGTTTGAACTCTTGTCCGCAAACCGAACACGTTCCGGGTTCCGGTGCCATCGTCATGTGCTCGGGACAATAGTAATTATCAACTAGGTCGTAGCCAAGAATGTCTTTCGCCAAGTAGAACAGGTCTGTCTGGCAACGACGGCGGCCATCCGTCCACGTTTTGAAGTCTTCTTTGTAGCCGGCTTTCACCGCACGAGCAAAAAGCTTGGAAAGCTCCGAGTCATCCTGTAAAAGCATTTAGTTCCCCAAATTTATTCGCTACCGGCCTTCATCTCGGCCTGTTCCTCACCATAGTGACCTTGAACGTGGCCCAGCAAACCTTTCAGGTCTGCAAACACATGACTGGCGGGCTCTGCGCCTTCCATACCATCGTGTTGAACGTGGAAGCCGCCGTTGTCCGCTTGCTGAATTCGCAGATGCGCTTTCTTGGCCTTCTTCTTGCCGCCAAGCTTCGACATTGCTTTCTTAGCAGCGCCGTCCATCCGCTCTTTCATCTTATTCTCATCGGCCGGAACCACCGCCTCACCTTTGTGAAGCTTATAAGCACCGGTCTTAGGCACATTCTTCGTGCCTTTCTTATAGTCGCCCAGCAACTCTCTCTTGTCCAAAACGCCTTCCATTGCGCTAGTCCTATCGGCCATGCCTTCGTAGTTTTTGTCTATGTTTGCGGACTCCGCAATATAGCGCCGACGCTCACCAGGGTCTTTAATTCTCGAAGCCTGTCTACCGCGTTGCTGCGTCAATGCTGCCCTTTGTTCCTCGGTTGCCATTATGTTTTCCTTGGCCGGTATGACGGCCTCGCCCACATGGAGCTTGTATATATCTGTAGCGGGAACCAAATCGGTGCCCCGTGCTAAATTCTTCACTCGCTCAGGAAGTTTCTTACCCTTAGAAGCAGCATCCCACTCGGCTACTTTTGAAGCGCCACCAAGAGCTTCCGTGCCCTTCTTTGTGTGCGCCCATCTGCGCTGTGCTTCAGATAGATATGGCATTGGACTTCTTCCTTTTACTTTGCAGACGGAAATCTGCTTCGCGTAAAGAGGAAGGAGCCGCAACTTTCACCAGCGCCTTTTGCACCTGCTCGGGATTGCCTTTGATTTTAACTGTGACTTTGGCCTTTGCCATTTTTACCACCGCGCGGGACTAATTTTTTTAAGCATAAATTAAAAGAAGGATTGGGGCAGATAGAGGATACCTGCCCCGTTCCTATTAGAGTGGTAGGGGAGCTTTTACGATTCTATCATGAATTCTGATAGAGACGCAACGCTGCCAGCAATAGCCCCGACGAGTGTGACACCGGCCGAGAACTGAAGAGGCGGTTCAGCACTGAAATCAACAGACGTAGGCCCGTTAGTGAGTACGGCTTCGGCCATCAAACTGTTATTAACCTGTGAACCCCCGTTTCCTTGAACTCCACCGGATGCGCTATCGCCTTGAACGGCTGCTTCGGCAGTCCAGAGATAGTTCACAGCAACAGCAGACGAAACCGAGATTGCAACGGCTGCCGCAGAAACGATAGCGGAAGCGGCTGCGGCTGTGAAGCCAGCAGTTTTAGACGCATAAAGCAAGGGCTGAACGGTTGCAGTATAAGTTCCTGCATTAAGTTTAAGACCCCCACATGCACGAACCAGAAAACGTTGACCGTTCAACCGATTCGAACCTGGAGCATTGAGCCCCAACTGTGCGCCTGCACCAGGCTCACCAGCAATAGCGTTGAAAACCAACGCTTGCGATGTAGTCGAGAGAGCGGCCGCTGCTTGTGTAATAGGCTGCGCTGAGGCAGCCTGAGCAATGACATACATTTTAGTTTGTTACCTTTCTTTTTGATTGTATTACTAAGGTTGGCTGTGTTAGGCAGGCAACGGAAAAAACTTTTTCATACTGGACGAAAAGTAGATTTGCTAGACAAAACTCGTTGCTTGATTTCCGTGGTACGAATCGGCAAAGAGTTAGGATAAAATACAATGTCCAACCCGTAGATTTTCAAATCCTCTTCGGTTAATCCCAATTGCTTCAAATATTTTTCTCGGGGCCGCCAATCAGCACCAGCTACAATATGAGTAGCCTTCGAAGCTAGGATAGATGACAGAGACTTTTCACTACCAAGATTTAACACAACGTAGTCCACATAACGGACAGCCAAGAGCATGTCTTTCCGCTCTTCATATGTCATGATGGGGCGGCCTTTAACTCGTTCGACAAATTCATCAGTATTCAAACCGACAACTACTTCTCGAAAATTTGCTTTGGCCCATCGAAGTAAAGCAATATGTCCGGGGTGAAGCAAATCAAACGTGCCGCCAAGATATGCCCGGGTTGTTACCATAGAAACCCCGCTTCAGGATTTCGAATCGCTGTTATGAGCCCACTAACTGCCTGCTCCATGCCACGCCCTTCATTCCGGTATATCTTCACAGATGGCGACCAATAACAACGAGGGCCGGTCAAAAATTTCCAGTCACCGTTCCCGCTAAGAAGCAATGCGGTCGGCTTTAGCATCGAAGATGCAAGCCAAAAAATTCCAGTATCCACTGATACGATAGCATCCAGATTATGAACCAGTCCAGCGGTCTCTTCCCAGGTCTGAAACGGAATGTTTGTCACCGGGAAAGGCATCGTGTGACCGTGCTGTAAGTTTACCCAATGCATCCGGTCGCCTGTCATACACACGAGACGCATTGCTTGGCCTTCTGTGAGAGAACGAACACGCCTGCCGCCTTGGAACTTTTCAGCGGCTTCCCAGCAAAGCCCGACTATCGGGAGCTTGTCGGTTCGATTGAACCGGTACTTCTCAATGTTTTCGGCGGTCGCTGTAAAAGGAAGCGGCGGTGGAATAGTCGTCGGCGTAGCGCCAAGCACAGCGGGTAAAGCAAAAGTCGTAGTCCAATGGGTCGGGTTATCAATTTCGTCTTCGTCTTTTGTCAATCGTTCTGGCGGAAATATTCGGGCGAAGAACGAAAACAAATGCTCATACGGATAAAAAATCCAGTTAATGCCGCGCTTTGTTAATTCAGGAAGCCAGCGGGCATAGGACAAGCGGTCGCCAGCGCCCCCTTCGTTAATTACGAGGAGCCGATGGCCTTCAGGAAGGTCTTCTCCCTGCCACTCTTTCACTTCATGCGATAAGCCCAATTCTTGGGCGGCGGCTTGCTGTGTCATGCGGGCGTTATCATAAATCGGCCACGCTTCTTTCCAGAGACCTGCGCGAAGTAAAGCCTCACCGTATCCCATCCGAGTATAATGGTCATCTGGATTCAGCCAATAGGCTTCTTCCATGATGCGGGCGGATTCTTCGTGGCGGCCCAGGTCTTTCAGAATGATAGCCAGATTTGTTCCGGCCTGCCGAGTGTGGTTCCATACCGCGTACATCAATGGCAACGCCTTCTCAGGCTCATTCAAAGTAAAATACACTGATGCAAGGTCTGCCACTATGGCAAAATCAGGGCGGGTTCGAAATTGATATTCTAGGGATGCTTTCCGAGAGAGGGCATCCTCGACCGTCATTATTTGAACCATGTTTATATCGGACGGCGAAGAACCGAATACAATCCGTGATGCGCAACGTCCCAACCAAGTTCTGCCGCTTTGCGAACGGCTAGGGCTCCCCGAGTCTGAAAATCTCGGGTTACAACCATGCGAGCACCAGCGGATAGCGCGAGAAGAAATTCACGCTCGCCTGTTTGCAAATCCGCAGAATTCAAAACAGCAACATCGGCCCAGGTCAAATCGCCTAAAAATTTTTCTGTTCCTAATGTATGGAGAACCACATGCCGTGCGAGCCCCTGCGCTTCGAGAGAATCGTGAACCGATTCCTGAAGAATGCCGTTCGGGTCTACGGAATGAAAGTCGAGCTTTTTACCATCCATATTACGGACAGCAGCAATCCACGTCGCAATCTCGACTGTACTTGCGCATCCCGTTTCTACGATGCGAAACCGTTGACTCGGGTCATAAACAGAATCAAGAAATTGTGCTATCAGACTCATTAGAAATCCTTCGGCTCTCTTCGAGGCGAACTACATCTTTATCATCGTGGCTTGTACTAACTTCGAGCACAAAAGCGGTGCTAAACGCGGCACGAAAACGGTGCGGCCGACCCGGCTGAAGTCGGCGGAAATCCCCTGGGCGTAAAAGAGTATGCAGAAGCAAGCCGCCCTTGGATACCGTCTCCAAATAAACGTCGCCCACTAAAACAAAAAATGTTTCATCCTTAATCGGATGATAATGAAGCGAAGATTGCGCCCCAGGGTTGAGTTGCAAGAGCTTCCAGCAATACTTGTCATTGTTCACAAGCCAGTACTCAACACCCCAAAGTTTTTGGACGGTCGTGCGAGCACTAGCTTTGAAAAGCTCTATCACGGTCATGCTGTTATGCCGGCCACTGTTCCGAATTCCAAGTCAACCGTTTCAAGTTCACTGAGCGGATAAAGCCGATGATGTGTCTCATCTATCTTCAAAGACATGCCGCCAGTTCTCACAAGAATTGCCCAAACCATAAGGGCAACTTGGTCTCTGGGCGCTCCTACGGGTACCGGAAAGCCGGTCTCTTGAATGATGGCCCGCTTCTGTTCTTCTGTGCTACCGTCTTCTTTCGTAACGGTAATCTTCTCGCCTTTGAGCGTGCCAAGAATTCGGACTCTCAAAATCTCATTCTGAAATTGCCGGGGGTCGCCTGCGTGTTGCGCTTCGGCGGCGGCTGCCGCCAATCGAGCGGCGACTTCTTCTGGTTCACTTGCCATGTTCTTTCTCCTACGGCCGCTTAATTAGCGGGCGTTATCTGGTAATGGGTTCATTCGCAAAAGTGTTTCTTGACTGCGGGCGTTGCTCGGCTCCGATATATTCATCAATCCACTGCTTTGCTCGCTCAACGATTGCTGTTTCTGTCGCTCCGATTTGCCCATCATAACCCGCGAGCAATTGGTCAAACCGCCCCCGGGGGCTGTAAACGTCATACACGATATAGGGCTTTTTCCCCAGCGTCCGGACTTCAATTTCAAACCTACGGTAAAACGTTCGCATGGCGTCTTCTCCGTTTTTAACTCTCTTCTCCCAGAGCCCATTCTCGAAGTTTCAGAAAATTTTCCCCTAAGAAGCTGACGCATCCAAGATGAATCCTGTTTTTAAATACAGTTGCATTGGCGTAGGAATTGATTCTCTGCTGACGATATACAAAATCAACCAATTCCTTATTAAGGAAAACGCGCCTTACTTCGGCCCTGCTAGCGGATTTTCCCCCCGGAAAAGAAACAATTCTTCCTTGACCAAAGTCATATAAGGCACCTTCAGCCATCCTTACTTTCATCAATAGATATGGAATCCCGCCGCTATTGAGTACATAAGGAATTTTTTTCATGACTTCTGATTCACCCCGTCAATTAAAAATGGTTGGCCGACTAGGACTCGAACCTAGAGTCTCTTGGTTCAAAGCCAAGCATGTTACCCATTACA
>Ga0187894_10006129_pt1 | contig 11911 bp, 10 predicted proteins | sample GBC1701081metaG_FD_136650 | JGI IMG/M metagenome (GOLD analysis project Ga0187894, IMG submission 136650) | White microbial mat communities from a lava cave in the Kipuka Kanohina Cave System on the Island of Hawaii, USA - GBC170108-1 metaG ...
TCATGGATCTTGTCACCATGAACATCCTGGAATCAGATGGACACCATCGTCGATTCCAGGATGTTCATGGTGACAAGATCCATGATCGGTCTCCTTATGAGGCGATGAGGAGATTGCCGAAGCGATCGACAACCAGGTTCTGTTCGGGGCGAAGGATGGTGACCGAGGCGTTCTCCTCGATGACGGCGGGACCTGCGACATTGTCGCCGTGCTTGAGATCCTCGCGGTTGAAGACCGGCACGTCGCGCCAGCCCTCCTCGTAGCGTACACGTCGCTTCCCGCGCGCCTCGGCCTTGCCGGTGCCCTTCGCCAGCGTCTTCATCGAGGGCTTCTCCGACACCGATATGGCCACCACCTTGAGATTGACGGTCTCGATGGTCTCGCCCGGGATGGAGAAGCCGAAGCGGGCTTCATGTTCCTGGTGGAAGCGATCCCACAGATCGGCGACCGTCTTCTCGTTGAACTCATTGCCCGGGAAGGTCAGCTCGAGCTCGTGGTTCTGGCCCAGATAGCGCGCCTCGATCGAGCGGTAGACCTCGATGCCCTGGGTATAGCCATATTGGGTCAGCTCATTGACGGCATTGTCGGCGAGCTCGGTCATCGCCGCAGTGGCGCGCCCCGCGTCGAAATATTTCGAGATCTGTTGCACCGTGCGGTGCCGGTCGACGCGGGCATCGGTCATGATGAAGCCGAAGGCCGAGAATTGGCCCGGATAGTTGGGGATGAGGCCCTTGGGGATGCCGGCGATCTGCATGAGATCGCAGACATGGACGGGCCCGGCTCCGCCGGAGGCCAGAAGCGTGAAGTCGCGCGGATCGAGGCCGCGCTGCAGCAAGACCGCCCGAAGTGCGCCCAGCATGTTGTTATTGGCGATCTGCACCATGGCATAGGCGGCCGCATCGGGCGCCAGATTGAGGGCCTTGGCGACCTTCCCGACCGCGCGATGCGCCGCATCGGCGTCGAGCTTCATCTTGCCGCCGAGGAAGTAGTCCGGGTTGATGCGGCCCAGGACGACATTGGCGTCGGTCACTGTCGCATTCTCGCCGCCACGGCCATAGCAGGCGGGGCCCGGATCGGCGCCTGCCGATTGCGGCCCGACCCTGAGCATGCCGCCCTTGTCGATCCAGGCGATCGATCCGCCGCCGGCGCCGATCGTGTGGATGTCGATCATCGGCACCTGGATCGGAACGCCCCATTCGATCTCGAAGCTGGTGGTGACATGCTCCATGCCGTCGACGACGGTCGAGCAGTCGGTCGAGGTGCCGCCCATGTCGAAGGTGACGATATTGTTGATGCCGGTGAGGCGCGAGAGCGCCCTTGTCGCGACGACGGCACCCGTCGGTCCCGACAGCGTCATCTGCACCGGTGAAGCGGCAGCACCGGCGAGCGTCGCCTCGCCGCCATTCGACTTGATGACGCCGACCTTGCCGCCGATGCCGATGGCATCGAGGCGCTTCTGCATACGGCGGAAATTGTCGGAGACGACCGGCTTCAGATAGGCATCGGCAATGGTCGTCGAGGAACGGTCATATTCCTTCCATTTGGGCAGCACGTCATAGGAAATCGAGATCGGCATGTCGGGCATGACCTCGGCGAAGATGTCGCGCACCCGCATCTCATGCGTGGGATCGATATAGGAGAAGAGCGTGCAGATGGCGACTGCCTCGATGTCGCCTTGCTTCTTGATCTTCAAGGCCAGCTCGCGCACCGCTTTATCGTCCAGCGCCTCGACGACCTCGCCCCTGGCCGAGAGACGCTCGGAGACCTCGTGGCAGTCGTGCCGCTTCATCAAGGGCTTGGTCTTGATCCAGGTGATGTCATAGTGGCTGCGGCGGTCGCCGCGCTGGATGAAGGGCACGTCGCGAAAGCCCTTGGTCGTGACATAGGCCACCTTGGCGCCGCGCCGGGTCAGAAGCGCATTGGTGGCGATCGTCGTGCCGAGGCGCAGCTTGTCGAGCTTCTTCACGTCCTCGACGCGCTCGAGGCCTTCGAGCACGCCATCGATCGGCTCGGACGGCGTCGTCAGGTTCTTCCAATTGTGGATCTCGCCGGTCTTCGGGTCATAAGACACGAAATCGGTGAAGGTGCCGCCGATGTCGATGCCGATGATGTTCTGCATGGTGTCTTCTCCTGAACTCAAACTTCCGCGTCACGTCTGCTTGGCGGGGCTCTTCTTCTCGTAGGCTTTGACGATGCGCCCCCATGGGTCCTTGATATGGGTGACCATGGCGGCAATGGCTTTCTCGGGATCGCGCGTGCGCAGGGCCTCGACCACCGGCCAGTGATCGACGGCCGCGGCATTGAGGCTCTCGAAGCGGTGCTCGACCAAAGTGATGAGCATGCGCACCTCGGCATAGATGTCGTTGAAGGCGCGCGCGATATGGCGGCTGCCGGAAAGCTCGCAAATGCGGTGATGGAAGGCGATATCGTTCTCGACCAGTCCGCGCTCATCGCTGGCCTCGGCCGCCGCCACCATGGCATCGACGATATGCGCCAAGTCGTCGAAATCGCTGTTGGTCATGCGGGGCAGCGCCGCCCTGATCGCGGCACTTTCAATGCAGATGCGGAAGGTGAAGATGTCGTTCACATCCTCGAGCTCGAAATGGCGGACGAAATTGCCCTTATGCGGGATCGAGATCAGGAGGCCGCGCTCCTCGAGCTTGCGCACCGCCTCGCGGATCGGGTTGCGGCTGATGCCCAGGATGCGGGCGAGCTCGGCTTCGTTGATCCGCTCGCCCTGCTGCAGGCGTCCCGCCACGAGCTGCTTGAACAGGAAGTTCTCGACCTGGTCCACGAGGCTATTGCGGTCGAGCGTTGTCGCCGCCGCCTGGTCGCGCAAGGCCTTCGAGCCCTGTGCATGAGATTTACGGCCTTCATCCATCGTCATGTGACATCTCCAGAACCGGTTTGCCGGCTGAGGGATGGCCAGATGAATTCGCGGCCCTTGGTCAGGCCATCACGACGGAAAATCAGCACCAGCAGCATGACGACCGCAAGCACGACTTCCTGACTTCCCGCCGGGAGCGCCACTTCCCCGCCGCCGAAGGACATCCCCGCCTCCATGCGGCGCAGTATGTCGGTCACGAAGGAAATGACAACAACCCCCAGGACGGCGCCTGAGAGCGACTTCATACCGCCCACGACCAGCATGGTAAGGGTGATGAAGGTGAGCCCCAGGAAGAAAGTGTCGACCGAGATGGTGCCGAGGAAATGCGCATGGAGGACGCCCGCCATGCCCATGACAAAGCCGGAGAGGGTGAAGGCGGCGAGGCGCATCCAATAGACCGAGATGCCGGAGGCGCGCGCCGCCACCTCATCCTCGCGCGTCGCCCTGAGCGTCAGGCCCCAGCTCGAAATCTGGAAGAGATAGGCGATGACCATGGCAAGGCCGGCGCAGGCAAAAGCGACCCAAGGCGTCACATAGGTGGGCAGGCCGACGATCGAGGCGGTGCCCATCGTCACCTTGTCCCAGTTGGAATAGACGACATTGAGGATGAAGAGCGCCGCCAAGGTCGAGATCGAGGCCGCGATGCCCGACAGGCGCATGAGCACGAGGCCGACGATAAAGGCCGCGGCCGCGGCAAGCGTCGCCGCGCTGATGCCGGCGGGCAGCACCGGATAGGTATGGCTGCGCAGGAAATCCGGCAGGCCCGACATGGTGATCGGCTTCAGGGCCGAGCAGCAGGTCTGCCAGGCCGTGGCATAGGCGGCGATCGCCATGAAGGCGACATGGCCGAAGGAGACGACGCCGGAATTGCCGATAAAGATGTAGAGGCCGACCACGGTGACGATCTTGATCAAGCCCTCGGTCACCGAGCGCTCGACCGAGATCGAGCCGAACTGGTCAGCCAGGAATACGATGAGCGCCAGAGGCAGCAAAAGCCCGAGGATCGGCCAGGCCTGTTTCAGCAAACGCAAGGCCATCATACCCGCTCCCTCGACGCGCTCGAGGGAATGAGGCCCTTGGGATAGGCGAGCAGGATGAGGATGACGAGCGCGAAGACGCCGGCATCGCGGAAGGGGCGCAGGTCGGGCGGCAAATAGGCCTGGAGCAGAACGCTCGTAACACCGACCAGGAAGCCGCCGAGAGCCGCGCCGGCGAGCGAGCCCATGCCGCCGATGACGGTGGCGAAGAAGGCATAGATCACCGGCATGATGCCCATCCGGATATCGAGCGTGCCGGTCTGGGCGACGAGGAGCAGCGAGACGGTGCCGGCGAGGAAACCGCTCAAGGCGAAGCCGAAGGCGATGACCTTGTTGGCCTTGACGCCGAGCAGGCGCGCCATCTGGAAGTTCTCCGCCGCGGCGCGCATCTGGATGCCGATCGCCGTCTTCTTGAGCAGGATGACGAAGGCGATGAGCAAGGTCACGGTGGTGATCATGGTCACGAGCTGCAGGCCCGGGATGCGCACACCGAAGATGTCGATGGCCTGGGCGAGCGATGCGCCGATGGCGACCGATTTCGGCCGCCCGGTATGGACGAGCATCAGCGCATGCTGGAGGAAATAGCTCACCGCGAAAGACGAGATGAGAAGCGTTGCCGGATTGGCATTGCGCAAGGGGCGGAAGGCGATACGCTCGGTGAGCAAAGCGGCGATCATGCAAGTGGCCAGCACCGCCGCCACCATCAGAGGCCAGGGTAGCGCGCCGAACAGCAGAGGCGGCGTCACGCTCGCGGTCGGCACCACCAGCGAATAGGCGCCAATGGTGAGATAGTCGCCCTGCGCGAAATTGATCAGCCGCATGATGCCGAAGACGAGACCGATGGCGAGCGCCACCAGGGCGTAGAGGCTGCCAAGCGCCGCGGCGTCGATGAGGACCTGGATGAAATTCAGCATCGGCCCTCAGATCAGTTGGCCGCGATCGGACTTGGTGCCGAGATAAGCGCGCCTCACCTCGGCATTGGCGCGCATCTCGGCCGGCGTTCCCTCGGCCAGGCTCTTGCCATTGTCGAGTACATGGACGCGCCGGCAGGCTCCCATCACCACTTGCATATTGTGCTCGATCAGAAGTACGCCGCAGTCGAACCTGTCGGGTATCTCGGCGATGAGCCGCATCAGCGCGTCGCACTCCTGGTCGTTCATGCCCGAGGCCGGCTCGTCGAGAAGCACATATTTGGGCGACAAAGCGAGCGCGCGGGCGATGCCGATGCGGCGCTCATCGCCATAGGGAAGGCTCCCCGCCAGGAGATCGGACTTGTTGCCGCAGCCGATCCAGTCGAGCAGCGCGTCGGCCAGGCCACGCGCTTCCTTGCGCTTCTTGCCCGAGCCGATCCCTGCGACTTCGAGATTCTGGCGGACGGTGAGATCGCGGAACAGGCGCGCTGCCTGAAAACTCCGCGCCACGCCGGCGCGCGCCACATTGCGGGGCCCGAGACCGCTGAGCGAGCGGCCATCCAGCGTCACATCGCCCGAGGTCGCGGCCTGGAAGCCGGTCAACACATTCACCATCGTGGTCTTGCCGGCACCATTCGGTCCGATGAGCCCTAAGACCTCGCCGCGCTTCAGCTTCAGGTCGACGCCTTTCAGCGCCTTCAGGCCACCAAAGGCGACATGCACGTCGCGTGCATGAAGGCCGCCATCCTGTGCAACCGTGCTCATCAGTCCCGTCTCCGAACCGACCTGCCGCTGTGCACGGCAGGTCGATGCGCTTGCTTCAGTTGCCGACGCGGAACAGCAGTTCCATCGAGGGCGTGAAGCTGTTGCGGTAGATCTCGACCGCGTGGAAGGACTCGTTCTCGACCTTCATGATGAGCCAGGGACGCGCCGTCTGGATGTGGAGCTCGGGCGTATAAGAGGTCGGCCCGACCAGGAAGGGCTGGTCCTTGTAGCTGTTCATGACCTCGAGCACCTTGTCGGAGTCGGTGCCGCCCGCCTGCTTCACCGCATGGGCCCACTGCTCGATGAGGCTGTAGCCCAGCACCGAATAGGACGACACCGGCGCCTCGCCCCAGCGCGCTTTATGGGCGTCGACGAACTTGTTCATCTCGGGCCGCGGGTCGTCGCCATAGAGCGACATGAAGGCGGCGAGATAGAAGTTCTTGAGGCCAGGCGCCGAATTCAGCCAGTAATTGTCGACCATCGCGGTATTGGCGAGGATCGGCAGGTCGACGCCGGCGGCGCGGATCTGACGCACGGCCGAGGCGCCGCCCGGCGTGAAGCTGCAGACGAAGACGGCGTCGGGTTGCGGGTTGAGGCTCTTGAGCCTGGTGATCTGCGCGGCAATCGACGGATCGTCATTCTTGAACGTGTCATTGCCGAGGATCGAGGCCTCGCCGCCGCCATTGATCCAGGCGGCGCGGAAGCCGGCACAGGACGACTTGTTGTATTCGATCGTCAAGTCTTCCAGCACATAGGCGGTCTTGTGGCCGAGCTTCTTCTGCGCCCATTCGGCAATGGCGATGCCTTCCGACTGGGCGGCGCTGTTGGCGGTGAAGGCATAGGGGCCGACACCTTGCACGCCCATCTTCGGATCGGCGGCGCACAGGCTGATGGTGATGATCTTGGCCTGGTTGCCGGCGAGCGCTGCTGGCGCGCCGAAATCATAGTCGCAGGACACGACCAGAAGGTCGACGCCCGCTTCGACGAGCTCGGCACCCGCCGTCGCCGAGCGCTCGCGCTCGGTCTTGGTGTCGATCACCTTGTATTCGATCTTGCGGCCATTGAGGCCGCCCGCCTTGTTGATCTCCTCGATCTGCATCACCGCCGCCTTGAAGGGCGGGCCGTCATAATTATGCAGCCAGCCGGATTCGGCGATGGCGAAGCCTATCTGGATCGGCTTCTCCTCGGCCTGGGCCGCGAAATTCAGCGAGAACAGCGCCGTGCCGAAAATGGCCGCGGCGCGAAGAGTCGATCGGAAAGAGATCATATCTGGCTCCCTGCCGGCACCCCGGGAGGGCGCCATTTCTTGTGTTTATCAGTCTTCTGTAGACTGTGGACAGAGGACAGGCTAGTTTTTAGATTGGGACTTGTCAAATGAAACGAGTCCGAAAATGAACATTTGATCCGTGGACAAACGGGTCGGCCGGCGCCAGGGAGAGGAAATGCTGAAGGTTGAAGAGCTTAAGGTCTCTTACGGGCGCGTCTCGGCGATCAAGGGCATCTCGCTCGAGGTCCAGGAGAATGAGATCGTCTTCCTCATCGGGCCGAATGGCGCTGGAAAATCAACGCTCCTCAAGACCGTTTCCGGCCTGCATCGGCCGGAAGCGGGATCGATCGCCTTCGAAAACGCGGCGATCTCAGGGCTGGCGCCCGAAGAGATCTGCCGGCGCGGCCTCGTCCTCGTTCCCGAGGGCCGGCATATTTTCGGCACGCTCAGCGTCGCCGAAAACCTGTCGCTCGGCACCACGATCCGCGACGACCGCCAGCAGATCCGCGCCGATCTCGACGAGGTGCTGACCCTCTTCCCGATCCTGCGCGAGCGCTACAACAGCACCGCCGTCTATCTCTCGGGCGGCGAGCAGCAGCAGCTCGCCATCGCCCGCGCGATCCTGCAGAAGCCGCGGCTCATGATGATCGATGAGCCTTCGCTGGGCCTCGCCCCTCTGGTCATCGACCAGGTCTATAATGCCTTGCGCAAACTCAACGCCAAGGGCATGACGCTCCTCGTCATCGAGCAGTCGACGGCGCGCATCGCCGACCTCGCTTCGCGCGTCTATGTCATGCGCAACGGCAAGATCGTGCTGCATGAGACGAAAGCCTCGCTCGGCGACGGCAGCGCGCTCACCGAGGCCTATTTCGGCGATGCTGGACATGCGGCCGAACAGCGTGTGCATTAAGCTCCAACTCGTCATGGCCGCCCTTGAGGCGGCCATCCAGTCCATCCATGCAGCAGCTGTATGGTGTCGAGCCTGGATGGCCGGGTCGGGGCCCGGCCATGACGAGTGGGGGGAGTCTGGCTCACATTTCTGGCGGGGGTAGTCTAGGTCGCGTGGATAGAATCGACTGCACCGTCATCGGCGCCGGCGTCATCGGCCTCGCGGTCGCGCGCGCTCTGGCGCAGGCGGGCCGTGACGTGCTCGTCATCGAAGCCGCTCAAGGCATCGGCACGGAAACGAGCTCGCGCAATTCGGAAGTCATCCATGCCGGCATCTATTATCCGAAAGGCAGCCTGAAAGCGCGGCTCTGTGTTAAGGGCCGTGACCGGCTCTATGCCTATGCCAAGGAGCGCGGCATCGGGCATGAGCGCCTGGGCAAGCTCATCGTCGCGACCAGCGATGATCAATTGCCGAAGCTCCAGCAGATCAAGGCGGCGGCCGAGGCCTGCGACGTGCATGACCTCGTCCTTCTCGACCAGGCGGCGGCCCGGAAACTGGAGCCCGAGCTTGCCTGTGTCGCCGCCCTCTCCTCGCCCTCGACCGGCATCATCGACAGCCATGCGCTGATGCTGAGCTTTGAGGGCGATGCCGAGGCGGGTGGAGCCCTCTTCGCCTTCGAAACGAAAGTGGAAGGCGGCCGGATCACGCCCGAGGGCATCATCCTGCGCACGGTGACGGGTGATGGGACGGCTTACGAATTTCTTTCGCGGAGCGTCATCAATGCCGCGGGACTCGGGGCGCAGGATATTGCCGGCAAGCTCGCGGGCTTCCCGGCGCAGCATATTCCAGCGCTGACCTTCGCCCGCGGCTGCTATTTCACGCTCACCGGCAAGGCGCCCTTCTCGCGGCTCATCTATCCCGTCCCCGTCGATGGCGGGCTCGGTGTGCATTTGACCCTCGATCTCGGTCATCAGGCGCGCTTCGGTCCCGATGTCGAATGGATCGACCGCATCGACTACACGCTGGATGAAAAGCGAGGCCAATCCTTCTATGCCGATATCCGCCGCTATTGGCCGGCCCTCGCCGATGGCCGCCTCCAGCCCGGCTATACCGGGATAAGGCCGAAACTGTCGAAGAAGGGCGAGCCTGCCGCCGATTTCGTGATCTCAGGCCCCGCCGATCACGGCGTTGCCGGTCTCGTCAATCTCTTCGGCATCGAAAGTCCCGGCCTCACCGCGAGCCTTGCCATGGCGGATGAGGTCTCAGCCAAGCTTGCTTCGAACTGATCGTGCGGATGGTTTCGTGCTGGCGCGCAGGCTGAGCTTGAAGCCGAGATCGATGCGCGGCGTCGCCGGCCGTTTCCCCGAACCGCGGATGATCTCCAGGATGATCTCAGCGCTGAGCCGGCCCATCTCGTGGCGCGGCACGGCGATGGTCGTCAGCGCCGGATAGGCGCTCGCGGCGAATTCGAGGTCGTTGAAGCCCACGACCGACAAAGCGTCAGGAACGGTGATGCCGCGGCGGCCGCATTCGAACAGGACGCCGAGAGCAAGATCGTCATTGCCGCAGAACACCGCCTCGAGGTCGGGGCAGCGGGCAAGCAGCGTCCCGAAAAGCTCGGCGCCCAATTTCACCGTGGACGGCGCCTGGCTCCATTCCATCAGGCTCTCGTCATGAAGGCCGTGCTTCTTCATCGCGTCGGCATAACCCGCCACGCGATTGCGCGTGCGTGAATCGAGCCGCGCCGCAATGACGCCGATGCGCCGGTGGCCGAGCTCGAGCAGGTGCCGCGTCGCGAGTCCGCCCGCTTCAAATTGCGAGATGCCGATATTGATATCGACCGGTCTGTCGGTCAGCCCCATGGTCTGGATGATGGGGATGCCTGAATGTTCGAGAAGCTCGCGGGCATAGGGCGTCTGGTCGACATCGGTGAGGATGAGCGCTTCCGGACGCTGGCCGAGAAGCGTCACGATCGCCTTCTCTTCCTCGAGCGGCGAATAGCGGCTGTTCAGCACCATGACCTGGAAGCCCTTGGGCTGGAACATGTCGTGCAGGGCGCGCAAATAATCGGCGAAGACGCCATTGGTGAGCGAGGAGACGACCACGCCGATGACATTGGAGCGCGACGAGGCGAGGATGCTGGCGGCGCGGTTGGGAATGTAGGCGAGATCCTTGATCGCGGTCTCGATACGCTCGCGCAATTGCGGCGAGACCATTTCCGGCCGGCGCAAGGCGCGCGACACGGTGACCGCGCTCACCCCGGCGCGCTGGGCCACATCCGACAATTTGCTGCGCGGCACGCGCTGCTTACGCTGCATGTGCATCATGCTCCCCCCATATCTTTACCCGCGGGCCGCCGCAATTGACAGCGCTTTCATCATATAATACCTTCATGTTCGCTCCGATGGCCGGACCGACCTCTTTTTCGCTTGCCGCAATAAGAATAATCACCAGGCCGTCCCTCCACCGAGAGCTTTAAGCCAACTCGAGAATGGCATTTGGGAGGAACCATCCATGATCTCTACAGTGAAAAGGGCGTGCCTTGCTTCCATTGCGGGAGCGTTCTCTCTGAGCCTTGCCTATACAACTGCTCTGGCCGCAGGACCTGAAGTCGTCGCCGGCCCCGCCGCGGAGCCCGATTGCTTCGTGCCATGGACGGACCAGACAAAGTTCTACAAATACGCGAAGAAGGACGGTCCCTATCGCATCGCCTTGGCCAATGGCTATATCGCCAATACCTGGCGCATCCAGATGATCCAGACCGCCAAGGCCTATGCGGCGCAGCCCGATGTCGCCGCCAAGCTAAAGGAATTCAAGGTCGTTTCGACCGGCGAGGACGTGCCGGCACAGATCTCGGCGATCAACAACTTCATCGACTCGGGCTATGATGCGATCGTCGTCAACGCCCAAAACCCAACCGCCTTCGCTCCCGTCATCAAGCGCGCCAAGGAAGCCGGCGTCGTTCTCGTTGCCTTCGACAACATCCTCGACACCCAGGATGCGATCAATGTGAATGTCGATCAGAAGGGTTTGGGCGTCCTGTGGGCGAACTGGCTCGCCAAGCATCTGCCCGATGGCGGCAAGGTCCTTGAAGTGCGCGGCGTCGCCGGCACGTCGGTCGACACCGACCGCCACAACGGCATCCATGAGACGTTCGACGCCACCGGCAAGAAGTGGGAAGTCGTCGAAGTGCTCGGCAAATGGGACGACCCGACCGCCCAGAAGGCGACCGCCGACGCGATCGCCGTGCACAAGAAGTTCGACGGCATCACCGCGCAGGGCGGCGACACCGGCGTCGTGCAGGCGATGATCGACGCCAAGCATCCCTTCGTGCCCTTCGGTGGTGAGACCGAGAACGGCTTCCGCAAGTTCTGCGCTAAATTCGCGGGCGAAGGCCTGAAATGCTCGTCCGCCGGCACGGGTCCTGCCCAGGTGGCGGTGGCGATAAAGACGGCCATCGCCGCACTTGAAGGCAATGTCGTGCCGCAGTCGGTCAAGCTGCCGCTCGCCATCGTCGAGGATCCGAACTTCAAGGACGGCCAGGACTTCTTTCCGGATCAGTCCGATAACTTCTTCGTCGGCAATTCCTTCCCCACCTGCGGGATCAATTTCTCCGCGCAGGAAATCATGGGACAGTCGAAAGAGAACCAGTAGAACTCGTTTCGATCTCTGCGCCGCGGCTTACATGCCGCGGCGCAGGATTCCGATTGCTGGAAGGTCCCATGACCAGTCAGGAAACCGCAACGGCGCCCCCGCTGTTCAGCATGTCGGGGATCTCCAAATATTATGGCGGCGTGCGTGCGCTTGAAAAGGCCGAGCTCACCGTCATGCCCGGTCGCATCCACGCCATCCTCGGCGAGAATGGCGCCGGCAAGTCGACACTTATCAAGATCATGGCCGGCGTCGTGACGCCCGATGAAGGCCGCCTCCTTCTCGATGGCCGCGAGGTGAGTTTCGCATCGCCCGCCGACGCCGCCTCTTCCGGCATCGCCTGCGTTTTCCAGGAACTGTCGCTGATCCCGGATCTGAGCGTCGCCGATAATATCTGCATCTCCAACCCGCCGCGCCGTTTCGGCCTGATCGACCGTCAGGCGCAGCGCGTCATCGCCGGCGAAGCGCTGGCGCGCGCCGGCGCTGACGACATCCATCCACGCA
>Ga0187894_10006130_pt1 | contig 11911 bp, 10 predicted proteins | sample GBC1701081metaG_FD_136650 | JGI IMG/M metagenome (GOLD analysis project Ga0187894, IMG submission 136650) | White microbial mat communities from a lava cave in the Kipuka Kanohina Cave System on the Island of Hawaii, USA - GBC170108-1 metaG ...
TAGACGGCAACAGCTGCTGCAAAACCCCATCCTGCTGTCAAAACAATCCAACCACTATGAAAACCCTTCGTCCTTGAGAGAAAAAGGTTGGCAACCACCCCATTTCCCAGTAGAACCAATAACATGGTCCCTATTAGTTCCCCCCAAAATGTGGCCATCTGTCCCTCTCCTCTATATGAGGAGTAGTCTATTCATTTCACAATAAGAAAATCAAGATAATTGAATTCTTCCTAAAGGCTGGATTCTAATTTCTGGAACGATTTCTTGATAGGAAACAACGGGAAGATCTGGAAATTCTCCTTCAATGAGCTTTCTTATGAACCTGCGAACATCAATAGAGGTTAGCAATACGGGAGGCTGTCCTCCTGTAGGAGTAGGAACAATTACGGCCCGCATTGCATACATGATCATCTGTACCGAATCGGGATCTAACGCAAGATAGGATCCCGCTGAGGTTTGTTTAATAGCACCTCGTACCATATCCTCAATTTCTGGATCAACTAAATAGACTGCTAAAACGGATTGCCCTTGAGAATACTTATAGCTGATATACCTTTTGAGAGAGGAGCGGATATACTCGGTCAAAAGCACAGTATCCTTTTCACTTTGTGCCCACTCACTTAAAGATTCTAAGATCGTTCTGAGATCTTTAATAGAAATCTGTTCTTGAACTAATCGGCGAAAAATTTCAGTTAATTTTTGCAAAGGAATCAGTCGGGTGACCTCTTTTACGAGATCGGGGTAGGATTTTTCTACAAATTCTAAAATTCCTCGTACTTCCTGAATGCCAATAAAATCGCTAGCATGGGTACGATAAAAATAAGAAAGATGAAGGACCATCACCTCTAAAGGCTTCCAAAATTTGATTCCAGAATTTTTTAAAATCTCTTGATATTGTTTATCGACCCATACTGATATTTGTCCAAAAACAGCTTTAGACTGGGTAAAGGGAATATTATACTTTTTTAGTATATCTGGGCTTTCATTTACTAAAAGGGAAGCTTCTGGGATTTTACCTCGAACAATGGGAACTTCATTCAACAAAATGGCGTACTCATCTGCTTCTAGGTTAGGAGCTTCCATCCTAAGATGAACCCCTGGAAAACGAACCCCGAGGTCTTGGTAAAGTGCATGTCTCATTTTGGGAACTACCTCTTCTAAAAAAGAAGTTTTACTTCGCTCTCTCTGCATTAAACTGGAAAAAATTTTCCCAATTTCAAGAATAACCGGCAGAGTTAATGCATACTCACTAATTGCTCCTTTTACTAGAGTATGTCCTCGAACATCTAGATCTGCTGCCGCACCTTCCGCCATTCCTTCAATCATTCTAGAGGTCGCCTTTTTGAGGCCATGCCACCTCGTAACTCCCAAAGCACCAACTATGAGGGAAAGAAAGAGGAAAATGAACCTAGGAAATCCAGGAATAAAGGAAAACAAAAACAATACCGCAGCAGCGATAATAATCGCCTTGGGTTGGCTCAACAATTGAGAGGAAATTTCTGATCCAAGGTTGGCGTCCTTTCTTTCACTGGACACCCTCGTCGTCACGATACCCGCTGTCATCGAAATTAACAGAGAGGGAATTTGAGAAACTAATCCCGATCCAATAGAGAGAAGAGTATAGGTCTGTGCCGCACGTAAAGCACTCATATGGTGCATCGAAACCCCGATAATCAACCCCCCAATAATATTGATGACGGCAATCACAATTCCAGCAATGACATCTCCCTTGACAAATTTCATCGCTCCATCCATGGCGCCATAGAGCTGGCTTTCCTTCGCTAAGGCTAAACGAAAGTCTCGGGCTTGATTCGCATCGATAACTCCACTTCTTAGGTCGGCGTCGATGCTCATCTGTTTGCCCGGCATCGCATCCAAAATAAAACGAGCAGCTACCTCCGCTACCCGTTCCGCACCTTTGGTAACGACAATAAACTGGACGATGGTAATGATGAGAAAAACAACACCTCCCACGATGAAGTTTCCACCCACTACGAAATTTCCAAATGTTTGAATGATGTGACCAGCATAAGCATAGAGCAGGATTTGTTTCGTAGCTGAAATTTCAATTCCCAAGCGAAATAATGTGGTAATCAACAACAATGAAGGAAACATTGAGAGGTTCACCGCTTTCGGAATATATAAGGCGACCATCATGAGAGCAATCGAAACAGTAATATTAACAGCGATTAGGTTGTCCAAAAAAGTAGGACTGACAGGGATGATGATCATCATGATGATGGTGACCACGAAGAGGGCTAAGATAACATCACTAGATTGATTGATCGTTTTCAAAAATCGTTCATCGCCTAGGATGCGCAATAAACTAAGTAACCACTTTTTCATTTGAACAATTCTATCTCCGGCTCGCCTTCTTCTAATCGCTTCAATAAATGCAAGATTTCAGCCAACGCTTCATAAGTTTCCTCGGGGACATAATCACCGATCTTTCCTTTATAGAAAAGAGTTTGTGCAAGGGTTATATTTCTCATAATAGGAACAGCAGCACTTTGAGCGATTTTAATGATTAGCTCTGCAACGAAATCCTTCCCCATAGTAAGTATTCGAGGAGCTGGTTCGATTTGTTCTTTGTATTCAATGGCCACGGCAATGTGGGTGGGGTTGATGACAATGGCTTTAGCTCTACTTGCTGCAGAAGGGCCCTCCTGATAAGCGATCTCCTGGGCTAGCTGTCTTCGCTGACCTTTAATCTTAGGGTCTCCTTCTGTATCTTTAAACTCTTGTTTTACCTCAAATTTTTCCATTTTCATTTCTTTTGCAAAATTTTTCCTTTGAAAGGCAAGGTCAAAAATGGCAACGATTAAGAAAAAAATTCCCACTCGAATGATTACCTTACCCAAAAAACTAGAAAAGACCAGCGTGCTTCCCATAATGGGCATCGCCGCTGTAGCTATCACATCGGTAAGGCTGTTGTAAATTACAGAATAGATCAGTAAAGAAGCTCCTACGATTTTTAAAACCGATTTTATCATTTCTATCCAGGTCTTCAGCTTAAACATATTTTTTAAGTTTGTCACAGGATTGAGTCTTTTAATATCGGCCTTAAGCACATGACTAGAAAAAACAGGTCCCACGACTAAAAAAGTAACGAGCACTCCTACAAAAGCAGTAACTACTGCAATGGGAAGGCTACAGTTGAGGATGACGACCATCGACTCAGCCAAATAACCATGCAATCGATCAGAGAATTCTTTGGTAGCGCCAACACTTCGAAAAACGGAAATTAAAAACCCTCCTAATTGATCAAAAAGATAGCGAGTCATCAATAAAGTCATTGTGATCGATGTGATAAAGGTAAATGCCGAAGAAAAGTCTTGCGACTTGGCAACCTGCCCTTTTTTTCGAGAATCTTTTAATTTTTTCGGGGTCGCTTTTTCTGTTTTTTCTGCCACATTACCTTTGGAGGCTTAAGAGTATCGCATATAAAGATATTTCTTCTACGAATATCATAAATAACTCATAATATAGAGATGCAGATAAAGTCTGTTTTATTCTTTATTTGGATAATCCAAAGTAGTTTAAATGCATTTTCGCTAAAGGATAAAATTCTTGAAAAGGGAAAACCTGGCGATTATATGATCACGGAACAGGGGGGAACTTTGGCACTTCTCATGGTGCGATTTCTCTCTCAGGATTACCTCATCTTAGAAGCAGTAGATATCCCCAAGATGGATTATAAGCATACCTCTTGGAAAGAATGGATATCTCAAGGTGCATTAGGACATACAGCTTGGGTTTCTTATATGTTGGATTTAAAGCAAGACCGACTATTAGAAATTTATTCTCATTCTCAGGGAAGTTGGCTATATGCCGATGATCCCCATAACTTTCTCTCCAAGCTCTTGGCTTTGCCCTTATATGAAACACCAGAATTTAAAAGAAAAAGAATAGGACCTCCGCCTGGAGAGGGCGAGATAGATCGGCGCTCTTTTTGGTATCCTTCTGTTATTTTCGAAGGAACAGAAAAGGACAAGCCACCTATCACTACTTGGAGTAGTTGCTGGCCTCAGGATGATTCTATTATTTCTAATTGTGACGTCATGGTTTATTTTTCCGATACTACTTTTCCTTATTGGATGGAAATCCAAAGCCCACATTACCGAGCAGCGATTAAAACCGTGGATGCCGGAGCAAACCTTCTCTCCCCTAAACCGATTATACTGCAACAATCTCCACTGTTTATCGGTCCAGGCCATTGGCAAGGAAGCTCTTTTGAGTTAGAAATTTACTGTCCCCCTTACTATTCCCCCTTACAGCTAGTTGCTATCGAATTCCCCGAACGAGAAAAGAATGGATCATTAAGAAAGTTCCTTTTAGTAGAAGAAATTCAAAAAGCAGAAGAAACCACTGCCCTTCTTGCCCTCGATTATAACTGGCTGCAACACCATTTAGTGCCTAAAAAAAAATATCGATTAGCCTTGATTTCCAAAAACTTTCCTGAGGTGATGATCTATTCAGAACAAATTTTCGAACTGGGAGAAAAGCCTTTCCCCTAATCAAGTTGATCTTTAATTACTCCTTCAAGCTCTACAGCTGCAAATCGAATGATCGTATCGTAATGAGCAGCAGGGGTAGAAGGCTTAGGGCTTTCCAACACCCTCCTCTGTTCTGTTTCTTGTAAAAGCTCTTTATGGTGGCTAGCATTCTCAGAAAAAGAGAAATTTCCTTCTCCTAGATTCTCTATACGTTGAACTAGCGAGGGAAGAGATACTCTCTTACGACTGCGAATTAAATGAAGGATAATCGTTTCCAGCGTTACTCTCTTAAAAGGATTTTGATAGAGCTGCAAAGAACATTTAACGAGATACTCCAGAATGTAGAGACAATCCTCTTGGGAGTAGATAGGAGCTACGGTGAGGTATTGCTTCTGTTCCTCATCAGAAAGAGCTTCTGGTAATGGAAGGGAGAGTTTCATGAGAAGGAGCGTGCGATAGTGCTCCATAATTCCTTCCAAAACAAGAAAGGAATCCTTGCCTAAGGAAAAAATTTCATCCACACACTGAAAAGCAAAAGACAGGTCGTTTTTCTCGCTAGCTCGATCTAAACGAAAAAAAAAGTCTCTTGGCACTCCTCCCAGTAACTCAAGGACATCAACATGAGTAATGTTTCTTCCTTCAGCATAACATAACAACTCATCAAAGAACGACTCTGCGTCACGAATACTTCCCTCAGCTGCGTTCGCTACTCCCTTTAGCGCTTGCTCTTCTATGATTACTCCGGCTTGATCTGCAATTTGAGATAGTTTTTTCGTGATTTGAAAAACAGTAAGACGATGGAGTTCAAAGCGCTGACACCGACTGACAATAGTAAGAGGAATTTTATGAGGCTCTGTGGTGGCAAATAAAAACTTTACATTAGAAGGAGGCTCTTCTAAGCTTTTGAGAAGAGCGTTAAACGCCTCCTTAGTCAACATGTGCACTTCATCGATGATATAGATTCGACAGCCTTTATTCAGAGTGGAGTACCCCAGAGTCTCATTGATTTGACGAATATCCTCTACCCCACGATTAGAAGCTCCATCTACCTCCAGGACATCTAATGATTTAGCTTGCATGATCTCAATGCAAGAAGAACAATCATTGCAAGGCTCTCCATCTTGCCCCAAATGTAAACAATTGAGCGCCTTGGCAAGCAGTCGCGCCAAAGTCGTTTTTCCGGTTCCTCTGGGCCCAGAAAAAAGGTAGGCAGCAGCACTTTTTTTCATCCTTATCGCATTTTTTAGAGTAGTGACAATCGCCTCCTGCCCAATGATGTCTCGAAAAAATTGAGGACGAAATCTTCTAGAGCTGCCTTGATACATATTCTACAAAAGTTACCCTTTTTATCACCAAAACACAAGTAATACCACAAAGAACCCTATTGCAGTTTAATTCCATTAAGAGGCATCCTAATAAGTTAAGGAATTGGTTTAATTTTCCTAATTTTTTACATGTGAAAAGGTAAGAGCTATCCCCATATGGCCTTTTTCAAAAAAAATTCAAAAAATACTCTGTTCAACCAATGGAAGAACCTCTTTGGCAGGTGATCCTGCCGCTTTTACATCAAATCTCCCAACATATAGTCTCAAGAAAAACCAGGAAGTACTGTTATTCCACCCAAAGTAAAAAAAGCCCTTCTCAAGGTCCTTAGAGTTCCTCATAAGGTAAGAAGACAAAAAAGAGCCATTCGCTTTTTTATTGCTCTGTTTTTCAACCTCTGCCTTGCCTATTTTTTACACTTTAGAGAAGTAAGGGTTCCACATCTCGACCTCAACTCTATAGCAGACAAATATGTCTTGGCCCAGATCGGCTTTGAATTTCCCGATATACAAGCCACTCATCTTTTAAAAGAAGAAAGTCTGCGGGACCTAGGGAAAATTTACTATATGGATGATCAAAACATTTTAATGATCGAAAAAACCAATCAGACCGAGTTCGTCATCAATCCTCATTGGAGGCAAAATCTTTCTTACACTACTTTTGAACAACTTTTGAGAATGAATGACCTGTTTCGAGATACCTTGTTAAATATTAAATTTACCGATCCAAGAACCCTCTCTAAGTTGCACCAATTTGGACTAGCCTCAAAGGAGATTATTGCCTATTCCCCTTCTTGCTTGGCGACAAAACTCCCGGACGAAGTCTGGGATCAAATAGAAAAGATTACTTTTTCCATACCCACACCCGCCTCAAGGTACGTGCTCAAACAATATCAAAAAAATAATTTACTCTTACAAGAAGATCTGGCCATAGAAAATTCCTTGCGTCAATTGATCAAAAACTCGGTCCCTTTAAAAATGACAAAGGTCGAACCAGGAAGTCGGCTCATCAATGCAGGCGAGCAAATCACTCCCCGCCACTTAGCCATGCTCAAAGGGATGAAAAGAGCTCTTTCTGAGCAACGCCATTTTGCTAGCCCTCTGACTATGTTGGGTAGTTTCATGCTATCTCTCGCCCTCATCTCAATAGGAAGCGCTTATTGCAAGGCAGTCTACCCTCAAGTGATTAAATCGGTGTCTCAAGTCGGGCTAATCGTTTTTGTCCTGCTCATTACCTTATTAATTTCCAAGGTAACCGAATATTTCTTCATTCATAAATCTGATTTAGAGCTATGCCGATACCCAATTTTCGTGCTTTTTACTGCTCTAACTTTGTCAATATTGATTAATAGGGGGGTGGCTATTCTCGTTTCAGGTTTTGCTTCTTTGGTATTAACCATTGCTTTGTCTATCGAACATCAATATTTTATGATTATTAATTTTTCGACTGCTTTTCTAGGTATCATCTTTTTTAAAAAGATCACGAAAAGAAATGATATTTTTAAGATTTGCATCAAAATTTGGCTCGTAACCATCCCTCTAATTGTGAGTTTAACCTTGCTAGAATACTCTTTTTGGAATCATCGGATCTTCATCGATTGTTTGGTAACTCTCGTTTCCATTGCAGTAACGGGTGGATTGGTTATCGCCTTACTCCCTTTTCTGGAGTCACTCTTTGGAGTCACCACAGATATGACTCTCATGGAATCGGCTAATCCCAATCATCCTTTACTGCGACGCTTAAGCTTAGAAGCTATTGGAACCTACCAACACTCCCTAGCCGTTGCGGCACTAGCTGAAGAGGCTGCGCTGGCGATCAATGCCAATGCTCTGCTTTGTAGGATAGCTTCTCTTTATCATGATGTGGGAAAGCTAGCACAGCCTGAATATTTTACAGAAAATCAATTTTCCGAGTTGAACCTACACCAATGTCTCACTCCTTTCGAATCGGCACAGATCATCATTTCTCACGTGGCAGAAGGAATTAAGCTAGCTCAACATTATGACCTTCCCTCAAACGTCATCGATCTTATTCGAGAACATCATGGAACTGGTCTCGTCTATTACTTTTACAAAGTGCAAATGGCACATTCTTGCAGGACAGCCTCTCTAAACGAAGAAAAACAATTTCGCTATCCAGGGCCGAGGCCTAGGAACCGTGAATCCGCTATTGTCATGATTGCCGATTGTATCGAGGCGGCCTCTAGATCGATGGAGGAAATCAACGAAAAATCAGTCACCGAACTTGTTAAAAACATTGTTATAGATAAAATACAAGAACATCAACTCGATAGCTCACATCTGACATTTAATGAAATAGAAATGATTAAGAAAACCTTTGTGAGGGGAATACTAGGCAATGCTTACAAGCGTGTGAAATACCCAGCCATTACACCACTAAAAGAACCATCTTCCTTAATATCAGAACCTTCCCAATAAATAGAAGAGCTATCTTTTAGAAAATTGAGGACGTTTGCGAGCTTTACGTAACCCATACTTCTTCCTCTCTTTTTTACGAGGATCACGTGTGAGATAACCCATTGCTTTTAAGTTTCCCTTTCTCGTCTCATCTTCGAGAAGCAGTGCTCTGGAAATGCCTAAACGAATTGCAATCACCTGTGCCTCCATTCCACCTCCTTTAACGCGAATTGTCATATCATATTTACGGCAATCGCTGACCTTTTTCAAAGGGGCCAAAATCACCTCCCTTTGAATAGAAGAGGGAAAATAAACTTCAAAAGAACGCTTATTGATAGTAATTTCCCCAGATCCGTTTCGAAGTCTAACCGAAGAAACCGCAGTTTTTCTTCGCCCCGTGCCGATAAATTCACCTTTTATCATAAAAAATCCTTACATATAGGTATAAGTAGGAAGCTGTGCTTGCATATTGTGTTCAGAGCCTTTAAAAATACGCAATTTTTTCAATTGATGTCGTGCTAAACGAGTTTTTGGCATCATGCCTACAATCGCATGACGTAAAATATAATCGGGCTTACGACTTTGCATTACCCTATAGGGAATTTCTCGAAGACCACCCATAGAACCTGTGTAATATCGATACAACTTTTGAGCTTCCTTAGCCCCCGTAACTTTAACTTTTTCAGCATTGATGATAATCACACCATCCCCTCCATCTACATGAGGCGTATAGGCCACTTTATGCTTACCTCTCAATATTTTCGCAATTTCAGAAGCAAAACGGCCTAGCGTTTTTCCTTTAGCATCAAAGAGAAACCACTTTCTTTCTTCTCTTGCTTCTTTTTCAGTCAATAGACGCGTCTCTTGCTTCTTATTCATAATGCCCTTAAAAACTGCTTTTTCCAAGATTACTATGAAGCTTCCATTTTAACCAAATGGTTTTTTTATCCGATACTGTAAAGAATCACTGGATGAATTACTCATTTCTACGATGGAATTATTAGGGAGAAACAATTTGTACAATTCTTCAAACAATGTTTTTAAATTCGCCAATCTTACACAATGTTTGGGAAAATTTTTTTTATCCATCACAAGCAAGAGTTATGAACCCCATTTTTCATCTTACCTATATTAACCACAGCCCTTTGATAAATAGAACGATGAATTTTTTCTTATCTACCTCTAAATCTATTTGGAAAATTAGCGCCTGTTTTTTGAAATTTCTCTTTGTATCTCCTCCACCACTTCTATGCAAAGCCATTATTACCGGTCTTACCCCACTTACAGTTTATTTTATCTATCGCTGGTACTACAGAAAAAAAACAGATCCAAACCCGATCATTAACAGGATAGCTTCACCTAGAATCATTACAGAGAACCCTACAAAGGTGCTTCTAGAGAATGTACCTTTATTAGAAACTAAGCCCAATATACCGAATCCAACCAACGTACTTTCACAACTTCAGCAACAACTCCAAAATATTTTGACTGTAAATCACGAGCTTACCCAACAACTTGAAAGGAAAAAAGCGACGATAAACCAACTAAAACAACAACTACAACAGGTGAAACAAGAAAAAAATGAACTTACTGGAGCGTCGCTTGTCTCTATTGCTAAGGGCGATGGTGGTGCTTCGCAGCTTCTTTTACTCGAAGAATACGTCGGGCTTCAAAAACAACTTGAAGCGACCCAAAATCAATTACTTCTCCTACGGCAAAAAACAAATAGTTATCAGGATCAAACAAATAAAGTTCAAGCATGTGAGACAGAAAAATTACTTCTTCAACAACAACTTTCCAACCAACAACGCAATATGGATCAAATGACCCAAGAGCACTTCCTCCTCAAGAAAAAAGTAGAAACCCTTAACTATCAATTATTCAAGTCAAACCAACTGATCCAAAAAGAACAAGATAACAACAGAGAATTGTACCGACAAATAGATCATTTAGAGGCAAAAAACAACAGAAAACCGCAGACGGCAGAAGGCAAATTGTTTGTTGATAAAAGCGAGACAAAAGCACAGGAGCTACTCATAAAAAGATATGAAAACCAGCTGCAAGCCGCAACAAAAAAGAACTCAGAACTAAAACGAGAGTTAGATCAGCTATATGATCAGTTTACTGAGGAGCACACCTATATAGGGACACTAATACGTACTAACCACCAACAAAAACAGCAGCTAGAGAAACTCCGTGAATGTCAAAGTCTTGATTAACCAAGGACTATTTCTAGTTTATCAACTAATTAAGAGCATTGTAAACTTCTTAATATCCAAGCAGATTTTTCATGAACAGCTATCCTTTTTGCCATCAAATCCACAGTAGCTAGATCACGAGCTTTTTCCGCCAACAAGCTTAATTTACGAGAAAAGCAAATGATTCTTTCATGATCTGAAAGCAACTCATCAATCATCTTTTCTGCCAGTAAAAAACTCTTTATTTCTTGAAGACGAGACTCTTTCTTAAAATTTAAAAAAGAGGCGTTCACATAACTACCCAGGGCAACTAGCCTTTCCGCAATTTCGTCAATCGCTTCTGCTAATTCGGTGTACTGTTGCTCAAAAAGTCGGTGTAACGATACAAAGTGAGGTCCTTTCACATTCCAATGACAGTTTTGTGTCTTTAAATACACCAAGTATGTATCCGCCAACAGGTATGTCATTTCTCGACAGACCACCCGAAGATTATTTTTCGCAATACCTATGTTTCCTTTCACTTGGGATCCTACCTTTTTCTTCTCCATAACAAAAAAAGGTCACAAAATCAATTTTTAAAAAAAATCTTCTGATCGTGTACACTTTTTGGAAATTTTTTTTACAATTCAATCAGGAGTTGCTCTCATGAACCAGATTTCTTCTCATTCTCCCAATAATGGCCCTGTAAAAGTTGTACAACAAGCAGCTTTCCCTTTTGTCATTCCTATTTTTACAGCTATTGCGAAAGTTTTCATGTACTGCATAACAGTAGCTGCGAATACTGCAACTGTTGCCACTAGTTTAACTCGTAGAGCAGCCATACCCATAGTACCCATTTTACTAGCTCTTGCTTCTATCCCCTTGCTCTATCGCTGGTACTACTACAAGAAAAAGAGTCCCTTACAACCATCTATAACTCCCTCACCCATCTTGCCTACTACAACCTCCAAGGTAATTCCATTTAACGCGCACTCTAACTTCTCAGAGGAGGTCAACACCGAGCATCGTTTGTCATTGAGTGAGACTAAGGCTTCTCGTACAAGCGAGAGAGCGAGAGATAAAAACATACCTCTTCAAGAATCAAAAATGAACGTGAGCTCAGGCATGCTAGCTCAAATACCCTTTTCTCTTTCCTTGGCCTCCTCTACGGAAACTGATTTTTCGACCGTAAACCTCAAGCAATTTACTTCTAAAGCACCATTTATCTCTGAGGAGTCCTTAAACAAGGATGTTTTGAGAAATCAATCAATGCCTTTTACATCTCCGAAAAAACCTAGTTTGTTAGAACCGTTGAAAACGAATACGAAACTGGTAAGGATAGGTGTGTCCTCTCTATTTAATAAAAATAAATAATACAAAAAGAATGCAAAAACATTAAGGACTGATCCATGGCACATGTTACATTTAGTACTTACATTAACGCTAATCCTGGTCGAGAACTGCCACAAAACAATGGTATTTATCAAACATTTCATCA
>Ga0187894_10006133_pt1 | contig 11908 bp, 10 predicted proteins | sample GBC1701081metaG_FD_136650 | JGI IMG/M metagenome (GOLD analysis project Ga0187894, IMG submission 136650) | White microbial mat communities from a lava cave in the Kipuka Kanohina Cave System on the Island of Hawaii, USA - GBC170108-1 metaG ...
ATATTATATAATTGTTTGACTCGGTTGAGATCTTGAGGACTTTCGAGTGCTTTCACCACCGGGGATCGCCCGTCGTCTATCTCGATGTATATCCCGCCTGGCATTTCGGTGGATATGGTACTGCTGGGGAACAGGTACGGGTAATAGGACTGGGCGAGGAAGACCAGGAGGCAGAGGAGCGCCAGGTATAGAAGGGAGTAATTTCTTTTCTTTGATTCGCTGCCGTCAGCCATTTTATTTATTCCCTGATGGTCAAATCGGGAATCCAGTCTTTTCAATTAATATAAATCGCGGCTGGAAGCCGCTCCTACATTGTTTTTTGTTATTACGAGGTGCGACGCGTCACGGATTCGATTGCCGTAGGAGCACCATCCTGGTGCGATAATCTACTGCGAGCGAAGTGCGGCAATCTCATTTTTCACCTTTAATTTCCCCGACATCCACAGAATCTGCCGTGCATCACGCCCCGTCCTAAAAAAGCCCCTTCGTCAGCCCGCCGTCCACCTGTATCGTCGTCCCGGTTATGTAGCTCGCCCTCTCCGAGGCTAAAAACACCACCAGGCTCGCGAGCTCTTCGGGCCTCCCGATACGTCTCAGGGGGACGTCGGTCTCCATTGCGGCGAGCGCATCTTCCAGGCTCGTACCTTCTCTTTTGGCTTTTTCAGACGCCAGGTGCGTGATCCTGTCCGTGAGTATCCTTCCGGGGCAGACGTTATTCACGGTGATGTTGTAAGGGCCGAATTCGTTCGAGAGCGTCTTCGCGAGGCCTATCACGCCCGCCCTCGCGGTATTCGAGAGTATGAGCCCGTCTATCGGCTGCTTTACGGCGACCGAGGTGATGTTCACTATGCGTCCCCACTTGTTCGCCTTCATGAGGGGTAGGGCGGCCCTGCTGAACGTAATGGTGCTGAAGAGATTGAGCTCTATGGCCTTCTGCCAGTCTTCCAGAGAGAAGCCGAGGAACGTGCCTGTGGGAGGCCCCCCGGCGTTATTTACGAGTATGTCTATCCGCTTATATTTTTTGACCGTCTCATCGACGACTTTTTGAATGTCGGCCGTTTTCGATACGTCGCATTCTATCGCGAGCACGTCGGCGCCCGTTTCGGAAACGATTTCCCTGCAGGCCTGATCGAGGTCGTCCTTCCCCCTCGCGCATAACGTGAGCTTTACGCCTTCCCGGGCGAGCCCTAACGCCACCGCTTTGCCGAGGCCCTTGCTCGACGCGCCTACAACTGCTACTTTATCTTTGATACCTAAATCCATGTTATTATTGTATAATTAGTCCTATTTAATCATGGGGCAGGGCAGGGCGGCGATTTCCCGCTTATTCGCCCTTGGACTTCGATTTAGCCTTCGCCGTGTCCGTTTTGATCGATTCATAGGTCGATGCGCCAGAAACGGCCGCAACTTCAGACGGGAGGCCCGAAGTACCTTTCTTGTCCTTAGCTTCGGCGCCGTCTTTTGCGGGCTTGCCCAAATCTTCTGAATGCGGCGGTATGCCCGGACCCTTCGCGTAATCTGTCGAATACCATCCCGTACCCGTCAGCTGGAACGACGACAGGGAAATGAGCTTTTCGAGCTTTCCGGTTTTGCAGAATTTACATTTCTTTAACGGTGGTTCGTTAAATCCCTGAAGGGCTTCGGTTATCCTTCCGCATTTTTTACACTCGTACTCGTAAATCGGCATTCCGCGTACCTCTCAGGCTTAATGTTGTTTCTATAAAATAAATGTAAATATAATGGCTGTGGTCAAATTTTCAAGATTTGGGGTCGATCATATCCGCTCGATAATAGCAGAGTGTTTTAAGAATGAAATTTGTTTCTTTTCTGATCAAAAGAGCGCCGAAGGAAATTTATCTTCCGTGAGTGGTGTCTTACTGCATAGCTTATCTTGTATTCGATATGTAGGAGCGGCTTCCAGCCGCGGCAAAATTCGAGGATGTTATGAATAGGGGGTTTCGTTTGGGGACCCCATATTCCGCACAAAAAGCGCATTATTAAGCTAATACATATTAGTTAACATAATATATCTTATCGGACATATGAAAATATTGCCCCGGTAGGGCCCGGTTTGTCCCGAATACTGTTACGAGTATACTATCTCGTGTTATGTCCGGTCCTTCTTCCAGTATCCTCGAGGAAAATAAAGTGCGGTTAACAATAGCAGCTCTTCTGATGCTTTGCCTTTTCGGTCGAGCCGGGAGCATATTTTCACAGGAACCCGCGATCGGCGAGAAGATCGCAGAGGCTTACGGCGTCAGCGGCTTCGGAGAAATCGAGGAACTGAAATTCACTTTTAACGTCAGGAAAGGCGAAACCGAAGTTAGCCGGTCGTGGATATGGCTGCCCAAGGAAGACCGTATTACTTTCCTCGGCGACGGGAAAACCGATAAAGCGATAACTTACGACAGGAAGGATTTATCGGCTCCGGGGTCTGAATCGCTCAAGGAAATAGACGCCCATTTTATTAACGACCAGTACTGGCTCCTCTTCCCCTTCCATCTGGTCTGGGACGATGCTGCCAAGGTCGAGATGCATTCTGAGAATGTAAAGTTCCCCATAAGCGGCAGAATGGGCAGGATGGTCAGCGTTATATATCCGCCCGTCGGCGGGTACACGCCCGGTGACAGATACGCTCTGTTTTTAGACGATAACGATATGGTTGCCGAGTGGATATACAGGCGCGGTGGCTCAGAAATACCTACGGTGACCGCGACGTGGCAGGATAACCGCCGTATGGGGCCTATCGTAATGTCGTTGAATCACGAAAGCGCGGACAATAGTTTCAGGGCCTGGTTTACCGGTGTGGAACTGAAACTCTCTTCCGGGGAGCGGATTAAATTAGAAGAGTAGATTCCGGCACCGCATGTGTGCAGATTCTGCGCCGTGCGAGAACCCGCCGTCGATTCTATGCATGTCGGGGAAAGTGAAAAGACGAGATCCTGAATATTTTGTGTTCTTCAAGGAATGACCATGGAATAATCGCGTTGTTGCATTCCGCCTATGGCGTCCGGTTCTTGCTAATTTGGCTACTGAAATAACTGGGCGGAGAGGTATTCACATTCGCGCACTCAACCATGAGTGACCAATTTGTTTTGGCTTCAATTGAGCATCCCAAGCACATAAACGATTAGGTATTCAGCCGAAGGAGACCGGATCGTTATGGCTTCATCAGGTTATTCCAAAGGCATCGACATCGTTACAATCGGCCAATGGCGACCAGTTCATATTGGTTTCAATGGAGCATCCCAAGCACATAAACGTCTGAGTATTCAGCAGGAATAGACCGGATTCTCACACGTTCGAATCCGTTGCTTGCTCGGAATTGTTGTTCAGAACCGTAGTTCAGGATGACGACCAAAGGCAAAAGATAGATTTCTCAACTGCGGCTCGAAATGACATATAAGCATGAGATTGCCGCGGCTCATTCTGAGCCTCGCAAAGACACCCTTTTGTCGCGGCTGGAAGCCGCTCCTACAATTTATTAAAATAATAGATTCCCGAGATGAACGGGTTAGGTTGAGCAGTGTTGGTGCTGAGTATCGCATGTCCGCGAGGCATGTGCTTCCCGGCTACCCGGCCTCGTCAAGACTTTATAGCGATACAAACTATAACTGGTAGAATTGAATGTAATGAGACTCGACGGTAAGAAGGCCCTCGTAACGGGCGGAGCCAAAGGCATCGGGAGAGGCATAGCGGCAGCCTACCTCGGGGAAGGCGCGTCCGTGGTTATATGCGGAAGGAACGAGCTGAATCTGAAAGCCGCCTGCAACGAGCTCGGGAAATTCGGATCTATCGATTACATTGTCGCGGACATCGCGAACCGGGAGGATGTTAAACGTCTCGCCGATACGATCGGGGAAAAATGGGACTCGCTCGACGTGCTCGTCAACAACGCGAGCGTCCTCGGCGAGCGGAAGCCCGTCTCTGAGTATCCGGAAGACGTCTGGGAGGAAGTGGTCCACATAAATCTGAACGCCCAGTTTTTCGTCACAAAGGCCCTCCTCCCGCTTTTAAGAAAATCCGAAAGCGGCTCCATAATAAACGTGAGCTCGAGCGTCGGGAGAAAGGGAAAAAAGGAATGGGGAGCCTACGCCGCGTCAAAATTCGGTCTTGAAGGGCTTACCCAGGTCCTGGCCGACGAATTGGGGGAATCGGGCCCCAGGGTGAACTCCGTAAACCCCGGTGGTACGCGTACCGATATGCGTGCAGGAGCATATCCCGACGAGGACCCAATGACCCTGCCCTCGCCCGAAGAGATTTCCCCGGTGTTCGTCTACCTCGCGTCCGACGAGTCGATCGGCGTGACCGGAAAGGAATTCAACGCCCGGGACTGGATCGGCGTGAAATGACAGCGTGACCTGAACGCCCCGCGCATTTTTCATTCTCCTTAAGACCGCAAGTTAATCCCGGCCGTTGCCTTTGATCCCGATGCTACCTATAATAGATGTCTCATAATTGTATTTTTATTAGTTTCGGGAGGATGGTGAGATGGTGAATAAAAAGTTTTACCTGTGCGCGGCAGCGGTATTATTCGGCACGGCCGCCTTAATCTCCTGCAACAAAACAGCCGGCACGGGCACGGCTGAGGACGCTGATTCCGACCCGGTCAAGCGCGGCGAATATATCGTGAAGATCACAGGCTGTAACGACTGCCACACGCCCGGATACCCCGAGGCCGACGGCAACCTTCCCGCGGAAGAATGGCTCAAGGGAAGCCCGCTCGGCTGGCGCGGACCGTGGGGGACCACCTATGCGATCAACCTCAGAATCTTTATGCAGGGCTTTACAGAAGACCAGTGGCTGGAGTACGCCAGGAGCGCGCGGTCGAGGCCGCCCATGCCGTGGTACATACTGCGCGATCTCACCGATTCCGACCTGGTCGCGATATACAAATTCGTGAGGCACCTCGGCCCGGCGGGAGAACCCATGCCCGACTACGTGCCGCCCGACAAAGAGCCGTCCGGGCCGTATGTAGAGTTTCCGGCTCAGTTCTGACCGTGCTCTATAAAATAATCACGTAAAGCTCTTTCGGGCCGTGTACGCCGAGCGTCAGATTCAGCTCTATATCGGCCGTCCTGCTCGGCCCCGTGATGAATGTCATACAGCTCGGCACACCCTGATCGGTATCGAGTATTTGTTTAAGTATGATGAATAATTCCTTGATATCACTCACTATATCTGACTTTCTAACTATTGCCAGGTGGATCGGGGGAAGCAGCGAAACGCTCCTCGGCCTGTTCCCGTCCGTCATCAGCACGAGAGTCCCCGTGTCGGCTATGGCGTAATCGGCACCGGTTATGCCTATCCCCGCCTCTGCTATCTCATTCTTGTCATTGGATATTACCTGCTGAAGTCCTTCTCCATTCAACAGCTCTTTCAACCCCAGCGAGTTTAAAGATTCGGATTCCCACATGACGAATGACGAGACACCTTTCTCGTGCACCAGTCCGGCAATATAGTCTCTTAATTCTTTCTCACCATGAGCCTCGCGGACCTCCGTATTAACATTAAGCAGTTCTTTAATAAATTGCTCTAGTAGTCTGTTAGCAATAATTATTCTATCTCTTAAAAGCTTCTCGGATTCTTTTGCGAAGTCCCTTTCTGAGTCGCGTGTCGGAATGCCCCCCTCTTTATGCTCCGGGTCTCCGTATAAACCCAGTATTACTTTCCTCAGAATCTCTTCCCGGGAGTCTTTCATCAGCGGATACCTTTTCCGGGCCCCCCCTGCCCTATTTCCCATTTCAATTTTTTCCATCTTTCCCTGAACGGTGTGCTAGCGATCGCCGGGAAGTCCCTGTCCTGCGTCCACCTCGAAAAGGGGTATGGGAGTGAGCCGAGATTCCCGCCCTTTCCTCTGAACGGCTTCAGGAGATAATACATGAGCGTAGAGGCGGCCCCGTAGAGTTTCTCGTGGGTGACTATCGTTCTCCAGAGCCTGAACGAGATCCTCTCGATGAAGAGCTCGAAGCCCTTGCCTTTTTCGGCTTTCGATTCCTTGACCTCGTGCCTGAGCTCGAGCAGCACCCTGGGGAAATCTATCCTGACCGGGCATACGTCCCGGCAGGCCCCGCATAGTGAAGACGCGAACGGCAGCTCAGGCGCCTTGTCTATCCCCAGCAGCTGCGGGTTTATTATCGCCCCTATCGGGCCCGAATAAACCCAACCGTAGGAGTGCCCGCCAACCTTCCTGTAAACGGGGCAGTTGTTGAGGCACGCCCCGCACCTTATGCAGTAGAGCGACTCCCTCGTCTCCTCGTTCGCGAGTATCCCCGAGCGCCCGTTGTCGAGCAGCACCAGGTGGAATTCCTCAGGGCCGTCCTTATCCGTTTTCCTCCTCGGGCCCGTGATGAATGAAACGTAGGTCGAGGATTTCTGTCCCGTCGCGCTCCTCGCGAGGAGCGTCAGAAATAAAGAGAGGTCGTTATAGCGCGGGATTATTTTCTCTATTCCCGCGAGCGCCACGTGGATACGGGGCACTGTCGTCGTGAGCCGCGCGTTACCCTCGTTCTCGACTATCACTATCGTCCCCGTCTCTGCTACGGCAAAATTAGCGCCCGATATGCCCATCCCCGCATTCAGGAATTCGCTCCTCATCCTCTCCCTCGCCACTTTCGTCAGCTCTTCGGGCTCGCTCAGGTATGGTACCCCGAGCTTCTCCGAGAAGAGCCTCGATATGTCGTCCTTCGTCTTGTGAACGGCCGGGGCGATTATGTGCGAAGGGTGCTCGCCCGCAAGCTGTATGATGTATTCACCGAGGTCGGTTTCTACCGCCCTTATGCCTGCCTTTTCGAGCGCGGTGTTCAGCTCGACTTCTTCTGTCGCCATGGACTTGCTCTTTACGACGGATTTGACGTTGTTCCTCCGCGCGATCCCGATTATTATCGCGCAAGCCTCCTCACCGTCTCTCGCCCAGTGGACCTGCCCGCCCGCCTTCTTCACGTTCTCTTCGAGCATGAGGAGGTATCGGTCCAGGTTCTCTATGGTCTCTTTTTTAATTTCCCTCCCGAGCGTCCTGAGCTCGTCCCATCCCGGCACCTCCGAGCTCGCCTTCTGCCTCGCCGACCTGAACCGGTTTGTCACGTTGACGAGAGCGCGCTGGAGCTTCTCGTCGTCCACCGCCCTCCCTGAATCCGTCTCGAAATTTATTTTCTCGTATCCCATTCTGCGAAACCTCTAGCCCCTTTCACTCCCCGTCTGCGCGAGGAGCTCCGCTATGTGCATGACCTTCACCGGTATATTTCTCCTTGAGAGAGCGCCCCCTATGTTCATGAGGCACCCCATGTCGGACGATACGACGGTGTCCGCCCCGCTACCCACTATGCAGTCTATCTTTTCGTCGAGCATGGAGACCGAGACCCTGGGAAATTTTATGGAGAACGTGCCTCCGAAACCGCAGCACGAATCGTGCAGTTCCATCTCCCTCAGCTCGATGCCCCTGACCGCCTCAATTAATCTTCTTGGCTCGTCCTTTACGCCGAGCTCCCTGAGCAGGTGGCAGGAATCGTGGTACGTCACTACTCCGTCATATCTGGCCCCCACGTCGGCTGTTTTCATCACATTTATCAGGAACTCAGAGAATTCATAGGTTTTTTTAGTTATTATTTCCAGTTTATTTAATTGTTCAGGGTCAGTAGCCAGTAATTCCTTATAAAATACTTTAAGCATGGCTGTACACGATCCCGAGGGGCATACGATGTATGTTTCCTCGTCCCGGCTCTCTTTCAGGGCATTCCCGAATACGATAAGGAACCTCTCGGCGACCGCTCTTGCATCTTCCCTGTACCCGCTGTTGAATGCCGGCTGTCCGCAGCAGGTCTGCTCCGGGGGAAACTCCACGTCTACGCCCAGCCTGTCGAGCACTTTGACCATCCCCTCCCCTACTGCGGGGAAAAAAGTATCGACCAGGCATGTGACGAACAGATAGACTTTCATGGCGGGTTTAAATACGGCTGATCCGAATCCTTACGGATTCATTATCATCCATGTACGGGATTATTTCAATTAGCGGTGATTATTTCAATCTGTTAGATTAATCACAGGCCGGATTAATTCACGGCCTGCATTTGAGCGAATCCGGAGCCGAGTTATGAAAGAAAGAGAGCTTCCTGTCCCTCCTCACTTTATCCCTGACCTGACGGGAGAGGTCTTCCGCGTGGAGTATGAGAAGTTATCCCGCTCTGCTTCAGAGTGGTCGGGTAAGCACCGCATCAAGCCCTCTTCGAAAGACGAATTCAGAATATCGCTCATTGTAGTCGACGCTCAGAACACGTTCTGCATACCGGGGTTCGAGCTATTCGTCGGCGGGAGCACGGGCAGAGGGGCGGTCGACGACAACCGGAGGCTCTGCGAATTCATATACAGGAACCTGGGCTGTATTACAGAAATAGCCCCCACTATGGACACGCACCAGGCGATGCAGATATTTCACGGTATCTTCTTCGTCAACGACGAGGGAGAGCACCCGGCCCCGTACACGCTCGTCTCAGTCGAGGATATCGAGGAAGGCAGGTGGAAGTTTAATAAAGAGATAAGCGGGAGCATAATGTACGGCGAAGACTATGTCGGGCGTCACCTCCTCCATTACACGAGGGAATTGAGAAAGTCGGGGAAGTACGAGCTTACGATATGGCCCTATCACGCGATGCTTGGGGGCATCGGGCACGCGCTCGTCTCTTCCGTCGAAGAAGCGGTCTTCTTTCATTCGATAGCGCGCTTGAGCCAGCCGGATATACACGTCAAGGGCGATCACCCCCTGACGGAGCATTACTCCGTCCTCGGCCCCGAGGTATCGACCGGGCCCGACGGAAGGCCGCTTAATCTAAGGGCTGAATCGCTATTCCAGAAGCCCGCCGCATCGGAGTCGATATACGGCAAGCTCTCTGAGTTCGACGCGGTGATTATAGCGGGTCAGGCGAAGAGCCACTGCGTCGCGTGGACTATCGCCGACCTTTTGAAGAAAGCCGTGGCCGGGGATAAATCGCACGTGGAGAAAATTTATCTGCTCGAAGACTGCACATCCCCTGTCGTGGTTCCGGGAGTGATCGATTATACGGACGACGCCGACAGGGCCTTTGCCGAATTCTCGGAAGCAGGGATGCACGTCGTCCGCTCGACCGACCCGATTGCCGACTGGCCGGGGATCAAGCTCTGAAAGATACTCGTACCTCGTTTCCGCAAAGCTTAACCGTTCATACTTCGATCCTTCGACTTCGCTCAGGACAGGTTCCTGCTCAGTACGAACGGTTTTTTATCAATTGTCATATTATATTTGTTGTCACATAATTGAGCGTACTGGTCATTATGTTATATTGGTTTACAGGAGCGAATGACGAACATGAGCTCGATATTCACGAAGATTATCAATAGAGAAATACCTGCAGCCATCGTTTACGAAGACGACGAGTGCATAGCGTTCAGGGATATAGACCCGAAGGCCCCGGTCCATATACTTCTCGTTCCCAAAAAAGAGATACCGTCACTCGCCGAGGTATCCGGAGATGACAAAACTCTCCTCGGGCATATGCTCGTGAGGGCTTCGGAGATAGCTAAGGCGGAGGGCATATCCGATTCCGGCTACCGCATTGTAGTGAATACGAACAAGGAAGGCGGCCAGGAGGTCTATCACATCCACCTGCACATACTCGGCGGCAGGCAGATGACCTGGCCCCCGGGTTAGTAATTTCTATCGCACCGGATTCACAGAATCGGCGGAGGTGCACCTACCCAATACCCATTGCTTCCGCGTCCCTGTCCGAAAGGAAACCCCCGTCCTGGCGCTCTCTCACAGTGCCGTCCCTCTTCCAGGAGCGCTCGCACCTGGGCTCGTCCTTGAGGTCGATGATAGAGATTATAAAATCCTCACCCTCTTTAACCGAGAACCTGCTCACGCCGCACAGGTCGGCAAGCTCGGGCTCGAACGGTTTTAACTTGCTATACGTCCCGGGCTCGAGATAAACCTCGACTCCAGTGTCGAGGGGGTTCGATACCCCCTGGGACTCTTTCGCGTCCTCGAGCGCTTTTAATACCTTGCCCCTTAAATCCATCACCATGTCCCAGTCCGGGTCCGTATCGATTTCTATCTCGTCCGGCATCCCCTGGAGATGAACGCTTTCGGCTGAATCCGTTTTCAGGCCCCTCAGATACAGGTACGCCTCGTCCGCCGTATGCGCGAGTATCGGCGCGAGGAGCCTGATGAGCGCGTCCGCTATGTTATACATGGCGGTCTGGCTCCTCCTCCTCTTCCTGCTCCCGGCGCTCTCGCAGTAGAGCCTGTCTTTCGTAGCCGCGAGATAGACCGCGCTCAATGTATCGTAGCAGAAATCGTATATGAGCTCGCTTGCCCTCTTATACTGAAATCCGTCGTACGCTTCCCTGGTCTCGCGGACGAATTTCCGGAGCTCCCCCATTACCCAGACGTCGATCGAATACCTGTCTTCTTCCGAAAACGTAACGCCGTCAGCCGCCGCATCGAAGTCGTATATATTCCCGAGCAGGAACCGTATCGTGTTCCTGACTTTTCTATACTCCTCGCCCGCCGATTTAAAGAACTCCCAGTCTACCTTTATGTCGTTCGTATATTTGAGCGAGCTTACCCACCACCTGCATATGTCGGCCCCGTGCTGCTTCAGCAGCTCGTCCACCTCGAGCGCGTTCCCTCCGGACTTGCTCATCTTCCGGCCCTGTGCGTCCACCATGAAGCCGTGCGTGAGGAGCGCTTTAAATGGGGGCCTGCCCGTCACTCCCAGGGCCGGGAGGAGCGAGAGCTGAAACCAGCCCCTGTGCTGGTCCGAGCCTTCGAGGTATAGGTCCGCGGGATAACCTATGCCCCTAGCTTCCAGCACCGAGTGCCAGGACGATCCCGATTCGAACCAGACGTCGAAAATGTCCATCCCTTTTTTTATCTTTTTCAGCGCGCCGTTCTGCTTTATCCAGTCGGGCGCGTTTTTGTCCTGCTCCGGGTCATAGCCTTCCAATATTTCTTCTTCGCTTGCCTGAAACCAGTAATTTGCGCCTTTCTCTCTTATTTTTTCTATTACGATGTTTACCGAGCCGGGTGTCATCAGCACGTCTCCCTTCCCGTTCATGAACGCTGGTATGGGGAGTCCCCACGCCCTCTGGCGGCTTATGCACCAGTCGGGCCGCGCTTCGAGCATTCCGCGGAGCCTGTTCCTCCCCCACTCCGGATAGAACTCTATCCCGCTCTTCGAGTATTCGAGGGCTAGCTCCCTGAGTGTCCCGCCGAATTCCTCTATACGCTTATCTACGCCTATGAACCACTGCTCCGTGGCCCTGAATATAGTCGGGGATTTGCTCCTCCAGTCGTGCGGGTAGCTGTGGATGTATTCTTCGTCGTGGAACAGATTCCCCGACTCTCTCAGGTGCTCCGTGATAATTCCGTTCGCCTTCCACACGTCCTGACCGCGTATCCACTCGGGTACACTGTCGTCGAACGTGCCGTCTTCGAGTACGGGGCAGTAGATATCGAGCCCTTCCCTGAGCCCCGTCTGATAGTCCTCGACGCCGTGGCCGGGGGCGGTATGGACGAGCCCCGTGCCTTCGTCGAACGTTACGTACTCGGCGAGGACCACCCTCCCCTTCCGTCCCGCGAACGGGTGTATGTACGTTACAGATCTGTCGTGGAGCTCCTGCCCGGTGCACGTCCCCAGTTTTTCGTATTCCACCGTCCCTGATTTGTTGAACACGCTCCCGGCCAGGTTATCGACCAGTATCGTATAATATTCCTTCCCGTCTTTCGTAACGAGGTAGAGACTGTAGCTCGCCCCCGGGGAAGCTGCGACCGCGAGGTTCGCGGGAAGCGTCCATGGCGTAGTAGTCCATATCATGAGCGAGGGGCTGGCCCCTTTCGGAAGTTTTAAACTTTTTGGAAGAGCTTCGGGGTTTTCTA
>Ga0187894_10006134_pt1 | contig 11907 bp, 9 predicted proteins | sample GBC1701081metaG_FD_136650 | JGI IMG/M metagenome (GOLD analysis project Ga0187894, IMG submission 136650) | White microbial mat communities from a lava cave in the Kipuka Kanohina Cave System on the Island of Hawaii, USA - GBC170108-1 metaG ...
AGCATCGGCAACGTCTGCGAAGGATGCGCCTGGAGTCGCGCCAGTAAATCGGAAGGCCAGGCGTATTTGAACGCCGCCACGCCGAGCAGTAACGGTGGAATCGTCAACAGAATCGTCAACATCCCGGCGAAGATCGAATGGAGTTGGGCTTCGCGCGGCGTCCGGCACGAGAGCACGCGCTGGAAATAACAGTTCCACGGGATGCCGCCGAAGACCAGCATCACACTGGCATCCCACCAGCCGATGATCGTTTGCGAAGTCCAGAAACCGCCACGCGGTTGCAGAGGCGGAAAGAACAGCCCGCGCTCCGCGCGCGCGTCAAGATAACCCGCCCAGCTTGCGTCGAATCCTCCCGCGGCGTCGAACACAAAAGGTATTGCGACGGCCAAGCCGAGCGCGACCAATCCGAGCTGGAACGCGTCTGTGTAGGCGACAATCGAGATAACGAAGTAAATTATCTGGTATTGCTTCCTGGCTACTTTACAGGTTCACACATCGTGCTTTTCCAGGGGGCATTTTTGATAATCCATTCCTCAGACGGCTTGTCATCAGCGAATCCAGGCCAATTGCTTGGAAAAGCATAAGCAATGACTCCGAATGGCTCGCCTTGTGGTCCGTTGAACGAGCAGTAAGCATGCCAAACGCCATCTTTGCCTAATGTAGCTTCGTCACATTTCTCCTTATTTCCATCTTTCCGTGAGACTACCAAGTAGACACGCCCGTGAGGATCAATAATTCGTCCTCGCAGCTTAGTTCTCTCACTAACTTTAGTTTGACACTCCAACGATACGAAGTTAGGAAGATTACGATTCGCAAAGTAGAATAAAACCAAAGCTACCAGGAATCCCACCAACAAGGTCAATATCAAGCCCATAACGGAAAAGAATCTCAGGTTGGCTATGAATCCTACTGCGAGAATAAGGATACCAATAATAAAGCTCGCCACTACTATCACGGCCGACTCAAGAGGGTCTAATGGCCAACGATTCGACACAAAATATAGCGCAGCTATAACGTACCCTAGTGGCGACAGTCCATAACCAACGATCTCAATCTGTCTTCCCAAAGAATAACCAGGAGGAACGCCAGGCTTAATTGGATCAGGCGGCTTTTGGACCTTCCCCCAAATATAGTTCGTAAGCAGATTGGATATAATCCCAGCTATAAATGATACGATAACTTCATTTATGTTCATTTGCTTCTGGTAACTGTCACGAGTTCTGAACGTGGAAGGGAGTTCGGGAATTCCTGTTGACGGAATGTGTTACCCGGCTCGCAAACTGATCTCTTACCTTCAACCAAGGCAATCAATTCGAATATCTCACCTCTCTTGCTGTTTGCCCCACAGTCAGCCGATGTTCCCCAGCGCCACAGGGTACCTCTGACTTTACTTGCAGGTCCAGGGAGAGTCTGAACATACCAAGTAGTACCTTCTCTCGAACGCAACGCCACACACATGATCGCATTTGGATCCGAGATTGTACCTTCAACCATCAATCTCACTCCTACTTGAAGTGTATGCTCGCTTTTAACAGCCTGCCCGTCAATTTTAGTAATCGCCACGCTGACTGGGGGTGGCGGCGCTTCAGGGGACACTGAGAGAGTTGGCGAGGGGCTTGGCGATGCGGTAGTGATAGATTCTGTCCCTGAAGGTGTTGTTTTACACCCCGACACAAACAGCATGGTGCCCGCCAACCAAATAAACAAGGCTACGATTCTCAAAGCTTTGACGTGGTTTTTGTCAAGATTTTCCATAATAAGCTCCTTTCTTGTCAGTTACCGGGATAATGCGCCAGCGAACACGCTACTTTCCCTGCGACTCCCAGTATTTTAAGTAAAGCTCGCTTGCCCACTTTGCGCTATAGCGATTCCAATCAGTCAATGAGCGATGCAAGAGCGCCATTCTTTTAGACTCTTTCAAATGGCCCTCTTGGGCGGTCCGCTCTTGGCTAACCCTGGTCATCCAGCTTTTACTGTCTTCTATACCTCTTCGGGCATTTTGAATATTTCGCTCTTCCATACCCAAGTTTGGCTTGGTCTCATTGATGCATTTCCTCTCCCTCAGCGCCCATTCTTCAGTCTCCTGACTCACCTGTCCGATTCTCCTTAAGTCTGCAAGTTTAGCATTGGCTTGATTCAGCCTGTTTTCACAGCCGGCAATCAAATTTTTCAACTGGTCAGCGCGCGTCATGCTTTCTTCCAGGAATTTTTGGTTCTCAGCCAATTTGTTATTTGCCTGTTGCGTTTGAGAATCAAGGTCCGTCAGCACACTGTTTGTCCGCTTCTCCCAATCTTGATTTACCTCGTACTCTTTCTCATGCAGAACTATCTCCGACCGCCGCTTACTGATGTCTTTATTCACCTCAGGTATCACCGCTGTCAGCCAGTGTTGCTTCCACCAGTCTAAATCCTGATGTGTGTTTGCGGCTAGCTCATTCGCATTTGACAGGCCTTCTCTTTCAAACTTCACTCGAAGAAAATCGTTATCCTGGATTGCAGCGTTGACGAGTTCGGATAGCAGCTTAGCCTCGCGATAACGCGGGAGCGAGGTGTTATCCTTAAGGCTCCAAGGCCATAATCCGGCAAAGCCTAGCCTTTGAGACCATGTAGTAAGCTCTTTAATGGGTATGGGCGGGGTTGCTATGTCGAATTCGCCAACGTAGATAGGTTTATTGCCGATTTCGGGGGCGAGAGATCGAATGTGAGATACCGGAGGAGGCAGGTGCGGTTTGTAATGATGGAACACCAGAAAATCGAGCTCCCCGGAATATTTTCCTGAATATTCCAGCAGTGATTCCAAATCAGAGTGCCCCACCGAAACCGGCTGCCGATAAGTATGTTTCCTGACAAGTGTGGCTGCGTGGCGAATAAACTCCTGAAGGGCTTCAAACGAAACAAGGCCGTCTTTCAGGGCGTTTTCAGGTTCGTTAACAAGAATCCATCCGGCAATCTGCGATTCATACCGATAGCGGGAGAGTATTGGAACTAATGCGTTTTTAAAGAACGCTTCCCTTTTACCGGGATTCTCGATCATATCAGCGCGCCCAAATAGAGAAGCCTCTCGCTCACGCTTAGGAGGGAACATAAGTTGATGATCAACTAGCACCCACACTATCCCCAATTTGTACTTGCGGGCGAGATCTATCGCCGCGTCATAATCTTTCCAAAAGTCCGAATTAAGTCCGGTTACATAGCCCTGTGAATCGAACTCTGGCGAACCCCTTCCATCGAATAACAAGAACCAGAGCACGCACTTTACACCGCTTTGCGCTAGTTTCTCGAACGCTTCATTTGCCAGCCCCGGGTCTTTGGATATCCCTTTCCAATCCCATTCTGGTACTTGGCCAAAATCTTGGCCATAATTGAACCACGGGATGTTAATTGTCGGTTGAAACGTGTTGGCGGGAATAGTAGAAATTAAATCAATTTGCGGTCCGCCCCATTTGGACTGGGCTATATGCCAAAGATCAGTTCGCTTGCCAACGAAGAAAAAGATTGGAGCTAGAAGCAGCAAATAAGCGCTGCAATGAACGACGATTCTAATTCCTTTAGGAAGACGTTTTGTAACTTCCAGTAGCCGGTTAATGGAGTTAGTGACCGGAGGCAACAAACGTTTGAAAATATGCCAGATGCGCCTACGACCTATGCTTATACCAACAACTGCAACCAAAGAGGCTAGCGCATATATCACTACGAACTTATAGTTACGCGCTTTAGCTGGAAGGATGACCATTAAGAGCCACTGGGCTGCCTTTATAAATGGAGGGGCTAACACAACAACACTAGCTAATACCTTAGCAAGATTTCCCGAAAAATCAGCGATCTGTTTAAAAACAGTGTTATTCTGAATATCTGGCTTATCACGGCTCTCCTGAGCCTTCTTGTAAGAAATCTGAGGCATATCAGGCACGTTACCCTCCTATTGGAGTTGATATTGTCCAGATATTGAATTGAGTACAGCAAATTCGGTAGCGCTCGCAGGCAAGCTTGAGACCATCTTGGTCAAGAGATTTCTTGGCGTCTTTCTGACCGGGGGCAACTTTGCGAGTGACCTGCATAGCCATGGCCTCCCTAGTTAGGCGAAAGGTTTTGATGTCTGGTACTGCTGATCCGTGTTAATGCGAGACGGAGCGGAGTATAAGACTGGCTTGGTGAAGATGCAACACGTCCTTTCGCTCTCAAATGACTCTTAGCAAATATTTCAGTTCCTGTTTGGATCATTCGCTAGAACACCGGTCAAGTATTCGGTTGCACGCCGGTAAGCCCAATGTTTGCAATAACTAGGTCGGCGCTAAACTCTTTATTTGGGAATACTTGACCTGTGCTCTAGCCACTCTTTTCTCCCTCATTGCGTGCGATGTTACGCAAGGAAATTGGCGTATCCCACCGCGCAGTCAACCGCGATACGACAGGCAATAACACCATCCCTGCCCCCGTCGCCAGAGTTTTGAACGGAAAGAGCATCGCGCCAGCGTCATACCATTTCGCCGGCTCGCTCGTAAAGATTTCTGGATACGGAATGAAATACGGCAACCCGAAAAGCGGCTCGCCTCCGCCCAATCGCAGAATCAAGGAGACGCAGAACGCCGTGATCGAGCCTATGCGATTCACCTTCGGATCGAAGAGCGCGAAGAGCAGTTGCGGAAAAAGCAACACGAAGACCAGGTCGCTGGTGAAAAACCACAATGCCTGGACGCTTTGAACTTTCAACGCCATCACCGCCGCCATCGCTCCGAGCAAGACGATTGAGAGTCGGATCAGCCGTTTCATTTGCCGGATTGAAAGGTCAGGCCACAACAACCGCCTGCAGCAATTCCAACTCACCATCGAAGCGGCGGACAGGATCGAAGAGCTGAAGCTGGAGGTAACCGCTCCGATGATCGCGCCCAATCCCAACAGGGCGACAAACGGTGGTGTGACGTGTTCGAGCAGCGTCGGCAACGTCTGCGAAGGATGCGCCTGGAGTTGCGCCAGTAAATCGGAAGGCCAGGCGTATTTGAACGCCGCCACTCCGAGTAGTAACGGTGGGATCGTCAACAAAATCGTCAACGCTCCGGCGAAGATCGAATGGAGTTGGGCCTTGCGCGGCGTCCGGCACGAAAGCACGCGCTGGAAATAGCAGTTCCAGGGAACGCCGCCGAAGACCAGCATCAGGCTGACATCCCACCAGCCGATGATCGTTTGCGAAGTCCAGAAACCTCCTTGCGGTTGCAGAGGCGGAAAGAACAATCCGCGCTCCGCGCGCGCCGCAAGGTAACCTGACCAGCTTGCGTCGAATCCTCCCGCGGCGTCGAACACGAACGGCATTGCGACGACCAGACCGAGTGCGACCAATCCGAGCTGAAAGGCGTCTGTGTAGGCGACCGACCACATCCCGCCGACCATCGTGTAAGTGATGACTACCGCGGCTGAGAGCAGAACGCCGGTCGCAAGCGGCGTTTTTAGAACTACTGCGAACGTCGAGCCGATGGCGAGGAGCAATTCCGCGCTCCAGAAGACCTCGCCCAACATTGCGGGCGCGAACAAGACGGCGGCCCATCGCTTTCCGAACCGCGCTTCAAACGGATCAATCAGCGTGGTGAATTCAAATCGCCGCATCCGCCCGGCGAAGATCAGCCCGCCCAGAATCAGGCTGATTCCGAAGCAAAGGCCGCCCTGGAGACCCAAAGCAAGCGATGATTTAAACACGCCTTCGACTGTGCCGAGCAGATACCCGCCATCAACCCACGTCGCAGTCATCGTCAGCGTAGCCAGCCACACGGGCATTACGCGCCCCGCCACGATCAGGTCTTCCGCCGAGCCGTCTTTGACTTTGCGCGCGGCCAGCCAGCCTATGACGAGGAAGGCCGAGTACATTGCGATGATTGCTGTGATGGCCATTTCAGGATTATTGATAACCTGGGGTATGGATGAAGAGTTCCATTTTCCATTTTCCATTTGAGATTTGACATTTGTCATTGCCCAGAGACTTGCCCAAGTCAATGCGCAATGACATTGGGCAATTTCCGGAGTAATGACAAATGTCAAATCTCAAATGGAAAATGAAAAATGGAACCGGGATTTGCCAGTTCGGTTTCTCAATTCGCGGAGCAGAAGGTCAATCCGCGCGATTTCATCATCGCCAAGGATTTGGTCGCCGAACCTGACTTGCTGGTAGAGGGTTGTGATCTCGGTGACTGAAGGCATACGCAATTGTTCAGCGTATTCGGCTGGGGTCTGATGAATGGCTCGTTTGTGGCCCGCGCGTTCGAGCGCGCGCAGCATCTCCTGATAAAACGCAACGGCGGAAGCCACGCTATCCTGTCTGGCGTTCTTGCGCCACGACCGTCCGTACCAGCGCCAGGAGAAGACGGCGGCGATTGCCAGCGCCACTCCGAACAACGCCAGCGCCAATGGATGGGAGCCTCCACTGAACGCGGCGCCCGGGCGTTCGTCCTCCGGCGATTTCCCGCCGGGCGCGCCGGCCCGCCCTTTCCACGATTCGATCTTCTGCGCCAATTTCGGTATCCAGTCAATCCATCGCGAAGAGTAATCCCACTTGTAGGACGAGAGGAGCGATGAGATCCATCGCTGGGCGGTGAAGGCCATCGAGAATTGTTTATTGGTGTCGAAACCGACGACGTGTTCCAGCCAGAACATCTCCATAGCTTCGCGGTGATGCCGTAGCCAAGCCGCCAACCCGCCGCCGTAAACGCTCAACCCAGCGGCCGGGGTCGGGTCGAACGCTACCCATACGCCGTTCTGGTCTCGCCGGGGAAAATATACCTCGACCCACGAATGCGCGTCCGATTGGCGAACCGTGTAAATGTCGGCCGCGTTGTTGTATTCGCCCATTTGGAAGCCGTTGACCAGCCGTGCAGGCACACGGCGTGAACGCAGCATCAAGACCATCGCCGAGGCGAAATATTCGCAGTGCCCCTCGCGTGTGTTGAAGAGGAAGTCGGCTACCGGGTCGCCGTATTCGACTCGCCGCAAATTGAGCGTGTAATTGTACGTCGCCCGCAAATGGCTTTCGATCTTCCGCGCGATTTCGATCTGCGTCGCCGCCCCTCTTGTGACCTCCGCTGAAAGTTCGTCAATCCGCCGGTCATGACCATCAGGCAGTTGCAGATAACGGCGATTGATTTCCGAAGGGTAAGCGCGCGAATTCTCTTCGGCGAGTATCTCGTCGGACAATTCACTGGTATCCGACAGAACGGTGTAATCCAGCTTGTAATAATCGTGTGGCGTGGTCCAAAGCCCGTCGCCCTGATCGCGAGCCAGTTCAGGCAACCCCGTGACCAGCCGTGGTTGCGGCGCGGCGAAGACCGTGTTGATGTCAAGCGGTTCGACGAAAAATCGCTGCTCGGTGTCGCCATACCTCCTTTCGTCTTCGCTCAGGTAAAACCAGTCCATACTCCTTTTCAGGAAAGTCGGTTTCTGGCCCGTATAATTCCAGGTCTGGCCGTCGTAATTATCGAGCGTCACCCCACGCCACCGCAGCGTTTTCCTGGCCCGCCCACGCGGAAATCTGACGCGGACGCGCATCACCACCTGCGGATTGAGTTTGACCTGCGCGACCTCGCCCAGCCTGACGCTGTCGGAAAAGCCGGAGAGCGATTCGCCCCGTAGCAATCCGTTTCGCGAGAAACCTCTGGAGACGCGCGGCATCGCCAGGAAGAGCGGCGCGGCAAGCAACAGGATGCCGGCGAGCGCGAAGGCTGAAAAGATGGGCAAGCTGCGCAGGCGCGGAGCGTCGAGCCGGATGTGAGAGCCTTTGCTCTCCTTCCAGTATTCAACCACGGCTTGGCGCGAGGAATTATTGGCCGCGAAGGCCAGGCCCGAACGGTGAATCTCGTATCCGATGAACGCCGAGACCGCCGCGAAGAGATAGACGATGACCAGGAAGAGAAAGGTCGTGTCAATCATCATCCCCGCCGTCATCAGCACCTGGCAGAACGTCACGACGTAAAGCCAGACCCAGTCGCGCGCGGCTTTTCGTCTGAGCAGCTTGAGTGACGCCGCGAAAAAAACGAAATGCAGGATCACCACGACCGGCGCGACGCCGAGCGCATACCATTCGGCAAAGACGAAAGCCAGCCCCCCGACCATCAGCCAGTTCGCGCGCCGATGCCCGATGCTCCAATTAATGCGACCGGTGTCAATCAACCAGCCAGCGCCCAACACGACCGCAAACAGCCCCAGCGAGAGAATGCCCAGTTGGCGTGTCGAGGCCAGCATCACGTAGCCGGCCGTAAACATCGCGTAGGACGAAAAGATGAAGTAGCGCTCAAGACTCATCACAGCTCTTCAAAGTTTATGAATTCGGTCGAGGGTGCGCGCTGATTTACCTGCGAATTACCGGCGCCGCTCGCGATTACGATTCTGAACTGCCCGAACTGGCTGTCGGCCCGCGGCCCATCTGGCCAGCGCGCGCCATCCATCCTCGAAAACGGATCTGTTGTCGGGTCCGTTGTCGGGTCCGTTACCGGGTCCGTTACTGGCGCGAGCCGCGCAAGTTGATAAAACATTTTGTAAGAGTGCGAATTTCCCAGGCCGAATCCCGAATCTCCCTCACCGGTTATTAAGCGCGTCTCGGCGCCCGCCCGAACGAAGTGCGAAATCAGGCTCGCAGCCAACGTCACTCCCCGCTCGAACTTTTCGGCGAATTCCGGGGTCGAGGCGAGTTCTTTTTTGACCCGAGCGTCGAACAGAATGGTGACGCGCCAGTCGTCGTCGCGCGTGAGTTCGCGCACCATCAACCGTGAGGTCTTCGCCGTCGCCTTCCAGTCAATGTGGTGGCGCCGATCATTTGAAAGATACTGCCGGATCGCATAAAGGTCACTCCCGCTCCCCTTTGTGCGGCTTTCAACCTGGCCTTGCAACGACGGCAGCGCGTGGCGGAACTCATCCAGAGAGCGTAGCTCCGGGTAAACGACGATCTCTCCATCCGCTTCCAGACGGCGGCGCTGTTCGATGAAGCCGAAGGGGAACCGGGTATGGATGATGAAACCGGTGACCGGATAGACCCCGCGTTTCGCAAAGCCGCGTTCAATGCGCGCGCGCGCCTGGGTCTTGGCCGGGGCGACCGGCAAGTAGACAAGTTCGGTTAAATTCGCCGGATTCTCTTTTGCTTTCGCCGTCTCTTCCGAAACTTGCTCACTCATCGCTACGGTCAGCGAAAACGACGGCAGCAGCCTTTTTCGGTTTGTCACAGTCAAATCGAATGGAGCCGATTCGCCCGCGAAGATATGGTTAGGGAACCGGATGGAGACCGTGACGCGGTTAAGGTTGAGACGCGACGTTACCCACGAAACGAACATCGTCGCCAACAGCGCCGCCAGCAACAAATAGAGCAGATTATTCCCGCTGCTTAAGGAGAGGATTGTGACCAGCAGGATCAATGCGAAGAAGAGCAATCCCGCGTTGGGAATGTGAACCGAGAATTCAGAGTTGAGATTTATGTTCTGCGCCAGTCTTGGCGCGACGTATATCACGATTACCAGCGCCAGCCCGAGCGCAGCCTTCGATCCTAACGACGCAAGCTCCTCTTCGCCGATCTGCCCCGCAATGGCGGAGATCAACGCAACGCCAATCGCCGCGGCGGTCAGTGACACGGAGATTAAGACGAAGCGGAAAGACTTTTTCTTCGGCAAGAAGGACAACATAGTGGTTGGTGGTTGGTGGTTGGTGGTTCAGAACCACCAACCACTAAATCGGCACTCTCACGCTCCTGACGACTTCCGAGAGCACGGAATCCGCGACAGCGCCATCTCCGTTGCGGCTCGAATAGCGCGAATTGACCGCGACGCGATGTCCGAAGACAGGAATGACCAGGCGTTTGATGTCGTCGGCTATGCAATACGACCGGTTTTCGGTGAAGGCCAGCGCCTGAGCCGCGCGGCGCAGCGCCAGCGATCCGCGTGGGCTGACGCCCAGGTCTAACATTTCGGAATTGCGCGTCGCCGCCACTATTTGCATTAGGTAATCGAGCAGGACGTCGTCCACACGCACATTTTTAATCTCCTCCTGCAGGTCAAGCACGTCGTCGCCGTTCATCACTGGCGTGATCTGTTCCAGCGGGTGGTGGTGCGTCTGTTGGCGCAGAATCTCTTTCTCTTCATCTAAGGACGGATAGCCCATTCGGACGCGCATGAGAAAACGGTCGAGCTGCGATTCAGGCAGCGGATAAGTTCCGTGATGTTCCGCGGGGTTTTGTGTGGCCAGCACCAGGAATGGTCGCGGCAAGTCATAGGTTTGATTTTCAACCGTCACGTGCCCTTCGGCCATCGCTTCAAGGAGGCTGCTCTGCGTCTTCGGCGTTGTGCGGTTGATTTCGTCGGCCAGGATCACATTGGCGAAGACGGGACCGGATTTGAATTCGAATTCGCTGCGGTGTTGGTTGAAGATCGAGACGCCGACGATGTCAGAGGGCAGCAGGTCGCTGGTGAACTGGATGCGTTGAAAGCTGCAATCCAGGCAGCGCGCGATGGTGTGCGCCAGCGTTGTTTTGCCCACTCCAGGGACGTCCTCGACGAGCAGGTGCCCGCCGGCCAGCAAAGTCACGATTGCCATATGCACCGCCTCCGACTTGCCTCGGATGACGGTCTCGACGGTTTGTTGAAGCTCACGCAGGCGATGAGTCGCGGTAGTGATCAAACTTCCCTCACTTCGAACTACAAAATGGTTTTGTTGGCGCGCGCGGCGCCAGACAGTGGCGTCGAATTTAGCACAGGGCCGACGGATAGGACAAAAGGACTCGCTCGCGCTCAATTCAGGGGAAGCAGCCAGATGGTCGCTTCGGAAGAAAAGAGGCTGTGATAAATGTGGTTCTACTCTGCCGCAGGCCCCAGGCCAGGGTAAAATGCGGTTGGAATCCGCGATGTGTCGTCTTATGGGGTTTTATTCGAATTACATTTTTCCGCGACTGCTCGATTGGAGTTTGGGCGCGCCCGAATTCGGCGAATACCGACGCCGCGCTCTCGAACCGGCGCGAGGCGCCACACTCGAAATCGGCTTCGGCACGGGGCTGAATCTGCCATACTATCCTGCAGCGGTGACGAAGCTGATGGCGATTGATTCGGAGAATATGCTGGAGGATCGGGTCGAGCGACGCATCGCCGCGTGCCCGATTCCGGTGGCAAAGATGCGGCTCGACGCGCAGGGACGATTGCCGTTCGGCGACCGCATGTTCGACACGGTTGTGACCACGCTGACGCTCTGTTCAATCGCCGACACCGCTCCGGCCCTTGCGGAAATTCGCCGTGTGTTGAAACCTGACGGGCGGTTCGTCTTCTTCGAGCACGGGCGCAGCGATGATCCGAAAGTCGCGCGGCGGCAGGATCGCTTCAATCCGATTCAGAAGATTATCGGCGTAGGATGCAATATGAACCGTCGGATTGACGAGTTGATCGAAACCGCCGGCTTTGAAATAACAACGCTTGATCGGTTCCTATTGCCGAAGACCCCACGGTTGCTAGCCGAGATGTATCGCGGCGTGGCCAAGCCATAGCATCGAGGATCGAAGATAGAGGATCGAGGATCGAAGAAGAGGATCGCCTCACTCGTGATGACGCGATCCGCGATCCGCGATCCTCAACGGAGAGGCTTATGCACAAACTAATTCTGGCGATTGTCGCGGCCCTGCTCGTCGGCGGCCTCGCGCTTTTCGCTCTCAACCGCACTTCGCACGCTCCCGAAAAAAGTTTGATTGAAACCCCTAACCGGACAATCAATGAGCAAAGCAGAATTGATGAATCGAAGATCGTTGATCTGACTTACAGCTTCGACGAAAAAACCATTTATTGGCCGACCGCGAAGCCGTTTCAGTGGGAGAAGGAATCGTGGGGGAAATCTCCGGGCGGATACTGGTACACGGCCGCCAGATACGCCGCGAGCGAACACGGCGGCACGCATTTGGACGCGCCG
>Ga0187894_10006136_pt1 | contig 11907 bp, 9 predicted proteins | sample GBC1701081metaG_FD_136650 | JGI IMG/M metagenome (GOLD analysis project Ga0187894, IMG submission 136650) | White microbial mat communities from a lava cave in the Kipuka Kanohina Cave System on the Island of Hawaii, USA - GBC170108-1 metaG ...
ACTGCTCACTGCTCACTGCTCACTGCTCACTGCTCACTGCTCACTGCTCACTGCTCACTGCTCACTGCTCACTGCTCACTGCTCACTGCTTACTGCTCACTGCTTACTGCTTACTGCTCACTGCTCACTGCTTACTGCTTCTGACTACTGCTCACTGCTCACTGCTCACTGCTCACTGCTCACTGCTCACTGCTACTGCTCACTGCTTTAATGCTTCGCCTGCGACCTCGCGGTCGTCAAAATGAATCGTTTCTTTGCAGATGATTTGATAATCTTCATGACCTTTTCCCGCAATCATCACAACGTCGCCTGTATTTGCTTCTGCAATAGCGCGATGAATTGCTGTTCGCCTGTCTGCGATTTTCAAATATGGCGTCGTATGTTTTTTCAAACCGATTTCAACATCATCAAGAATTTGCAACGGGTCTTCGGTTCGCGGATTGTCTGATGTGAGAATCACAAAATCACTCAAACGCGCCGCCGCTTCGCCCATCAAAGGGCGTTTTGTTTTGTCTCTGTCACCACCGCAACCGAAAACGGTTATAACTTTGTTATTCGATACGTTTCGTGCGGTTTTCAACACATTAACAAGTGCATCGTCCGTATGTGCGTAATCTACTATTACTGCAAAATCTCCGTTATGCGAAACGGGTTCAAAACGTCCGGGTGCGCCCGTGCAAGTTTCGATGCCCTTCAAAATACTTTCAAAATCCAGCCCTAATTCCAGCCCCGCGCCAACAGCAGAAAGAATGTTATAAACGTGCGGAATGCCTACAAGCGGAGATTTAACTTTGCGTCGTCCCGTTGGTGTTGAAAGTTGAAAACTTGTTCCCGTTAATGTGACTTCGATTTCGTCCGCTTTCACGTCTGCGTTTGTGTTTATCGCATATGTAATGACATTTTGCTCCGATAACATTTCAGCTAATTTCAAACCGTATTCATCATCAACATTTACAACCGAGGCTTTTGGCTTATTTCCCAATCGCCCGTCAAACAATCTCAGCTTTGCGTTGAAGTATTCGTCCATCGTTTTGTGATAATCAAGATGGTCGCGTGTGAAATTTGAGAAAACTGCTACGCTGAAATCAAGTGCGTCACAACGTCGCAAATCCATTGCCTGCGACGAACATTCCATCACAGCAACTTTGCAATCGGCATTAACTGCTTTTCTTAAAAATCTCTGTGTATCGCTTGCTTCGGGTGTGGTGCGTTCTGCCTTTTGTTTTTCTTTTCCGATGCGGCTCTCGACAGTTGTGAGCATCGCGCTTTTTTTGTTCGCCGATTCAGCCAAAGAGTTTACAAGATAAGCCGTCGTTGTCTTTCCGTTTGTTCCCGTTAAACCCACAAGGCTTAATTCACGCGAAGGAAAATCTTGAACCAATGCAGACGCTTTTGCCAAAGCCTCTCGCGCATCTGCAGCCTGAATCCATGCTTGATTAAAATCTTCCGGTTTTTCGTTTTCGCTAATCACGCCAACTGCACCGTTTTGAACCGCCTGTGGAATAAATTTGTGTCCATCAACTGCGAAGCCTTTTATTGCCACAAAAAGCCAGCCGTTTTCGATTTGCCTTGAATCGTATGTGATGTCTGTGACGGTTAGGTTTTCATCGCCGCTTGGTTTGCCGTTTACAATTTTAACGACATCTTTGATTGTTCTTTGTTCTCTCATCATTCGGATTATAAACGCCGAATCATTTCTCACAAACCTTCGACGCTAGACAATCGTGCATCAATCTTTTAATCTCACTTTTCGTTTTTTGAGATATTCATTACAAACAACGCCGAGGTGGTGTAATTGGCAGCCACGAAGGTCTTAGGAGCCTTTGCCGTAAGGCGTGCGGGTTCGAGTCCCGCCCTCGGCACCATTAAGTTTTATCGTATTGAAAAAGTGAAAATTGATTAGAAGGAAGGATGCCCGTTAGCGTGAATGATTGTTTACGCGCTGTCGGGTTTTTTGTTTATGGCTAATGAAATAGTACACGATTCGCTGACTCGCAAAACATTAAAGATTGAAGTTGAAGCCGAAACAATCGGCAAGGCTTATAAAGAAATTAGTAAGCAATATGCAAAGGTTGCAAAAATTCCGGGCTTTCGTCCCGGCAATGCTCCCGTCGGCGTAGTCCAAACGCGATACAAAGATGACATCTTTAATGAGGTCATGCGCGAAGTTGTTCCCAACAAAATCACGGAAGCAATAAGAGAGCACAACCTTGAAGTTATAGGCGAACCGGAAATTCATATTGAAAACTCCGAAGGTTTGCATCTCGACGGCAGAGAGTCACTTCATGTTCACGTTCACGTCGAAGTTATGCCTGATTTTGAATTGGGACAATACAAAGGTCTGGAAGGCGTAAGCCGTCAGCGTCCTGTCGAAGATAAAGATGTTGACCAGATGATAGAATCTTTGCGTGAAAGTTACGCTACGCTTGAGCCTGTCGAAGACCGTGTATCCGAAGTCGGCGATACAGTTACTGTAAATTTCAATGGCAGGTTTCTTGATGACCCCGAAGCCGAACCGATTGAGGTCGAAGACGTTGATGTTGAATTAGGCGGCGCAGGCGTTGAAAAAACTTTTAATGAGAATTTGACGGGCGTTCGTGAAGACGAAGTAAAAACATTTATAGTTGAATATCCCGAAGATTTTACAGCACCCGGTCTTGCGGGAAAGAAAATCGAATATACGGCGAATGTGGTTGCAGTACGAAAAAGAACTTTACCCGAAGTTGACGACGAATGGGCGGCAAGTCTGGATGAAGATGTTGATTCAGTTGAGAAACTTCGTGAACGCATCAAAGAAAATATGGAAAAGCAATCAAAAGATGAATCGGACACAATGCTCCGCGTTCAGCTTTTGAATAAGATGATTGATGAAAACGAATTTGAAGTTCCTTCAAAGCTTGTTCAATATCAGGTTTATCAACTCAGTGAATCGCTCGTGCGTGATTTGTATCAACGCGGCATTGACCCGCGTCAGCAACCACGCGAATTCTGGGAAAGCGCAATGCCTAATTTGGAAAAGCAGGCAATCAGAGATATGCGCGGGTCGTTCCTTTTAGAAGCAATTGCCGATGCTGAAAATATTGAAGCAACACAGGCAGAGATTGAAGAAGAGATAAACAACATAGCAGCGGTTACAAATCAGCCGATTGAACAAGTTCGCGCTACCTTGACAAAGGAAAATGGCGAACGTAGCATCGCTGACAGGTTGCGAAACCGTAAAGCTCTCGATTTCATAGTTGAAAATGCAAGCATTACAGTAGGCGAGTGGCGCGAAGAGGAAGAAAAAGCTGCGGAAAACGTGGAGACTTCGTCAGAAGAGGCGCAAACTAGCAAAGAAGAAACAGAGCAAACGGAAGATGTAGCCGCGCCCACTTCTTCTGAATCGTAATTTTTCTAACTACTTAATTGTCGCCCCGCTTTTGAAATCTTGTTTTTTGTAAGGAAAGGTTTTTATTGTTATGGCTCTTGTCCCGATGGTCGTCGAGCAAACGTCGCGTGGCGAACGCGCCTTTGACATTTACTCGCGCCTGCTTAAAGACAACATCATCTTTCTGGGTACTCCGATTGATGACATGATTGCAAACTTAATTGTGGCACAGCTCCTTTTTCTGGAAGCTGAAGACCCTGAAAAAGACATCAATATTTATATTAATTCGCCCGGTGGTTCTATTACGGCGGGCATGGCGATTTACGATACGATGCAGTTTATCCGTAACGATGTTACGACAATCTGCGTCGGACAATGCGCTTCAATGGGTGCGTTGCTCTTGACGGCAGGGGCAAAAGGCAAGCGTTTTGCTCTGCCAAACTCGCGCATTCTGATTCACCAACCTTCGGGCGGGGCGTCAGGTCAGGCAACTGACGTTCGCATCATGGCAGAAGAAATTCTGCGTATGCGAAAGATGACATCAGAAATTCTGTCGCATCACACAGGTCAGCCGTTTGATCGAATCGAAACTGACGTTGAGCGTGACCGCATTATGTCCGCCCAACAGGCTAAAGAATACGGCTTGATTGATGAAGTTATAGCACACCGTGAATAGAGTCGCAGGTCTCAAGTCCCAAGTTTCAAGTCAAATCGGCTTGTTAAACTTGGGACTTGGGACTTGAGACTTGAGACTATCAAATTATGGTCAGACGCTCCGAAGAAACACTACGCTGTTCGTTTTGCGGTAAATCGCAGAACGAGGTAAAAAAACTTATTGCAGGTCCGACTGTCTATATATGCAATGAATGTATAGACATCTGCAACGAGATTATCTCAGACGATAATAACGCCGAATCCGTAACCGCCCGGCCGCATCTTCCAAAACCAGCCGAAATAAAATCGTTTTTAGATGAGTATGTCATCGGGCAAGAAGACACAAAAAGGCGTTTGTCCGTTGCTGTTTATCAGCATTACAAACGGCTTGAATTGGCAAAGCGTCGTTCGGATGTCGAAGTCCAGAAATCAAATGTTCTCCTTATTGGTCCGACGGGAACAGGCAAAACACTTATGGCGCAAACATTGGCGCGTATGTTGAGCGTTCCCTTTTGCATCGTTGATGCGACGACATTGACCGAAGCGGGATATGTCGGTGAAGACGTTGAAAACATTATCCTGAAACTCCTTCAGGCGGCGGGCGGCGATGTTGACCGCGCACAGCAAGGCATAATTTATATTGACGAAGTTGATAAGATTTGTCGCAAAGACGAGAACCCTTCAATCACACGCGATGTTTCGGGCGAAGGCGTTCAACAGGCACTTTTGAAAATACTTGAAGGCACTGTTGCAAACGTCCCGCCACAAGGCGGACGCAAACACCCGCATCAGGAATTTTTCCCCGTTGACACGACCAACATCCTGTTTATTTGCGGCGGTGCTTTTGTCGGCTTAGAAAAAATAATTGAACGCAGAGTGCGAAATAAATCTCTGGGCTTTAGCGCAAATATAAAATCAGGAACTGAACGCCAAGCCGAAGCATTTCAGCAAGTACAACCTGAAGACCTTATTCGTTACGGTTTGATTCCGGAATTCGTGGGACGCCTTCCGGTTTCCGGCATCTTGCATGAATTGGACGAATCCGCACTCGTTCGTATTCTTACAGAACCGCGAAATGCTCTTGTGAAGCAGTATCAAAAGAAATTTGAATACGACAATGTTCGTCTCAGGTTTACGGATGACGCTTTGACTGCTGTTGCAAAACAGGCGATTGACCGTCATGTTGGCGCACGCGGTCTGATGATGATTCTCGAAGAACTTCTTCTTGACGCAATGTACGAACTGCCGAACACACGCCGCGTAAAAGAGTTTGTCGTCACAAAAGAGATGGTCGAACACAAAACCGCTCTCAGCGAAGTCTTGGCGGGCGTTGACGACGCGGCAGCATAAAAGAAAAAAGTACGACAGACTGCTAGTCTGTCGAAGGTATGACAGACTGCTAGTCTGTCGAAGGTATGACAGACTGCTAGTCTGTCGAAGGTATGACAGACTGCTAGTCTGTCGAAGTGGTTAATAAGCTAAGTCGTTGAAATAGAAAGAAACTTTTTATATTGCAAACCCGACAGTCTGGCAGACTGTCGTACTTTTGAGCGACAGACTAGCAGTCTGTCGTACTTTCGCGTTTCCAATTCCAACGCCATTCTCTCCAATCTTTAACTAATCCGGCTTTGACGGGGTTGTTCAATACATATTTGATTATGCGATGGTATTGGGGTTCGTCTCTTATTTCATGGTCATAACTTTCTGCTTCCCAAAACGTGCCGCTTCGTTTTAAGGCTTTGTTTGCCTCTTGTGCCGTGTAGCTTTTCAATGAGTGCATGATTATATTCAAAGGGGGTTCGTCGCTTTCAAAGCCCAATGGTCTTGTGCCTCGTTTTTCATGCAATGTTTGCTCATTTAAGAAAGGCATAAAAACAGTGTGAACGTGATTGGACATTATGCAATAAGCATCAAGCCGATAAACCTTATTGTCACGATAATGCAGGCTGTCTGCGATTATCTTTGCAACCCGTTCATCTTTTAACCACGTCGGACCTGATACGGCTTGATGCAAAATGTCCTCAAACCTTTTGAACCAACGCCGATTGAAATCCAACAATCTGTCTTTTTGGTCTATCGCTTTACGGGTTTCAGTTTCTGACACCTCTTTTTCAACCCGTTGAATTTGTTTCTCAATCCATAATTTTTCAGCTTTCCACTCTGCCAAAACACTTTTTGGTATCGAACCAGCCAAACGAAAAGTCACAAACAGAATTGCACCGGGCGAATGGATATGAGGCAACTTGCGACGATGATACTGTTTGTAATCGTAACTCATAGTCTGTCGAAGGTATGGCAGACTGCTAGTCTGTCGAAGGTATGACAGACTGCTAGTCTGTCAATGTTTTTCTATTGTCGAAACCGACAGACTAGCAGTCTGTCGTACTTTTGAGCCACAGACTAGCAGTCTGTCGTACTTTTGAGCCACAGACTAGCAGTCTGTCGTACTCAATTCTATTTACTTTCAATCTCCCACAGGCGCAAAGTTTTATCTTCGCCTCCCGATGCCAATATACGATTGTCCGCACTAAAGGCTAATGCGAAAACGAATTTCGTATGCCCATTCATCGTCTTGAGCAAACGTCCGTCGCTGGTTTCCCACAGACAGATACTGCCATCGTTATATCCGGCAGAAATAATCTCGCCTGTTGAATTAAAAACAACGCGCCCTGTTTCCTCTTTCACACCTTGCAATACTCTGATTTGTGACCCGTCGCCAACTCTATACAAACGAACTGCGCCATCCTTGCTACCCAAAGCAAGCGAGTTGTTATCGGGCGAAAACGCTCCGCCTCTGACTTCAAATTTTTCACCCTGTAATTCAGTTACGAGTCTGTTTTCCGTTAAAGACCAAATGCGGACACGCTTTGTTGCAGGAAGATAAAAAGCCGCAAGTTTCAAATCAGGACTGATGTTTACAATCAACTCCTCTTTGTCCGGCATTTCAAATTTTCGTGTTTGTTCACCATTTGACGCATTCCAAAATCGAATTGTCTTGTCACCGCTTGCCGAAACAATGGTTTGCCCGTCATGGCTGAACAAAACACGAAAAATATAATCTTCGTGACCATTCAAAATGCGAATCAAATCTCCACTACTCACATCCCACAATCGAATTGTTCTGTCGCCGCTACCAGAAGCCACAATCTGACCATTTGGACTTATAGCAACTGAATGCAGTGTATCTGTGTGTCTTGAAGGAATCACAAAAACAGAGTTGTCGTTTCTGCGATGCAAACTAATACTCTTGTCCTCTCCAATCGAAACCACAAGATTTCCGTCTGCGTTGATTGCAACCTCATAAACATTGCTCTTTGTTTGAAAGACTTTAAGTTCGCGTCCGGTCGGATTGATGGTTTTCTTTTCCTTTTCTCCATTCTCGTTACTCGTTCTTTCGTTATTCTGACTCTGGTTCTTATTGTCAGATGAACTGCCGAAAAAACTGCTTGCGACAAAACCCACGACTAAAACCAAAATTAAAACCAAAGTTCCCGCCCCGATAAACAACGCGGCTTTTGTTCCCGTCTTTTTACCGACGCTTGGTGTTGGAATTTCTTTTTCGATTTTATTTCTATCTACGGTTTTATTTTCGTCCGGCAATCTTGTTTCAACGGTTGGCACAAAATTAACGGTTACGCCATCTTTTGAGGTTTTAGCTTCTTGGTGAGAAGCTTTTTCTTCAGTATCGGGTGTTAATGAAATTATTTCTGTGGGTTGTAAAGAAATTTCCCCACTTACTTTCGAGTCAAACGAGAGGCTGGTTTCGGCTAAAGATTCTGGCATCACTGTTGTTTTGTATGGCGAATCTTCAAAAACAGGCAGAGGGATTGTGGGCTTTTCGTCTTTTGAATCCGTGATGGCGATTGCGGGCAGGACTTCTGTTTTTGCCAATATTGATTCTTGTGTGTTCACGGTAAACATTGTGTCTTGCAAAGCGGTTCGCATTTCAACAGCAGTCTTAAAACGCAGAGTTAAATCCTTATTCATTGCGCGTTCGATTGTCGCTCTTAAAGGTTTGTTGATTGATTCGGGCAAAGGTTCGGGTTTGCCGTGAAGTATCGCACCGATTAAAGCCGCGTCCGTTTCCTGCGGATAAGGTAATTTACCCGCAAGCATCTCATACAGAATCACTCCGACGGAATAAATGTCTGTTTGTTCTGAACGGCTTCCTTCAAATGTTTCGGGCGGCATATAGCAATATGTCCCTGAAACCGTTTTGCTGTGTGAGGTCGTTTTCATAACACGCGCAAGACCAAAATCAACGAGTCGGGGTGTTCGCCCTTGCAAAAGAATGTTTGCGGGTTTCAAATCTCTGTGAATGATTCGTTTTGAATGCAGATGCTCAAGACCGGACAAAATACCAATTGCCATTTCAACGGCATCGTTTGTCGTTGCCGCCTTGCCGCCATTTCGTTTCAACCAAACAGCCAATGAACCATCGGGGGCATATTCGCTTACGATAACAACCTGTTCATCATAAATATCCGCGTCAATTATCGGCAGCACGTTTGGATGCCCGCTCGCCTGAACCCAAAGCGCGGCTTCACGCTGAATTGCCGAAAGGTCTATATCATCGTCATTCGGCAGTTTGAGAGCGACTTTTGTAACAGCCAGAGCCGAATGTTTTTCGGCAAGCCAAACAACACCAAAACCACCGCGTCCCAATTTTTCAAATAATGTGTACGGACCAATTTTATCGCCTTTGCGATACATGGTTTTTGCTCCGAAATGATTTTGAGAGAACGTCCGAACATTAGCATAACAAAGACAATCAGAGAAGGTCTTTCATTGACGCCAAACTGCTTTCAAAGTAACGTTCAGACTCAATAGAAAATTATAAAAAGCTACATAGAAGATAAAATGACCGAAGACTTTTACTGTCAGGAAGTATTAAGCGGAAACACATCAGTAAATAAAGTATTTGAAACCGAGAATGTTTTAGCCTATCACCACACACGCCCTTTTTGGCGTGTTCATATCGTGGTCATACCGAAAAAACATATCTCGTCGTTGCTTACGCTTGAAGAAAATGATAATCCAATCTTGCTGGAAATCATTGGTGTTATAAAACAAGTCGCCGCTCAGGTTGTATCGGAACATGGTGCTTGTAAGGTTTTGACCAATTTGGGTAATTATCAGGAATCAAAACATCTGCATTGGCACATCAACACCGGCGACCAAATCAAACCCGACGCGATAACTTAAAATATGAGAGAAAAAATTACCCGTAGAAGTTTTTTCGGCAGAAGCACTTTGTTGGGCATTTCTGCGAGTTTAATTCCACAACTTTCTGCTTATTCACAAACAAAAGCGTCCAGACCCGTTGTCGTCGCAAGCGGAAACGGATTATCCGCTACAAAAAAAGCTATGGAATTAATTCGCAACGGTGTGGATACACTTGATGCTGTTATTGCGGGCGTCAATATTGTAGAGGACAACCCTAAAGACCGTTCTGTCGGTTATGGCGGTTTGCCAAACGAAGATGGCATTGTTGAATTGGATGCAAGCGTAATGCACGGTCCCACAAGAAGAGCCGGAGCAGTGGCTTCACTTAGGGATATTAGGTACCCTTCAAAAGTCGCAAAACTCGTAATGGAAAGAACAGACCATCTTTTGCTTGTCGGTGAAGGTGCTTTGCGTTTCGCTGTTGCACACGGATTCAAACGAGAAAATCTTCTGACCGATGAATCAAGAGAAGTCTGGTTGCGTTGGAAAGAATCTATGAGTAATGAAGATAGTTGGGGCAAAAAATCGGACGATTCAAACATTTCTAAAAATCTTTCCGAACGCGAATTACAACTTGAAATAATGGCTCAAGCTTACATATCCAAACCGCCGACGGGAACAATAAACTGTTTGGCGGTAAATCAAAACGGCGATATTTCAGGAGCTACAACGACAAGCGGACGCGCTTTCAAAATGGCTGGTCGTGTCGGTGATTCGCCTCTGATTGGTTGCGGGCTTTTTGTTGATAACGACATTGGCGCGGCGGGCGCGACCGGGTTAGGTGAAGAATGTATAAAAGTCAACGGAGCGCACACAATTGTCGAAGCCATGCGTCAGGGGAAATCACCAACAGACGCATGTCTCGAAGCACTAAAACGGATTGCACGAAATTATAATAACGACATGAAAAAACTTCGCGGAATCGGAATGAATTTCTATGCCGTTAATAAAAGCGGTGAACACGGAGGGGCGTCACTGTGGAGTCACGACAGATCGGCAACCGATAATGGTATTTCTTTTTCCCGCACACAATATGCCGTTCACAACGGAGTTGAAAACAAGATGGTTGATTCAGCTTTTCTTCTCGAAACCCCTAAGGAATGACCCAAACAGAAAATAACAATATCCATTGGCTTCTTTGTTAAATACCTTTGACGCCAAACAATTTTCAAAGTAACTTTCACAATAATAAGGGAATGATGCGATGAAAGTTACTTTGAAAGTTTTAGCTGGTCCGCACGCGGGACGAATTTATACTTTTGACCAACATGATACTTTTCTAATCGGACGTGCCGAACAAGCCCAATTGTGCTTGCCCGACGACAGATATTTTTCACGCAACCACTGCATTTTAGAAATAAATCCTCCTCGCTGTTTTCTGCGCGATTTAAATTCCACAAACAAAACTTACGTCAACGGTTTTCCGGTTATGGAAGCACACCTAAAAAGCGGTGACAAGATTCAAGGCGGGCAAACCATTTTGGAAGTCGAAGTAACAACTGAACAATCACAACCTTTAACACCTTCAAATCCATTTGGCTCAACACAATTACATGCAACGCAACCTGCAATCGTAATCGTTGAATGCCTGAATTGCGGGCGTCGTGACCAAGCCGAAGCATCTTCGCCCGACGAGCGTATGACCTTTTTATGTGAAGACTGTAGGCAAGAACTTAGGCGTCAACCCCAGCCTGTTCCCGGATATGACACCATTAAAATTCTTGGCAAGGGCGGAATGGGCTGTGTCATGCTCGCACGGAATCAACAAACCGGAAAGCTTGTAGCAATCAAAACCTTATTGCCGGAAGTCGCCGTCAGCGAACAGGCAATAAAACGGTTTATGCGTGAGATTGATGTTGCGGCGGCTCTTTATCACCCGCACATTGTCGGCTTTGTAGATAAAGGAACACATAACGGCGTCGTCTATCTGATAACCGAATATGTCGAAGGGACTGACGCGGCACGTCTTGCTGATTCACGTGGTGGCAGGCTTCCTTATAAAGAAGCTTGTCAAATCGTAGTTCAAACCCTAGACGCACTTGATTACGCACACAACAGAGGCTTTATTCACCGTGACATCAAAGACCAAAACATTCTTATTCACGGTCAATACCCTAGCTATGACTGCAAACTTACAGACTTCGGTTTAGCTAAAAGTTTTAAGCAAACAGGTATGAGCGGCGTTACGATGGCTGGCGACGTTGCCGGAACATTTGCTTATATGCCGCCCGAACAGATTCGTGATTTTCGCAATGTACAACCTTCATCGGATATTTACGCGATGGGCATGACAGCTTACAGTTTGTTGACCGGTGCAATTGCGCTGGATATTTCACCACGCGCAAACATCGCCGAAACCGTAAAAGCCATTTTTGAAAAACCTATTGTCCCGATTGCCTTGAGAACCATGGATGTTCCGTCACCTGTTGCATCCATAGTCGAACGTGCGCTTGCAAAAGAACCCGCCAACCGCTGGGCTACAGCCGGAGCAATGCGAAACGCACTAATACAAGTAATGTGAGACTGAATAGGTATTGAAAATGTCAATCAAGGATAGGAATCTTACTTTTTTTTCCATTAGCCCAACCGTTCACGGTTGGGAACTGATGGTCTAATCCAATTTTCAGCCCCGTTTAGGGGGCGAAAGATGGCTAAAGCCT
>Ga0187894_10006137_pt1 | contig 11906 bp, 13 predicted proteins | sample GBC1701081metaG_FD_136650 | JGI IMG/M metagenome (GOLD analysis project Ga0187894, IMG submission 136650) | White microbial mat communities from a lava cave in the Kipuka Kanohina Cave System on the Island of Hawaii, USA - GBC170108-1 metaG ...
CATAGATGGGCGGGCGACCGCGCGCCTGCGCGATGCGGCGCTTGCGCTCCAGTTCGTCCTCGGTTTCGTAGCAGGCGTAGAGCAGCCCCGCCGCCTTGAGTTTCGCCGCCGCCGCGTCGTAGCGGTCGAACCGCGCCGACTGGTTGGCGCGCTCGTCCCACATGAGGCCGAGCCATTTCAGGTCGGTCTCGATGCCGGCCTCGAATTCTTTGGTCGAGCGTTCGAGATCGGTGTCGTCGATGCGCAGCAGCACCTTGCCGCCGTGCGCGCGCGCGTAGAGCCAGTTGAACAGCGCCGTGCGGATGTTGCCCACGTGGAGCCGCCCGGTGGGGCTCGGCGCGAAGCGGAGTTTCAGGGTCATGGCGCCTTATCGCGGGCTCGCGAGGCTTGGACAAGAACGCCCCGGCGTGGTGAATGGAAGCGACACCCGAGGAGCCTCCCCATGCCACACGCCTCCCGCGAAATCCGCCTGAAATCCCGCCCCGTCGGCACGCCGGCGCCGGACAATTTCGAGCTTGCGTCCGTCTCCCTTCCCGATCCGGGGCCGGGGCAGATCCTCGTGCGCAACCTCTGGATGACGGTGGACCCCTACATGCGCGGGCGCATGTACGACCGGGAAAGCTACGTGCCGCCGTTCCAGATCGGCGAGCCACTGCAGGGCGGCGCGGTGGGCGAAGTCGTCGCGTCGAACGATCCGGCGTGGAAGGCGGGCGATCTGGTGGAGTCGTTCTTCGGCTGGCGCGAAGCGTTCGTGGCGCCCGCCGGCGCGGTGCAGAAGCTGCCCGCCGGCAAGGCGCCGCCGCAGGCCTACCTCGGCGTGCTCGGCATGCCGGGGCTGACCGCGTACGCGGGGCTGCTGACGGTCGGCGAGCCGAAGGCCGGGGAGACGGTGTTTGTCTCCGGCGGCGCGGGCGCTGTCGGGTCCATCGTTGCGCAGATCGCGAAGATCAAGGGCTGCACCGTCGTCGCGACGGCGGGCAGCGACGACAAGGTGAAATGGCTGAAAGGCCGCGGCGTCGATCACGCCATCAACTACAAGACCTGCGGCAACCTCCTCGAGGCCGTGCGCGCCGCCGCGCCCAATGGGATCGACGTCTATTTCGACAACGTCGGCGGCGAGCACCTCGAAGTCGCGCTCGAACTCGCGCGCCCGTTCGCGCGCTTCGCCGAGTGCGGGATGATCGCGCAATACAACGACACCGCGCCCCGCCCCGGCCCGCGCAATCTCATCTACGTTGTCGGCAAGAGCCTGCGCATCCAGGGCTTCATCGTCTCCACCTACGCCAACCAGCGCCCGCAATTCCTCGCCGACATGACGCAGTGGATCGGCGAAGGCAAAATCGCCTCGGAAGAAACCGTCGAGCACGGCATCGAGAACGCGCCGAAGGCGTTCATCAACCTCTTCAACGGCGGCAATACGGGCAAGATGCTGGTGAAGCTCGGCTGACATGCGCGTCGCAGCGCGCTGGTTTCTTGCGCTTCTGTTCATGCTGGACGGCGTGCTGCATGTCGCTTTCCCGGCGCCCTTCGCGGCCATCGTGCCGCCGTGGGTTCCGTCGGCGTCGCTTGCCGTCCTTGTAACCGGCGTCGCCGCGTTCGGCGGCGGCGCCGCCCTGCTCGCGCCGCCCCTGCGCCGCGCCGCCGGCATTGCGCTCGCGCTCTATTGCATCGGCGTCTACCCGGCGAACGTGCATCACGCGCTCGCCGACATCGGTCATTGGGGCTGGGGCTACCACGCGCCGCGTCTCGCGCTGCAGCCGCTTCTCGTCTGGGCGTGTCTGTGGGCCGGAGAAGCGATCGACTGGCCCTTCGCGCCCGCCCGCTAAGCTGCTAACCTTTCACGCGCATGCCCCGCCTCTTCGAAGCCTATCTCATGGTCGACTGGAGCGCCGCCTCGCGCCCCACGACCGGCGCCGATTCCATCTGGATCGGCGTGCTGAAAAAGAACGTGCGCTTCCAGCTCGCGTTCGAAGCGCACAACACCCCGACTCGCGCCGAAGCGTACGCGTTGCTCGAACGCCTGCTCTCCGATCTGCAGCGCCGCGGCGAGCGCGTGCTCGTCGGCTTCGATTTTCCGCTGGGCTTTCCGCAAGGGACCGCGGCCGCGCTGAAACTCGAAGGCGCGCCGTGGTCGGCGACGCTGAACTTCGTCGCCGCCGAAATGCGCGACAAGGCGGACAACACCAACAACCGCTTCCAGCTCGCCGCGAAAATGAACCGCCTGATGACGGGCGAGGCGTTTCCGTTCTGGGGCTGCCCGGCGAAGGATGCGCAAACCACGCTGGCGCTGAAACGCCCGCGCGATCACGGGCCGAACGACCTGCCGGAATATCGGCGCGCCGAAACAACGATCCGCGGCCCCTCGCCGATCTGGAAAATGTACTATCAGGGCTCGGTCGGCGGGCAGGCGTTGACCGGGATGCCGATCGCGCATCGGCTCAAGGGAAAGTTCGGCGACGCATTGAAAATCTGGCCGTTCGAGACCGGCTGGAAAACGCTGTCGCCTGCCGACCTCGACGGCGTCAGCGCCGTCGCCTGCGAAATCTATCCGTCGATGTTCGCGGCGAAAGCCACGGGCGCGAGCCCCAAGGACGCCGAGCAAGTGCGCGCGACCGCACAGCATTTCGCGGCGCTCGACGAGAAGGGCCGGCTCGCGCCCGCCTTCGGTCCAGCCAGGGGACAGGAAGCGCTCAGCGAAATCGTCACGCAGGAGGAGGGCTGGATCCTCGGCGCGTGAGATGTCTGACCACTGGCTCCACTTCATCCCCGAAGACCCACTCGTCCAGCCCACCCAGGACGCCGCCGATCGCGCCGTCCTGATCCTTCGCGCTCTGGCTCCGGGGGCGGACGAGATTGCATCGATTTTCTACAACAAGGCTCAGTTCATCGACCCTGGCGGCAACTTCCAGTCCGTCGCCTGCCCGCATTGCGGGACCGACGCGCGGGACTGGTGGAGGGGCGCGATGGACAGTGCATACCAAAGAGGATTTGCCGATCTCATTGTCACAGCGCCGTGCTGCGGCGCGCGCGTGTCGTTGAACGATCTCGACTACGATTGGCCGGCAGGATTTGCCCGCTATCGCCTCGGCGCCATGAACGCCAATATCGGCGAGGTTTCTCCCGCTGACCTCCGCAGCTTGTCTGACTCGCTTGGACTTCGGCTGCGGCTCGTGCGCCAGCGCGTCTAGGCGGGCGCGACGCTGGCGACCTTGCGCGTAAGCCAGGCGTGGCGCGCGATCAGCACGCCGACCGACAATACGCTGGCGAGCAGGATCGCCTCCATCTGCCCCGGCACGCCCCGCCCTTGCGTTTCGGCGAGCCAGAACGCCAGCGGCGGCATGACGATCACGTACGCAAGGATGTGGCTTGCGGTCGGAAACCAGTTGTCGCCGCGCCCGCGCAAAGCAGCGGCGGCGACGACCTGCCCGCCATCCGGAAACAGCACCAGCGCGCACAGCGGCATCAGCGCCGCGACCGCCGCCACCAGCGCCGGATCGGCGCTGTACGCCCGTCCGATCGGCTGCGCGAACATCAGCAGCAAGATCGCCGCCACGCCCATCGCCGCCGTGTTGACGCCAATCCCCAGCCAGCCCGCGCGCGTCGCCGTTTTCGGATCCCCCGCGCCGACATACTCGGAGACGAGCACCTGCGTCGCCGCGGCGAACCCGAGCGCCACCATGAACACGACGGCGAGCAGGTTCAGCGAAATCTGGAATGTCGCCACCGCATCTTCGCCGATGCGCCCGGCGATCACCGTCATGGCGCCGAACGAGCCGGCCTCGGCGACCTGACTCACCCCCGCCGCCGCGCCGACCGCCAGCAGCGCGCCGTAGCCGGGCGAGGCTGGCGTCGCTCGCTGTGCGACGCCGAACGCGCTGCGGCGAAAGGCGAACCAGATCCAGCCGAGCAGTACGGAGGCAAGAAACAGCCGCGCGCCGAACGTCGACCACGCCGAACCGACTGCGCCCATCTGCGGCACCAGCGCGAGGTTCAGCGCGATGTTGACAATGTTGCCGAGCCACATCGCCACCGCGCCCGCGCCGGGTCTGGACAGCGCTTCCAGGAAATATGTGGCCGCAATGAAGACCAGATGGATCGGAATCGACAGGCCGAGCACGATGGCCACAGCGGCTGCACCGCGCGCAAGTTCGGGCGAAATGCCGAACGTGAGCAGCGCCGGTTCGGCAAGCAGCGCGATCGCGCCGGCCGACAGCACGCCGGCGACAAGCCCCAGCAGAAGGCCGCGCCGCAGCACGGCGCCGGCGTGCTCCGGCTTGCCTTCGCCGATCGCGCGCGCGGCCAGCACCTGCACGCCGGTCAGCAATCCGATCGCGCCGACCAGAAACACGCCGCTCGGCGCCCAGCCGAGCGCCAGATGCGAAAGCTCGCGCGGCGCCAGCTGCCCGACGATCACCGTGTCGGCGACGCCCATGCCCATGATCCCCAGCCGCGCCACCGCGACAGGACCGGCAAGGCGGACGAGCCGCGAAAGGAGCGCAGAACGGGACATGGATTGTTTTTCGAATGGGCGCGGTGCGCGCCGATTCAGAACGATGGCGGGCCCGACAGATCGGGGTCGGGGTCCTCGTCCGGCGGCGGCGTCGGCATCAGCGGCGCACCGCGTGCGTCGGCCATCGTGTTCGGCGCCGGCGCCGCTTCGCCGGCCGGGGTCTCCGCTGCGCGTCGGCGCCGATAGACGCCGGCATCCACCGTGCGGGCGGCGAAATAGCCGTCCTGCCCGGAGGCAAGACGCACGCGCCACCACGGCCCATCGGGCGCGTCCACGACGCGGCCGTTGATCCGCAGGCGCTCGCCGGGACGCGCGGCGCGCAGAACCCTGGCCCGCGGCGCCGGCCCGTCGCGGATCGCGACGGCTTCTGCGACCGTCTGCGGCGTCGCCGGCCAGAAATACTCGACCTCGAAATTGAGCGCGAGATCGATCGCCGGCGGCGGCGGCGCGCCGATCGGCGCCAGCGGCGCGGTCGCCGTCGTCGGCAAGGCCGGGCGGATGGACACGTCGGTCAGCGGCAGGTCCGGACGCGGCGGGGGCGATGCCGCCTCGGCTTCGCGCGAGGAAATCGGTCCCGACGCCAAGGCCGCCGCAAACGCCGCAACGCCGAGACATGCGGCCAGCACAAGACTGCCCGCGGAGCCGGGCCGTGCCGCTTCCGCGCCCCAGCGCTGCACACGCGCGCCAAACGTGCGCGCCGTCGCCGCCCAAGTGAAACCCTCGCCGTCCATGGGGCGAGCCATAGCACGCCCAACGCGTCTTGGGCGCCGGGCAGCGAGCGGGTCGATGAATTTTGTTTCGCCCGTGCCTTGCCGGCCGAAGCTCGCGCATAGCGAGCGAAGGCTGGTGCGGACGGCGGGGGTCGAACCCGCACTCCCGTGGGAAACGGATTTTAAGTCCGTTGCGTCTGCCAGTTCCGCCACGTCCGCGCGGGCGGCAGGCTGACGCCCGATGGCGCAGGAAGCAAGGCGGGCGAGCCCGCCCGCAGCCTACATCTTCTCGATCTGGCCCATGAAAATCTTGCGTGCAACGTCGTCCGGAATCTGCAGCGCATGCCAGAGATACTTCACCACCTCCGGCTCCTTGCCTTCCAGTTCGCGGTCCACCACAGCCAGTTCCGTCGCAAGCTCGAAGATGCCGACGCGGAACTGCGCAGGCACGCAGGCTGCCCACTCGTCGATCAGCGAACGCCACGGCTCGGTGACGAGCCGCGCCTTCACCCGGCGCAGCATGACATTGAAGGCGTCCGCCGGAACCTCGCGAAACAGCGGGTGCCGGTTCTGGGCCGTCTTGAACCAGACGAACTCTTCCTCGGTGTACTTGCCGTCGGCCATGATCATCGACATCACAATGCCGATGCCGGCTTCGACGAAGGCCTTGTGTTCGGGTGTCACAGCCATAACGTTCTCCGTCGCACGCCCGACGCCGCCGATCGCTCCGCGGGGCATCTGGCGCGTCACCCCCGGAGCCCTCACCCTACAATGCTTGCGCGCGACGGGCGAGAGGCTCCTCGCCTACATCTTCTCAATCCGGCGCATGAACACGTCGCGCGCCGTGGCCTCCGGGATCTGCAGGGCGGCGGCCAGATACTGCACCACCTCGGACTCGCGCCCCTTCACGTCGCTGTCGACGGTGGCCACCTCCGCCGCCATCTCGAACACCGGCATGCGGAAATCCGCCGGGATGGCCGCCGCCCACTCGTCGATCAGCGCCCGCCAGGGCTCGCGCGTGAGCCTGGCCTTCACCCGATGCAGCATCGCGTTGAAAGCGTCGGGCGGCACGTCGCGGAACAGCGGATGGCGATTTTGCGCCGTCTTGAACCAGGAGAACTCCTCTTGCGAGTAGTGCCCGTCGGCCATGATCATGGCCATGACGATGCCGATCCCCGCCTCGACGAAGGCGCGGTGTTCAGGTGTGACGGCCATGAGCTTCTCCCGTTGCGAGCCGCCGACGCGCGCGCGTCACGGCGTGTCAGACGGCCACGGGTTGCGCTTGGGCACTTCCGTGACGGGCGTGCCCGGACGGCGGCGCTGCGCGTTCTCCCGCTGCAGTTCGTCGATGTACTTCTGCCGATCCGGCGGCACCGGCGGCTGTACGGAGTACGGGCGACCGCGCGCCTTCATGTAGGCGTTATCGGCTTCCAGCGCTTCGGCATAGTCCTTGTCTTCGGCCAGCGTGGCGCGCGCGCGCGTGAGCTTGGCTTCCAGTTCCTTCACGGCCGTCGAGTGCTTCTTGGTCAGCTCGTCGATCTCGCCCTTCTGCACGCCCTTGGTCGCATTCAGCTGGATCATCGCATAGCCGGCCAGCACGAGCGCCAGCACCATGGCGATCGCCAGCACAGCCTGGGTGACCCGTCCGCTGCCGCCGCCGTCGCCGCTCCCGCCGCCGCCACCTGATGCCATGACCATCGGCTCCCCTTTGTCGTCGCTGCCCCAACCGGAATAGTCCTTCGCCATTTTCTACGCCCTCCGAAACCTGAACTCTCGATGCGCCGCCTCAGGCCACGCACGCGATGCGATACACGTCGAAATACGATCTTGCGTCGTTGCTCAACGGCGCCGGGATGTCGTTCCTGATGATGTCGCCCCCCACGCTGCCCAAACCGCTGCAGATCATCGCCAGCGCCTTGCCCGCCAGCAACCTGGCCTTGAGCGGATGGTTGGCGCGCGGATCGCTGCTGGTGAAGTCCGGCAGGCCGGCCGCGCCGCGATCGAACGCTTTGTAGGCCCCGTCCCACGCCGCGTTCTGACCGCCGCGGCTGCGCGCCGCGGTCCCGACGCTCAGGTAGTAGATGCCTTCGCGCAACAGCGCGTCGGCGATGTCGTCGCGATTGCGGATGTCGTCGGCCTTGCAATAGCGCTCGCCGTTGGCCAGCCGCTTGAACCGCAGGCGCACTTCGCAGGCCTGGGCGTGATAGACGCCGGTCAGTTCGCCGCCGATCTCCGCCGCCTCGTCGGCGTTGCGGATGGCGGCGGCCACGTCGACGCCGCGCCGCACTTCCAGCTTGCTCTGCAGATAATACGCGTGCGCCAGCACCGGTCGTCGCCCGGGCCCCGAAGCGCCGCGCAGCACGCGCGAGATATTGTCCCGCGCGCCTGCGAAATCGGCCGGCGCATCTTTGTAGGGCTCGTCGCCGATCTGCATCTCGGCTAGCCGCAGGTACGCCAGCGACTGCGGCACGCCGAGCTGGGCCAAATCGCGCAGCGAACTTGCGGCGCGCGTCAGATTGGCGCGCGCCTCCCGGATCGCCGCCGTCCTCTGCGGCGACGCGCTCGGCATGCGGCTGACCAGCGCCAGATCCACCTCGGCGAGTTCGGCGTGCACCAGCGCGCGGTCTGCGGCGCCATCGCGGCGGCGCTCCATGATCTGAAGCGCCGTTCCGTAGGCGCCGCGCGAACGATCCCAGGCCTGCATCCCGGCGCCGGCCCGCGCGGCCTTGTAGTAGGCGCGCCCAAGCGAGAGGTGCGGGGACGGATTGTCCGGCGACAGCGCCGCACTGAAACTGCCCAGGGCGTCCTCGAGCTGGTTCAGCCCCATCTGCGCGCAGCCCTTCCACAGCAGCGCATCGCGCGACGTGCCGCTCGAAGCGGCCAGCGTAAACTGGCGCAGCGCTTCCTGGACCTGTTCGACGTTGACCCGGTCGGCCTCGCAACCGCCGGCCACCGCCGGGCCGGTCAGCCCGCCGGCCGCCATGTGCACCTCGCCGAGCTTGACGTAGACGTCGGCGATGTTGAGGCCGTCGCCCTGGTCGCCGATCATGTTGGCGGCCCGCAGCGCCACGGTGAAATACGCGCGCGCGTTGCCGAGCCCCTCTTCGCTGCGCTCGGCGAGTTGCAAGGTGCCGAGTTCGATCGCCGTATCGCGCAGATCGCGGCGGCCCTTCTGCGCGCGCGGATTGCGGTCCAGACTCGGGTCGAGAAACAGACCGTGCAGCGCTTCGAACGCCAGCAACCGGTTCGGCGGGGGCATGTTGCGCTGGACGTCGACCATGAGTTCGGTGGCGTCGATGCGGCCGGCGAGCGCGTCGTCCTTGAAGAACGTGAAGCCCGGGTTGCTGTGATAGCCGGAATAACCCGCGATCGCCTTGGCGGTGTGCTCGGCCGCTTCGGCCTTGCGGCCGGCCTGCTCGCGGTAGACGCGCGCCAGCTCGAGTTCGGCTTCGATGCGCGTCAGTTCGAATCTGAGATCCGGTTGCGTGGCTCTGGGGCCGGCGCGATCGCCGTTGAAGCCGACGACGTCGCGCAGGGCTTCTTCCGCCTTCGCGAAATTGCGCGCCATGCGGTAGGCGCGGCCGGCGTGGAAGTTGGCGTAGATCGTCCACTGGCGCGGCTGGGACGCATCGCCCGCAAGCCTGCGGCAGCGGTCGGCGTCGGATTCGCCGATCTGCTTGCCGCCGAAATCGGCGCGATAGCAGTCGACGTTCGACACGCGCGCGCCGCGCAGCTGGGCGCAAGCCGGCGTCGCCACGCCCGCTCCGGCCGCGAGGATCAAGGCGAGCAGGCCGCCTCGCGCGGCGACGGACCGGCGATACTTTCGTTCCATGGAACTCCCCTCCGTACCCCGACGGATGAACGCAAATGGTAGCTTGGGCCTCAAACCGTTCAAGGCATTAATGCGGCGCAGCCGCTATCGGCAACAGTCCTGCGGCCCAAAGACCACGCTTGGCCAGGCGCCTCGCGTCAACTTAGTTCCCCTTCGGCCCCAAGGGCGCGGACGATGCGCAGCAGGCCTTCGCGACCGCGCGCGAGCGCCGCGGCGTCCGCCCCCCGCGCCACCAGGTGAACGCCGAAGCCGTCCGGCGGCTCGTACCAGGGATAGGAGCCCAGCGAGAGCGCCGGCTCGGCGGCGGCGAGCGCCTCCAGCGGCGCGGCGAGGTCCCCCTCCCTGACGCCCTTCGCCCGCACCGTGACCGTCCCCACCACCGCCCCCCGGTCCAGCCGGCGCCCCACGTCCTCCAGCATGGCCCGCATGATCGACGGCACACCGGCCATCACGAACACATTGCCGAGCTGGAAGCCCGGCGCCCTGGACACCGGGTTGGCGATCAGGGTGGCGCCGTCCGGAATGCGCGCCATCCGCAGCCGCGCCGCGTTCAGTTCGGTGTGCGCGCCGTAGTGCGCTTCCAGGATCGCGCGGGCGTCGGCGCGCACGTCGATGGGGACGCCGAAGGCCGCCGCCACCGCATCGGCGGTCTTGTCGTCGTGGGTGGGACCGATGCCGCCGGTGGTGAACACGTAGGCGTAGCGCGCCCGCAGCGCATTGACCGCGGCGACGATTTCCGCCCGCTCGTCGGAGACGATGCGCACTTCGGCCACCGCCACGCCGAGCGGCGCCAGAAACTGCGCAATGGTGCGCAGGTTGGTGTCCTGCGTCCGCCCGCTCAGCAACTCGTCGCCGATGAGCAGGACGGCGGCGCGGATGGTGGATGCGGTCATGCCTCTTGCGTAGCGCGCCGGCGGAACGCCCGCTAGACGCCCTCCTCGTGCGTTTCGACCCGCCCCTCGTTCCGGCCACGCTGCTGCGCCGCTACAAGCGCTTCCTCGCCGACGTCGCGTTCGCCGACGGTCGCGAAGCGACCGCGCATGTGGCGAACTCCGGCAAGATGCTCGGCCTCGATGCGCCGGGATCGCGCGTGTGGCTGGCGCCGGGCACGGGCAAGCTCGCGTGGTCGCTGAAGTTCGTGGAAACCGACGCCGGCTGGGCGGGCGTCGATACCCTGATGCCGAACCGGCTGCTGGCCGAAGCGCTGCGCGCCGGCGCGTTGCCGGAGTTCGCGGCCTATCCGGACATCCGCGCCGAGGTGCGCTACGGCGCGGCGAGCCGTGTCGACTTTCTGTTGCAGCGGGAGGACGGCGCGCGGCTGTGGCTCGAAGCCAAGAACGTGCACCTGCGCCGCACGCCGGGCCTCGCCGAGTTTCCCGATTGCCTGGCCGAACGCAGCGCGCGGCACATGCGCGACCTGGCGGCGATGGTGGCGCAAGGCGATCGCGCCGTCGCATTCTTTGTGGTGCAGCTCGACACCGTCACGCGGTTCACACCCGCCGCCGATCTCGATCCAGAGTTCGCGCGGGCGTTCGACGAGGCGCGCAAGGCCGGCGTCGAGATCATGGCCTACGCGTGCGCCATGAGCCCGCACGAATTGCGGCTCGACAGGCGGATCGTCGCCTAGTGCCCGTAGCCGCCGATCACCGGCAGGATTTCGCCGGTGATGTAGCTCGCGGTGTGCGATGAGGCGAGAAACACGAACGCGGGCGCGATCTCCTCCGGCTGCGCCGGACGTTTCATCGGCGTCTTCGCGCCGAAGTGCGAGACGTCGTTCTTGTCGGCGGGGTTGAGCGGCGTCCACACCGGCCCCGGCGCCACGGCGTTGACGCGGATGCCGCGCTCGATCAGCGCCGACGACAGCGCGCGCGTGAAGGCATGGATGGCGCCTTTTGTCGCCGAATAGTCGACGATCTCGCCGCTGCCCATGATGCCGGTCACCGAGCCGTTGTTCACCACCGCCCCGCCGTACGGCATCTGGCGCACCGCGGCCTGGGTCATGTGGAAGTAGCCGTAAAGATTGGTCTTCACCGTCTCGTCGAAGTGTTCCTCGGTCATTTCGAGGAAGTCGCCAGCGTGGAGCTGGAACGCGGCGTTGTTGACGAGGATGTCGACGGCGCCCAGTTCGCGCTTCACCTGCGCCACGGCATCTTCGCAGAACGCCCGCTCGCGCACGTCGCCGGCGATGCAGATGGCGCGCCGGCCTTCGCCGACCACGGCCTTGCGCGTTTCCTCGGCGTCCTCGTCTTCATTGAGATAGAGGATCGCGATGTCTGCGCCCTCGCGCGCGAAGAGGACCGCGACGGCGCGGCCGATGCCGGAGTCGGCGCCGGTGACGATCGCCACCTTGTCCTTCAATTTGTCCGAGCCGCGATAGTAGGGCGCGTCGTACATCGGCGCGGGATCGAGCGCGGCTTCGCTGCCGGGCTTGGCTTGCTTCTGCTGCGGCAGGGGCGGCTCTGGATAGGCCCGGGCGCCAGCCTGCATGGGTTTGTCCTTCTTGCCGGACTTGCCCTTGCCGTTTGCCTTCTCGGTCTCGGCGACATGGCGCTGCAAGCGACGCTGCTCGCGGGCGGTCGCATCGGGGGCTTCAGGCATGACGTGCGCTCCGGGTTCGGGTTGCGTCGGAGCAACGGCGGGAGCCCAGCCCCGTTCCCCGGCGCGGTGCCTGTGCATCATTTTCCAGGGGGATAGCCGGCGCGGACGAAATTTATTTTGCATGGGCCCGGCGTTGCGGCGCTTGCGGTGCGCGCTGCAACGACCCGGCGCGCAGGACGGGGATAGCGCCCGCGCCAATCCTCGCCACCAGAAACCGTGCGATACTGCGCGGCATGAACACGAACGAACGCACCGA
>Ga0187894_10006138_pt1 | contig 11906 bp, 10 predicted proteins | sample GBC1701081metaG_FD_136650 | JGI IMG/M metagenome (GOLD analysis project Ga0187894, IMG submission 136650) | White microbial mat communities from a lava cave in the Kipuka Kanohina Cave System on the Island of Hawaii, USA - GBC170108-1 metaG ...
CGCCGGATCGGCCAGCTTGCGCCGCGCCGCCAGCCGCAGCAGCTCGGCTTGGACCGGGTCGCGCAGCCGCTCGGCGTTGGCCAGCATGAAGGCCCATCTGCCGTAGCTGTTGGGTACGCGGCGATGCAGGCGGCCGTCGCCGATGCGGCGGTAGGCACCCGTGGTGACGAAGCGGATCACCTCGTCGCTGTTGTGATAGCCGCCGATGCCGACGATGAAGTCGACCGTGCCGTTGAGGTCAGGCTCGAGGGTGGCGATCACCGCCGGGCCGACGCCGTAGGAGATCGCGGCGATGCCCAGTTTCAGGCCGGGCTGCTTCTGGCGCAGGGCGCGCAGCGCATCGGCCAGCACGTCGGCATCGGCGCGCGACAGCGCCAGCCTGCGCACGGCCGGCAGCTCGGGCACCACGACGATGAAGCCGGCGCGCGCGATGGAGCGGGCAAAGGCGATCAGGCGCGGCTCGTCGCGGCCCAGCGCGGCCGCGCCCGGTGCCAGCACCAGCGCTGCCCTGACGCGGCCGGCGGGCATGTAGAGGTCGACCTCGACCACGCGGTCCTCAACCGGCCACCGCACGGTCGTGGCGACCGGCGCCGCGGTCAGATCCTGCCAGGCCGTCGAGGCGCCGCCGGCGGCGATGTCGACCATCAGCAGCGCCGCCTCGGTCCAGCGCACGGGATGGCCGATGGCGGCGACGGCAAGCACCGCGACCACCGTTGCCGAGAGGACGACTTTCCAGCGCCGCCGCATTTCCCATCATCCCGAGCGCAGCGAGGAACCTTGTCTTGTCTCGGACTGCGCGCGTCCACGCCCGCTCATGCTTCGGCGCTGCGCGCCGATGCGCGTGTGGACGCGCGCGGTCCAAAGTGGAGAGACATACTACTCCTTGCGAGACCGACTAAGCCCGATCACCCGCTGCAGCTCGCTCACGGCCCGCAGGAAGCTGTCGGCAGGCGTCGTCTCCGGATCGATCAGCCGGTGCAGGCGGAACCCGTCCTCCAGCGCCAGCAGCAGCGCGCCGGCCCAGGCCGGATCGAGGGCACCCTCCCGTCCGGACGTGCGCGTCGTGGTGGCGACGATCTCGGCGACCAGCGCCCGGCGCGCGCGCAGGCGCTTGGCCAGCTCGGGCCGGCGCTGCTCGGCGCGGGCCACGAACAGGATCAGCTCCATGTGGAGCAGGGGAGCGCGGCCGAGCGGGTCCTGGCGGCTGCGGTCGGTGGCCCGCAGGGCAGCGACGTAGTCGACGGGGTCGCGGTGGCGGGCCAGCAGGTCGCGGTGATGGTGGAGGGACCGTTCGACGTGGTCCTCCAGCATGGCGATGATCAGCTCGTCCTTGCTGTCGAAGTTCGAATAGAAGGCACCGCGCGTGAATCCCGCGGCGGCGGCGATGGCGTCGATGCTCGCCGCGCCGATGCCCCGCTCCTCGAAGACCCTGGCTGCCGCCTCGAAGAGCCGCTGTCGCGTCTCGTCGCGGGTTGGTCGTGTGCGCACTCTCGACATCGCCATCAGCATATAGCACGGATGCAATTCGCTACATCGCTGTATCGAATTGCAGGAAGGTCCTCGTCTTGACCTCGGACCGCGCGCGTCCACGCGCGCTCATGATCCGGCGCTGATGCGCCGGTGCGCGTGTCGACGCGCGCGGTCCGAAACATGAGGTCGTTCGCCCCTGCCCTTCAGGTGCTCCACCAGCCGCTGGGCGTGGACGGGCAGGGCGTCGACGCGGCGCACGCAGACCGTGAGATGCCGCAGCGCCCAGGCATCGGTCAGGCGCACGGCGGCGATCGTCATGGATCGACGGCAGCGACGCGCCGCTGTTTCCGGCACCACGCCCAGGCCGACGCCCTGCGCCACCAGCCGGCAGATCGCGTCGAAGCTGCGCAGGTGGATACGCTGCTTCAACGGCCCGCCGGCGCGCGAGGCATGCCGGCCGATATACTCCTGCAGCGGGCTGTCCGGGCTCAAGCCGACGAAGTCATGGCGGGCGGCTTCACGGAAGGCGAGTTCGCGGCGCCCCGCGAGGCGATGGCTGCGCGGCACGACCAGCACCAGCCGGTCGATCGCGAAAGGGAAGCTCTCCAGCCCCGTGAGGTCGGCCGAGTCGGTCACGATGCCGACATCGGCGCGGCCTTCCGCGACGGCCTGCGCGATGGCGTAGCTGGGCTGTTCCTCGACATCGATGTCGACATGCGGATGCCGGACCAGCCACACGGCCAGCGCGTCGGGCAGGAACTCACTCAGTGCCGCCGTGTTGCTCCACAGGCGTACATGGCCCTTCAAGCCGCGGGCGTAGGCGCCCAGCTCGCCGCGCATGTGCTCGACCTGTTGCAGTACGATGCGCGCGTGGTGCAGCAGCGCCTGGCCGGCCGGTGTCGGCTTCACGCCGCGGCGTTCGCGCACCAGCAGCGCGGCGCCCAGAGTCTCTTCCATCCCCTGGATGCGGGCGCTGGCCGACGCCAGGGCCATGTGCGCCCGCGCCGCGCCATGGGTGATGCTCGCGGCTTCGGCGACATGGACGAACAGGCGTAGGTCGGTGAGGTCGAAGCGCATCGCGACTCGGTTTGCACCCAGCCTTCGGATTGGCCGAAGGCAGACTCAAGAGCTTCCACATTGTGCCGCGCCGCGGCCTGGATCAAGTCGGAGCATGTCCGATTCGATGACCTCGCTCGCGGTTGCGGCGCTGATCTTCCTGCTGGCCGGGTTCGTGAAGGGCGTGGTCGGGCTTGGGCTGCCGACCATCGCGATGGGGTTGCTGGGGACGGTGATGGCGCCGGCGCAGGCAGCCGCGCTGCTGGTCGTGCCGTCGCTGGTCACCAATGTCTGGCAGCTTCTGGCCGGCCCGCGCCTGGGCACCCTGCTGCGCCGCCTGTGGCCGATGATGCTCGGCGTCTGCGTCGGCACGTGGCTGGGAATGGGACTGGGATTGCTGGCGGCCGATGTAACGCGCAGCGCCACGATGGCGTTGGGCATCGCGCTGATGGTCTATGCCGCCATCAGCCTGGCGGCCGTACGGTTCCGTGTACCGGTGCGCGCCGAGGCGATCCTCTCGCCGCTGGTGGGCGCCGCCACCGGGCTGGTGACGGCGGCCACAGGCGTGTTCGTGATCCCGGCCGTCCCCTACCTTCAGGCGCTCGACTTGGAGAAGGACGAGCTGGTGCAGGCGCTGGGCCTCTCCTTCACTGTTTCGACAGCGGCCCTGGCCGCCGGGCTGGTGCGGGACGGCGTCATGGAGGTCGCGCTGGCCGGCACCTCGCTGCTGGCGCTGGCGCCGGCATTGGCCGGCATGGTCCTCGGCCAGTACCTGCGCTCCCGCGTGCACGCCGACACCTTTCGCCGGTGGTTCCTCGCCGGCCTGCTCATGCTGGGCGGGTACCTGACAATCAGATCGTGATTTAACGTGCCGGGAGCGCAGCCCCCAGGGGAAAGCCTTCATGGTGAGCTTGTCGAACCATGAAGGCCTCGCACGGGCCGCAGTGCGGCGCTTCATGGTTCGACCCGGCAAGACGCGAAGCGTCTGTGCCTGTGCTCACCATGAAGCGATCTCTGCATTCTGTCCTCTGTCTTCTGCCCTCCGTCCTCTGGCTACCGCGGCATCTTGCGGCGCCAGCGCAGGGCGTGCTCGATCTGCGCCTCCAGGCCGTGCGTCGGCACCCAGCCCAGCTCGCGCTGTACGAGGGTCGTGTCGCACACCAGCTTGGCGGCGTCTCCGGCGCGGCGCGGGCCGACGTTGTGCGGCACCTTGCCGCTGGCGATGCGGCCGGTGGCGTCGATCAGCTGGCGCACGCTATAGCCGTGGCCGCTGCCGAGGTTGAGCGCGGTGGCGGTGCCGCCCTGGGCGAGATAGTCCAGCGCCCGGACATGCGCGTCGGCGAGATCGTCGACATGCACGAAGTCGCGCACGCCGGTGCCGTCGGGCGTATCGTAGTCGGCGCCGTACACCGAGAGCGGCCGGCCGACGCCGAGCAGGGCATCGATGGCCAGCGGCATGAGGTGCGATTCGGGGTCATGCGCCTCGCCGACCTCGCTGTCAGGGTCGGCGCCGGCGGCATTGAAGTAACGTAGCGAGATGCTGCGCAGCCGGCGATCGGGCGCGCGCAGCAACTCCTCCACGGCGAGCTTGGTCTCGCCATAGACGCTGACCGGCCCGAAGGGATGTGTCTCGGCCAGCAATGGTGTGCGCGGCGTGCCGTAGACGGCGCAGGTGCTGGAGAAGACGAAGCGCTCGACGCCGTGCGCCTCCGCTGTTTCGATCAGGGTCTTGGTCTTGACGGTATTGTTGCGCCAATACCGCTCGGGCTCGCGCATCGACTCGCCAACCTCGATGTAACTGGCGAGGTGGATGATGGCGTCCGGCTTGTGGCGCTTCAGCACGTCGGTGAGACGCACCGGGTCGCCGATGTCGCCGCGCTCCAGCGGCCCCCATCTGACGGCCCAGTCATGACCCTTCTCGAGCGTGTCATAGGCGACAGGGATCGCCCCCGATGCGGCCAGGCGCTTGCAGATCTGACTGCCGATGAACCCGGCGCCACCGGTCACCAGTACGCTACGCGCCATGCCTGTCCTCCTGCTGCGAGGCTCCTAACGTCGTTGCCACAGACCCCGCGAGAGACCTTTCGGTGACTTCCTCCCCCAACAAAACTGGGGGAGGTGGGCGAAGGCCGGAGGACAGACTGTCATCCCGAGCGCAGCGAGGGATCTTCCGCGCGTGGCGCACGTGCGCCTGCATCAAAAGATCCCTCGCTTCGCTCGGGATGACAGTCTGTCCCCCTCCGCCCCTTCGGGGCACCTCCCCAACTTCGTTGAGGACAGATCCGCCACCTCTTGGTACATCGCCTCCAGCGCCGCCGCGACGTTGTCCCAGCGGTAGAGGCGGTGCACCGTGTCGCGCGCCTTGCGGCTCATATCGGCGGCCAGCGCCGAATCGCGCAACACCGCGGACAGGGCCAGCGCCAGCTTGTGCTCCTCGCAGCGCACCACCAGCGCGCCGCCGCCCTGCTGCACCTCGCGCCAGATGTTGACCTGGTCGGAGATCACCACCGGCAGGCCGGCGGCCATGGCCTCGACCACGGCGATGCCGAAATTCTCGCTGTAGGAGGGCAACGCGAACAGCGACGCTGCCGCGAACGCCGCCAGCTTGTCCTCGCCGCGCAGCATGCCGGTGAAGCTCACCCGGTCGGCCACGCCGTCGCGCCGCGCCCAGGCCTTGCACTGGTCGAGCATGCCGTCGTCCGGCCCCGCGATCACGAGGTGCAGGGCGGGGTCGCCGGACGCCGCTCGCGCGAAGGCCGGGATCAGCAGGTCGAGCCCCTTCTTGAAGTGTAGCCGGCTGAGGAACAGCACGATGCGCCGGCCACGCGTCTCGGGGAAACGCTCGTGGAAGCGCTCGGCCGGCGGCAGCGCGTCGAAGCCGGCGAGGTTGACGCCCAGCGGCACGATGCGGGCCGGCGCGCCGCCGTCGAACGGCTGGCTGATCTCGCGCTCGACGTCGCTGGTGTAGTGGATGGCGGCGGCGTGGCGCAGGACACGGTCCTGGAACAGCAGCTCCATCACCCGCTTGCGGCCGCGATGGTGATTGCGGATGTAGGGATCGAGCATACCGTGAGGGCGCACGATGTAGGGCACGCCGAAGCGCCGGCACAAGCGTCCCCCCAGCCAGTCGTGGAACAGGTAGACCGAATGCAGGTGCACCACGTCGAAGCCCGGCAGGTCGCGGCGCAGGGCGCCGATCATCGGCAGCGACGGCTTCCAGAAGCGGGGGAAATGGACCGGAAAGTAGGTGACGTTGACCCCGTCCTGCTGTAGCGGCACCTTGGTCGGGACCGGTTCGACGCCGGTGCCGGACCAGTTGGTGGTGCAGATCGCGACCTCATGCCCGCGCGACGCCACGGCCCGCGCCATCTCCAGGCAGGCCTGGGCCGGGCCGCCGCTTTCGCGGTCGAGCGTCGCGATCAGGTGCAGAATGCGCATGAGAGGTGGGCTGAAAACTGATTGCGTATACGAAGTACTTACCATAAGTTATTAAAAATACTACAATTTATTGAAATTTGGTCATCTGGATGAAACTGCGCCGGCAGAGATGGGCCGGAGCGGGGAGCGTGGCTTCGGTGTGCGGCATTGCCGGTCTGTTCCACTACGGTGCGGTGGCTGGTCCTGGTGACCAGGCGCTGCTGGCGCGCATGTCGGCTGCGATGGCCACGCGCGGGCCCGACAGCGAAGGCGTCTGGGTCAGCGACGACGCGGGCGCCCTGTTCGCCCAGCGGCGGCTGGCGATCATCGATCCCGGGCCGGGCGGCTGGCAGCCGATGAGCCTCGACGGCGGCCGGCTGGTCGCCAACTACAACGGCGAAATCTACAACTACCGGGCGCTGCGGGCCGAGCTCGAGACCGCCGGCCGCAGCTTCACGTCGCAATCCGACACCGAGGTGCTGCTGCATCTCTACGACATCCACGGCGCGGCCATGGTCGAGCGGCTGCGCGGCATGTACGCGCTGTCGATCTGGGACCGTGCGCGGCGCACCATGTTCTTCGCGCGTGACCCCTTCGGCATCAAGCCGCTGTACTACGCCGACGACGGCCGCAGCCTGCGCTTCGCCTCGCAGGTCAAGGCGCTGCTGGCGGGCGGCGGCATCGACACGGCACCTGAGCCGGCGGCCGACGTCGGCTTCCTGATGTGGGGCTCGGTGCCCGAGCCCTTCACCCTGTACAAGGCTATCCGTGCCCTCCCGGCTGGCCATCTCATGACCGTGGCGCCGGGCAAGCCGCCGGCGATCCGGCGCTTCCATTCGATCGCCGCAGTGCTGGCCGGGGCCGAGCACGAGCGTATGGCGCCGGAGGGCGTGGCGCGCATGGGCTACCTGCGCGACCGCATCGCCGACACCGTGAAGCACCACATGGTGGCCGACGTCCCGGTCGGGATGTTCCTGTCGGCTGGCTTCGACTCCTCGCTGGTGGCGCAGTTCGCGGCGCCGGGGTCGACCGAGAAGCTGCGCAGCGTCACCCTGGGCTTCGACGAATATCGCGGCACCGACAACGACGAGACCGCGATCGCCGCCCGCATCGCCACGCACCATCACGCCGATCATCGCACGGTGTGGGTCACCCGCGCCGAGTTCGCCGCCGAGCGCGACCGTCTGCTGGCCGCGATGGACCAGCCCACGATCGACGGCACCAACGTCTACTTCGTCAGCAAGGCCACGGCCTCGACCGGGCTGAAGGTGGCGCTGTCGGGCATCGGCGGCGACGAGGTCTTTGCCGGTTACCCCAGCTTCCGACAGGTGCCGGAGATGGTGCGCCTGGTCGAGGGCGTGGGTCCGCTGGCGGCACTGGGCCGCGGCTTCCGCGTCGTCAGCGAGCCGGTGCTGCGCCGCTTCACCTCGCCCAAGTATGCCGGCGTGCTGGAGTATGGCGGCACCTATGGTGGCGCCTACCTGCTGCGCCGCGGCCTGTTCATGCCCTGGGAGCTGCCGGCCCTGCTCGACGCCGACTATCTGCGCCGGGGCATGGCCGACCTCGATTCGCACGCCACTCTGGCGGCCGCCATCGAGGGCGTGCGGTCGGCCAACGGCCGGGTGGCGGCGCTGGAGCTGAGCTTCTACCTGCGCAACCAGCTGCTGCGCGACGCCGATTGGGCCGGTATGGCGCACTCCCTGGAGATCCGCACACCGTTCGTCGACGCGCGCTTCTTCCACGACCTGGCGCCGCTGATCGTCGGCAAGCCGCCGTTGACCAAGGCGGAGCTGCCGCCGCTGCTGTCGCCGCCGGTCCGCGATATCCTGGATGGCCGGCCCAAGCGCGGCTTCCAGGTGCCGGTGCGCGCCTGGCTGGGCATGCCGGCGGGTCGCGACGCGCGCACGCGCGGCTGGCGTGCCTGGGCGCTGCAGGTGCTGGCCGGCTTCCGGCCGGGCAGCAGCTTCGCGCGCCGCGCGGCCTGACGGCGGACGGCATGGACAGCGCGCTGCTCTTCGGCTTCCCGCTGGTGCTGGCCGCCTGGGCCGGCATCATGGTGAACTGGCGCTGGGGCGTGTACGGCCTGATCGCCTACACGCCGTTCACCGGGCCGGTGGTGGCGGCGATGTTCCCCTCGCCGCTGGGCGCGCTGATGCGCGACATCCTGGTCGTCGTGCCGCTCTACCTGTCGTTCTTCCTGCTGGGCCGCAACGCGCGCTTCGGCCGCATCCCGTCGCTGCTCTATGCCGCCTACGGGTTGCTGGCCCTTATGGTCTTGTTCGCCGCCGCCAACCCCGGCGTGCCGAACCTGATGGTGGCGGGCATCGGCACCAAGGTGTGGCTGTTCTACATCCCGATGCTGGTCATCGGTGCCTCGTTCATCCGCGGCGAGGCCGACGTGCGCGACTTCCTGCGCGCCCTGGTGGTCACGGCCTGGATCCCGTGGGGCCTGGGCATCATCATGTACCTCGGCGCCACGTTCTACGACTACGTCAATACCATCACCTTCTTCTACGGCGAGTACGCGCGGCACGCCACGCAGCAGTTCTCGGCGTTCTACAGCTACGGCGCCGTGCTCTACCGCATTCCCGGCTCGTTCCAGTTCAACTCACAGTACGGCGTTTTCTGCTTCTTCATGCTGTTCCCGATGCTCATGCTGCTGGAGATCGAGCGCGAGCGGCGCTGGCGCACCTTCGTCTGGGCCAGCATGGTCGTTGGGCTGGTGGCCGGCTTCACATCAGGGGCGCGCGGCAATTTCATCTTCATGCCGCTGATCTTCGTGATGGTGCAGTTCTTCAAGTTCCGCGCCAGCGGCGTGATCCAGAGCGTCATCGGCATGGGCGGCGGCCTGATCATGGCCCTGTCGATCGCCGGCATCGACGGCAGCAAGATCTACAGCGAGGCCGCCGACCTGACGGCGACCTACGGCCGGGACATCGCGGTGATGGGCCTGATGGACGGCCTCGACCGCGGCGGCATGTTTGGGCGCGGCGTCGGCGCCAACACCGGCGCCGCCCGCCACGGCCAGGACGCGGCCGCCGCCGCGCTGATGGAGCAGAAGGGCACGCTGATCGAGAACTATTACGGCAAGGCGATGGTCGAGCTGGGTGCGGTCGGGTTTTTCATCGTCCTCTCCTGCTCTCTGCTGCTGTTCCTCTACTGCCTGCAGGTGCAGACGAGCCTCAAGCTGCAGCCGCTGAAGGGCGTCGCAGCCTGCGGCACGGCCATGGTCGCCTTCATCATCCTGACCTCGTTCAAGGGCTGGGCGCTCGATACCGATCCGCTGAACTATTACTTCTACCTGACGCTGGGCGTGGTGTTCGCGCTGCCCACTGTCGAGCGGCAGTGGCTCGCCGCCGCCCAGCGCAGCGCCGCCCACGTGCCGGTCGCGCCGCCGGCCGCGGCCGAAGATGCGGAGCCATCCGAACCGGTCACAGGTCCGGCGCCGAGGCCGGTGCGGGCTGCCGCCGTGCCGTTCGCGTCGCGGGCGCTGATCGGCCGTCCCGGGCCTCACCGCCGTGGCCCCGAAGCCTTGGCGCGCCCGGCGGCGACTGCCGCGCCGGACGACAGCTTCGAGCTGGGCCCGCGCCTGCGCCGGCCGCCGCGCGAGGAGTAGGCGGAGGGCGGCGTCCGGAACCGCCGTGCACGGCACTCGTTGACCGGACGAGGAGCCGCCATGACCGACGATCCATCCCGCCGACACGCGACCGGCGTGCCGATACAACCGGAAATCCCGCCCCTGCCACCGCCGACCAACCCGCCGCCCCAGCGCCCGCCGGAGATCGTGCCGCCCGGCGGGCCGCCCGAGACCCCGCCGCCGGCCCCGCCGGTCGACAACCCGGTTCCGCCCAAAGGCCCGGAGATTCCGCCGCCCGCGACCGCGCCCGTGGCACCGCCGATGCCGGGCGGTCCCGCGACCTGAGTCGAAGCGAGTCGCCGTTGCCGCCACGCTGGGGAGCGGTAGTATCGATGCAGAGGCCAGCGTGATTCGTGGCCGCAACGGCCACGGAGATCGGCATGCTGGACCTGATCGATCTGTTCGCATTGCTGGCGGCGGTCGCCGTCTGCATCTGGGTACCGATCGAGACGCGCAAGGTGCGCGGCGGCTGGACGCGCCGACGCTTCGAGGGCACGCACGCGGAATTCATCGTCAAGTACCGGCGCGAGCTCACCATGATCGTCTGGACCGGGCTGATCGTCGGGCTCATCAACCTCGCGCTCGCGTTCGCGACCGCCGGAGACTCGCGACAAGTCGTGAAGATCGTCTCCGGCGTGGTCTGGTTGGCGGCGGGGGCCATCACGTGGGTGGCGCGGCGGCAGCTGGACGAGTCTGTACCGGTGTGAAGCGCGCGGTCGCGCGCCGGTGATCCTGACGATCCCTCCGGTCATCCGGCGGGTCGAACCCGATCGAGCAGGCTCGCCAGCGCCCGACCATAGGCGGCGGCGTCATGGGCTTCGGCGCAGGCACGCGCTGCCGCGCCCATCTGGCGCCGCAGGATGGCGCTGTCGGCAAGGCGCGCCATGCGCTGCGCCAGGGCATCGACGTCGCGGATCGGCACCACGAAGCCCTCGACGCCGTCACGCAGGATGGCACCGGCGTTGGGTGTGACGATCGCCGGCAGGCCGCTGGCCAGCGCCTCGTTGACGGCCATGGCCGAGCCTTCGTGCAGCGACGGGAAGACGAAGATGTCGGCGTCGCGGAAGATCGCCGGCATCTCGGCATGCGGCACGTTGGCCAGGTGGCGGTAGCGCCCGAGGTAGGGCCGCAGCCATTCGTCGCCATCGACGATGCCGCCCACCAGTCCGATCTGCACGTCATGCCGCGCCAGCAGCTTCGCCGCCTCGAGGATGTATTTCACGCCCTTGCGCATGCCGACCTGGCCGACGAACAGCGCGCGCAGCGAGTGGCCCTCGTGCGGCGTCGCGGCCGGCGTGAACCGGACAGTGTCGACGGGGAACGGCAGCAGATCGATGGTCGCGGGGTCGCGTCCGTTTTCGACCAGGGTGTCGCGCACATAGGCCGAGGGCACGACGACGCGGTCGGCCAGCGTCACTTCGCGCGTGTTGCGCTCGACCCAGGCGTCGCTGGTGTCGCCCAGCGACACGTGCGCGAACTCCGGGTTCAGGCGCCGCTCTTCCTCGAGCACGCGCAGCCCGCTCTTGAGGTGGCCGATCGCCTGGAACAGCAGCGCGGTGGTGCCGGTCTCCTTGCAGGCACGGAACGACGCCTCGCATGAGCCGTCGAAGCCGATGAAGATGTCGGGCCGCTCGCGGCGGATGCGCGCCGCCACCAGCCGGTCGAAGCGGAGGTTGCGCCAGCGCAGCAGCGCCGCCGTCAGTGGCGCTGACCCGGCACGGGCTGACAGCACGTGGATCAGCTCGGGCAGGGGATGCGTGGCGATACCGAGCGGCGCGACATCCGGATGCCGGCGCCGTCCCAGCTCGCGCTCCACGCGCGCCCGCAGGCCGGCCGGCAACAGCCGAGTCGCGCGGGCGAGGCCGCCGTCCGGCGGTGCGTAGAACGAGGTCTCGAAGCCGACCTCGACATCCATCCGCTGCAGCAGCGCCACGAGCGGATAGAGCAGCGACGTGGCGCCGGGATGGGCGATCAGCAGACGGCGTCGGGCCATGATGGACGAAGGCTTCGGTTTTCCTGTCGCGTGGGCGGGCGCGGTGGTTCAGGCAGCGCAGTACAGCCGGGATCGCAATGGTCGCGCAAGCCGGGAGCCCGCCAGCCCCGGGGCGATGGCACTTGGCGTATTCCCGTCGTCCTGAGCGAAGCGAAGGACCTTGCGGTGGTTGGATCAGACCGTCATCCCGAGCGAAGCGAGGGATCTCCCGGGAATGGAGTCTCCTTTCGCGGAAGATCCCTCGCTTCGCTCGGGATGACAACTGGCCCGCCCACCGCAAGGTCCTTCGCTGCGCTCAGGACGACGATAGTAACTGAGTTTTCGGTGGGGTGC
>Ga0187894_10006139_pt1 | contig 11906 bp, 8 predicted proteins | sample GBC1701081metaG_FD_136650 | JGI IMG/M metagenome (GOLD analysis project Ga0187894, IMG submission 136650) | White microbial mat communities from a lava cave in the Kipuka Kanohina Cave System on the Island of Hawaii, USA - GBC170108-1 metaG ...
AGATTCGTTTAAGCTGTTCAACGATCCGCAGTTCTTTTTTTGACCATGTTTTTCTTTTATCTCATAGACACGCTTATGTCTATGGCTTGGGAGACTAACTTAACCTCATTGGCCTAAAGGCGGTACTCTGAACGCCGTCTCCTGGATGTTGTAGTTTCATTCGATGTAGTTTCATTCGATATGCGCCAATTTACGTTTGTTATTTGTCATTGCGCGCCCCACTCGGTTCCAGCAATAGCAGCTGTAAATAGCCTTCAGGTCCGCCGCATCGCCCGATTGATCCTGGTGATCTCCTCCACCCACCGCCTGCGGTCGGCGTGTTCGAGCGAGAGGAGCTGATCGAGTGGCCAGTGGAAGTGATGGGCGATGTAGGCTACCTCCCCGTAAAGTTGCGCAAGGGGGTAGCCTAGGATTCCCCCAGGCGTTCCGGCTCCACCTCGAAGGCTTGCTGGCAGTGGGGGCAGAGCACCCTCATCGCGCGCGCGCCGTTGCTGTTGATGCGATTGTAGAAATCCTGCAGGTAAGCCAGATCGGCGGCAAACAGTCCCTCGATAACCTTGGGATTGATGACATCGAGCGATCCCAGCCTTGTGATCACGCGCGAGAGCAGGATCACGACCAGATACGCCGGGTTGGACTGTACGCGCGGATCCTTGAGCGGCAGAATCTCGTCCGCCGCGGTCGCCAGCCGCATCACCCCGTCGCGGTGAGGCTCTCCCTGCTGATCCACGTAGCCTCGTGGTAAGGTGAACTCGAATTCCGTCTGGAACATCTCTGCTCTCCTTAAGCCCGCTCGACCCTCTCGCAACTCACCGTCAGCGTGTCAATCGCCACGTCGTTGCCCTTGGCGCTGAAGTCGGGGCCATCCCACTTGCTGGGCCAGGCGCTGAAGAAATTCCAGCGCAGCTTTTCGTTGCCCGTGTCATCCTGGAGGATGATGGAACCGTTCTTGCGCTGAATCTGGCCGTTGACCGCCGCCAAATGCCAATCGTAAAGCTCGCGCGAGTCGGTGATACCCCACTTGAGCGTGAGGTCGGGGTAGCTGGTTTTCCCGGGGAGCTTGCGCACCGTCGCCGCGTCACCGCCCTCGCGATACTCGACGACTTCAACGTTAGAGCCAAACCCGCTGCAATCGGAGAAGCCAGCCTGCACGACCCCATCAATCTCCACCAGGAATCGAAAATTTTTGTATGGATCAACTCTGGCCATCGGAAATCCTCCTCGGACACCCCTGGGTACGCATCGCTTCCAGCGTGCGAGGATTCGTCATCTCAGACATTGATCCAATGTCTGAGATGACGAATCCTCGCACGCTGGAAGCGATGCGTACCCAGGGGCGATTTTCTTTAACCGCCCGTGATTTGCTGGATGCGGAAGATGACGAACTCGGCGGGCTTGACAATCGCGACGCCGATCTCGGTCACGACCTGCCCCGCCTCGCGCACCACGTCCGGGTTCGTATCTTTATCGCACTTGACGAAGAAGGCTTGCTTGGGCGTTTCGCCGAAGAGCGCTCCGCCCCGCCATTGGTTTAACAGAAAGTCACTCACCGAGCGCGTAATGCGCTGCCACAGGGCCGGGGTGTTCGGCTCAAAGACCACGAACTGCGTCCCCTCTTCTATGGACTCGCGCAAGAAATTGAAAAAACGGCGCGTGCTGACGTAGCGAAAGTCCGAGTGCGCTTCGTCGGCGCGGGTGCGCGCGCCCCAGACCTTGAAGGCGCCGTCGAATTCCCGGATGACGTTGATTCCGTCCGGGTTCAATCCGTCCTGCTGCGCCTTGCTGATCCGCCGCTCTAACCCCGACGCGCCCAGCGCCACTTCGTTCGCGGGCGCCTTGTGGACGCCGCGGGCGCTGTCGCTGCGGGCGTAAATGCCCGCGATGTGCCCGCTGGGCGGCGCGGTGATGATCGCGTTGGTGACAGGATCGAAGACCCGAATCCATGGGAAGTAGATCGCTCCGTAACTCCCCGCTTCACTGCGCCCCGTCGGGCTGATCGCCGCCGGGGTCAACGTAGCGGGGTTCTGCACTCCATCGAGAACGGCGAAGCGGTCTTTCGTGTTCAGGCAGTGAGCCAGCAGGTCGCCGTGTTGTTCGGCGGAGGTGGCCCCGGGTACCGCGACGATCGCGATTTCGTCAATCCCCGCGAATGCGGGAAGCTCTTCATCGAGGTTGGCGAGAGCGGTGTCAACGGCGACCCGCATCACCCAGCAGCGCGTCCCCCCGTTGGTGAAGAAGCCGAAGATGGCGTGAGCCAAGGTTATATTACCCGCCTGAAAGTCGCCGAACGTGTTCTTGAATTCCTCCCAGCTCGTGATGAGTTGGGGGACGCCCGCCGTGGCCAGTGGGAAACGGTCCGCGGCGACGATGTTATTCGGGTCCAGCGGTCGCCCCGGGCGGAAGGGCATCGTGACATTATCGGCGACCACTCCGATGAACCCCGCCGTGCTCGTGCCCACTCCGGCGATGGGTCGCGCCGACGGCGGAACTTCTTCGACGTACACGCCCGGTGAAAAGTATTGTGGCATTGGTTTTCCTCCTCAGATCCGGGAGTCGCTCATTGCGACATGAACGACTCCCCAGTGGACGCCCGAACTTGCCCAGGCAAGCTCCGCGGCGCCCTGTTCGACGTTGTCTATGGCAATTGCACGTTGTAGTTACTCCCGGCTGGCACCGGGATGGCAATGCTGACCTCCTTCATTGCAGCGTCTTTTTGCACACGCAAGGTGTAGCTGGGACTTGACGGTACCGGGCCTAGCGTGTAGCGCCCATCGGCGTCGGTCGTCGTGGAAAGACCACGCTGGACGAGCGTCACAATCGCCCCCACCACCGGCGCGTTCGCGGCGGTGGTGACTCGTCCGCCGATGCGGAAGAATTCCTCCCGCGTCGCAGGCGAACCTATCTGTTCCAGGCTCACCTTCTCAGTGATCACAACCGCCGCAGGCGGCTCCGGTGGAAATACCTCCATCCCAATCGTCACCGTCACTGCGAACGACGCGCGCAATTTGGCGCCCACCGCCGTCCAGAACTCAGCCGGGTTCTTCAGTCCATCCATTTGCGCCGTCATCATCGGCAATGGCGGCTCCTGCCCGACCAGACTGCCTTGCAGGAACGACGCCGGAACCGTCGGGTGGCGCGCGAGCGCCTGCAGCGCCTGGCTCAGCAACTGGTGCTCCTGCAGCGCCAACGCCTCCCCAGTGGCTCCGGCGGGCCACGCCGTGACCAGATAGGAACACGCCACGCGCATTGGCGGTTGACGAATGCTGACCTGCCCGCCCTGCCGCTGAAATGTAGGCTGATTGTCGCGCAACTCGGCGTTCTCGCGAACGTCGTAAAGAAAAAGATTCAACGTACTCTGCCCCGGATTATAAGGCTCGGTCGGGCGGACAAACTCGATTTGCGCCGACTTTAACGGCTCTGGCAGACCCGGATCATCCAGAATCTTTTTCAATACCAAGCTTAGGTCATGAATCATAGCGTTCGCCCCACCGTTGCAGGGCTTTTGCAAAGTCGGTTGCAGCCGTTGCTGATAAACTAAAACCTACGACCGAACACCTAATACCTATAAACTTTTCCTTCGCCCCATCCCTTGATTAAGCTTCCTAAGGCGCGGGATTTACACGCCTGCCAGCAACATCGATATTCTGACAAAGGTCCGGTGACGTAGGATCGGAACCGGGGAAACAGGAGTTCTCGCAAGAATCCGGTAGCCCTTCCGCGAACACCCCACGAGTCAAATGGACAATCTCGTGAACAACAGATGGCGCTATATCACCGGGGCAACCTCCGGTATTGTCCGGGTGACCCGGAAAGGCGGCGCTGCCTATTGTCATGATGTTGGCGGGAATGGAAAATCCGGTGGCTTCGGCGCAAACGCCAGGGGTCTCCAGCCTGGCCGAAGCTCTACAGCGAATGTCCAGTCCATGCCGAAGTAGATTTCTCTGAATCCTGGTGCGCCGCGACTCTTCTATGCAATCAGAGTTAAAAATCTGATCCAGGGCGTCTCGTGTAGCCGCTTCAACCGTGGCAAATCCAAATTCAGCAGGTTCGCAACTTCGGCGAACCACAACGTTCACGCCTTCGGCCGCGAAGCGATGGGTTGTCGGCGCAGCCGCGCCTCCCCCGCCTCCTCCGCCTTGAAGCTGAACCGAAGGGGCGTTTGTCCGGCGCGCCACTGAGACCCGTCCCTCTCCTATCGCGTTCGAGACGGCCTCCGCTTCTCTTTCAAACCGATCCGCCGAACCATCCATCATCGGGCTGAAGAGACTTGGGCTGGCGCTTTCCTGCTGCGTGACGTGCGTCAACTCGTGCGCCAACAGCCGCCTGCCTTCCGACATCTGCGGGTGATACCGTCCGCTACCGAAGAAGATGTCACGCCCCACCGTGTAAGCATTCGCATTCAACTGTCGCGCGGTCTGCGCCGCGTGCGCATCAGTGTGGACGCGGACGGCGCCGAAATCTTCCCCAAACCGCGTTTCCATGAAGTCCCGCACGCCATGCTCTAGCGGCTGACCGGCGCCTTTGCGCTGCAAGATACCCTGAACGAGATCCTGATCCTGATGCGCGTTTCCCGACTGGCATTTCGCGCACGCGCCGCCGCAGGCGCACTTGCGTTGGATCACCGCTCCATTCAGCATCCGCTGCACCGTCTGATTGCCCACGACGCGCTGGAGCGAGAGCAAGTTGTTCACGGGCGACGGAGTGGCGGAGTGGCGTTGTGTCGCCTTCGAGTTGATGGCTCGGCGTTCTGCTTGATGAACAGACGCTAGCGCTCGTGTTCTCATACTTACGTTGCTCCCAGTCGCTTTCGAATACGCGCTCGGCTTTCTGAAACTTCCGTCTCGCCGCGCGCAAGAGATGTCGCTCAGAAACGCTTACCGAGGAATACATTCACAAGATGGGTGCGCTTCTTCTCCTCATCCAATTGCTGCCACGTTTCCCATCCGATGCCTAGCCGAAGAGAACGTGACTTTCCAAAAGCCCAACCTGCTTCCAATCCTCCCTCAACTTCAATTGACTTGAACCAGTCGGTATGGACCCCCACCTTGCCTGTTAAGAACAATGACATATCCTTGATGGGATCGGCGCTTACGCCCACTCCAGCCGCAAGCCCGCTCGTGCCAATTTCGGTATAGACAAAAGGTTGCAATTTGCCAGCTAACAAGGTCGGGAGGGTTTTTCGAAATTCAGCGTCAAATCCGAGCTTTTTCTCGTCCCCAAGTTTCAAAGTCAGCCTTGGAACCACCTCAAAGCTTGCTTTAGGCGCCGAATCATATATCAAGGTAGTTTTCTCAGTTTCATCCTGCGTGGTGCTCGGATCATCCTTCACGTCCGGACGCTTCCGGTTCTCGGCCGCGTACTTGAATAGCCCTTCCGCATAGTCCACCCAATCTTTGGCTTGTCTCCATGCCCCCAACACCGTATTCCGGGTTTCGAACTTCACCAGCCCTGTGTCCTTCTTGCCCTTTTCGGTCTCCACGTCGTATTTACCCATCGCGGCGCTCAGGCCTTTCCCAGTCCTCGCTGACAGTACATCCTTACCTTGGTGAATACCAACCAGCCATTGGTGTACAGTAGGACCGGGGCCAGATCTCTTTCCATACCCTTTAATGAAGAATGGACTTTTCTGATTCAGACCCAACCGTTTCAGGATCTCTTCACTTTGTACAATTTTCTTGTACAGCGCCTTTTCCTTATCGCTCAGCAACTCCTTATATATCGAAGCGAAGTTGGTTCGGCTCATCAACGTAAACGCCTGCTTGGAGGGCAGGTCCTTAACATCGGCGAACGCTCCGGCGCTTTCGCTCGCTGGCCCGCCTTGCCCTCGCATAATGTAATTGACGATTATTTGTAAGAAGCTACGCAGGTTGACCAATTCCGTTGCGGGTATGCCCCCGGCGTTGGCGGCGTCCAGGATAGCCTGAGCGCTCTCGATAACGGGTTCTTTGTACGCCGGCCACTCGTGTTGTCTCAGGAAAGATTCGTACTGCTCCAGCAAGATACCTTCTGAAGATTGAATGCCGGCGTCCCATGTGGGGTCGTCTATTTTGACCTCCAGTGTCTCTCCTGTCCGAAGTATCTTTTCATTTGCGCCTTCGTATCCTTTTTTCCAATCCCAGACGCCTTTTCGTAATTCCGAAGGTGATCCCTCCCTCAAGTGACTCACATCGAACGGGAACGCCTTCCGTCCTTCCCCGACATCCGGCGCTTCACTCATTTTTTTGGTCATCTCAACCGCTTCTTCCAACTGCTTCTTCAGCGCAGACCATTTACGGAACCACTCCGTTTCAAATTCGAGAACCCCGTGAGTCTCGGACTCTAATCTCACTCCTGTCTCGCCTTTGACGAGGAAGTCCTGCGGACCATACTTTCGATCAAGCAGCTTCGCGGTTTTGCCATCGTTTCTATAGATCTTGTTCTTGGTCTGCAACTCAAACTTCATCTCCCGTTGGATTGTAGGGCGCAGGCTATACACGGCCGACGGAGCGGCGGAAGAGGAGGGAGAAACTTTTTGATCGGCGTTGTTTTGACCGAAGGACATGTCTCGCAACGCTTTTGCCCCCATTACGTCAGCTTCTCGTTCAAGGCGCGTATCGTCATTGATCGCCTCACCGTTCATTTGCATCGTGGGCTGCACGCGCCCTTGCATCTGCTGCACCGCATGCCAACCTTCATGAGGCAGATGCGCCTCCTGACCCGGCCCCACGTGGATCTCTTGCCCTCGCGTATATGCGAGCGCATTTAGTTGGGCTGGTTTGGAGGAGTTTCTATGGACCCGTATACCCGAGAGATCCATGCCGGAGAGCGCTTCCAGCCCAGTCTTTAGTGAATGGGGCATGCCGGTACGATTTTCCGCTTCACCACCGCCGGCGTTAGTCTGCAACATCCGCTGCACTGCTTGATTGCCTATCGCGCGCTGCAAACGCAGGATGGGATGCGAGGGAATATTCGGCCCGCATGTTGGCGCGCCGAATGTTGGCGTGCCGAATGTTGGCGTGTTAAACCGGGCAAGGCTGGAGGATTCCCGCTTTTGAGGTTGATTCTGCTTTTGCACAGAGGTTCGCATAGGCCAACTCCTACTCGTTCCAGATCCGCCCCGCCTTCTGGTGTTCCCGCCGCGCCGCCCGCAGCAGGTGCGCCGTGTGGATGACCCCGCCATCACTTGCGGCATAAAAAGCCGCTGCCAGCGCAATGTTCTTGATGCTCCCGCCTGCCAACTTGACCTCGCGCGCCAGCGCATCGAAGTTGATGTCCTCACCTAATGGCGCCTCGCGCGGGAATATCACCCCCCAGATACGCCGCCGGTACTCTTCGTCTGGAAAGGGAAACTCGACGATGACTTGCATCCGCCGCACGAAGGCCTCGTCTATGTTCTGGCGAAGGTTCGTCGCCAGGATCGCGATCCCGTCGTACTCCTCCATCTTTTGCAGCAGGTAACCGATCTCGATGTTGGCGTAGCGGTCGTGCGCGTCTTTGACCTCCGAACGTTTGCCGAAGAGCGCGTCAGCTTCATCGAAGAACAGGATCGCATTGCTCGTTTGCGCCTCGTGGAAGATCTGGCGCAGGTTCTTCTCGGTCTCGCCGATGTATTTGCTGACGACTTGCGAGAGGTCAATCCGGTACAGGTCGAGCTGCAGTTCATTGGCGACGACTTCGGCGGCCATCGTCTTGCCCGTGCCCGGCGGGCCTGAAAAGAGCGCGTTGAGTCCTTTGCCGAGCGAGAGCTTGCGATCGAATCCCCATTGGCCGTAGACGATATGCTGGTGTTTTGCCTGCTGGCAGATCTCATGCAGTTGGGCCATTTGGTCATCGGGCAGCACGATGTCGTCCCAGGCGTATTTCGGCTCGACCTTGCGCGCCAGCGCGCTGAGCTTCGGCGTCGATTGCGTGCGGCAGGCCCTGTGCAGATCGGCCATCGTGATCCGCGCGTCGGCGGGCGAACGCCAGCGCGCCAGAGTTTCAGCCGCCGCCAGGGCGTCACGCGTCTGTCCGGGGCTGAATCGAAACTTGCTCGCCAAGACGCCCCAATCTACGTCATCGGCGAATTGGCGACGCCCGTCGAGCAGACCCTCCCAGAGTCGTTTTCTATCCCCGGCGCCCGCGCGCGGCAGTTCCAATTCGATGAACGGCTCTTCGCATAACCGGCCCGGCGGCCGCCAGGCCTGGGCGCCGAGCAGAAAAGTCAATCGAGAGAAATCGCGGATGGCTTCGAAGAGCGATAACAGTTCCGCTCGATGTTTGTCAGGCTCAGCGATCAGGCAGTCCATATTTTCCAGGCAGAGCGCCGCCGGCTGCATCACTGCTTCGCGGCCCAGCAACCGGACAGTCTCTTCAAAAGGCAAGGCCCCGCCCAGCATCTTCTCGACATCGCCGATAATCAGTGGAAGTCCCAGGTCGTGGCTGACAGATTCGGCAAGGGCGCGCCTGCCCGAGCCGTATGGGCCGTGAAGGTAGAAGATCAGATTTTGTCCGGCCCTCTTCGGCTCGCCGAAATGTGATTGCAGAAAGTCGTTCACCCGGACGCGCAGACCGTCATTGATCAGCGCGGAATTGATCTCGGCCCTTTGCGAGACCAGTCGGGCGACCGGGTCGAGCCGCGCGTCCATCTGCCCGAAGCCCAGCAGGAAGTTCACAACCCGGTCATCCAGCTTGAGCGAACGCTGAAGCAGCGGCGCCGGCTCCGGCGAGCCATCGGACGCCTGCAATAGCCGGCATTCCAGCAGCGTGGCCCGCGGATCGAAGGCCGCCCGCGCGGCGAGCCTCTCCCCCGCGGTTCGGCAAAGCAGATCGAGCGTCAGATCAACGCTCGGCTTTTTGCGCGTCACATCGTCTTGCAAGTAGGCGTAGAGCTTCTCGTACTTGCGGTCCAACTCCGGCGCCAGGCAAATGAGGACGCATTGCTCTTCAAAACGAGTGAGATGAAATAATCGGGAGAGGAAAGGCAGCGAGAGATGAATGCCGGCGGCGCCACTGGCGGCTCGACGCTGATCAATGTAATCGTCGAGTTGGTCGAGGGCTTGAATCAGAGTCTGTCGCTCTTGAGAGTCGTGGTTCGAAAGCTCGTCGCCGGAGTGCGCGCCTTCGGCTTCCGCGAGCAGCCCGGCGATCTCTTCGTCCGAGAGCACCAGCCCTCTGAATTGATCCAATAGAACTGCGGGCTGGTCCACCGGTCTTCCGCGCCGGTCCCGGAGCAAACGAAGACGGATGAACTGATCCAACCGTCTCATCTCATCCGAGAGATGCTCCCAATTTGTAGCGTAAGCCTGCGCGCTACGAATCGTTATTGGCCCGCTTGCTGTCGCCTCTGGCATGGCTATTCCTTCAAGCTACACACACGCGCGGTAAGAATCGGCGATTATCCGTTTGGAGCAAATATCTTCAGAAGACTATTTCAGGGCGCGATCTATTGCGGCGACGCTCAGGGAAGAATGGCTACTGATAAATCGAGCATCTGGTCTTTATTGGCGCCGCAGGCAGAATCTACCACCAGCAATTGTATGCCGCAAGCTCAGTTTCCCGTTTGTTGAAGAAAATTTTCGATCCCTGTGGATGAAAAACAGGCGGTGGTCGCGAATGGCGCCATTGCCGCCGTCAATGAAGCCACGCGACTCGCGCGCAAGACGACGAGCAACGACAGCACATTTTTCGGACTGATCGGCAGCAGCGGCGGCAACGTTCCGGCGTTGACGAGCGAAGGGAACTTTTTCAACACAAAGGGACGAAGGGTCAAAGGATCAAAGAAGAGGAAAAAAACAAAACCTCTGATCCACTTTGACCCTTTGACCCTTTGCGCCGAAAAACTGTTATCTACTTTTGGCGTCTTATGAAATATTCCCGGTTTTATCTGCAATCTTTCAAAGCGCCGGCGGCCATCTTGCTGAGTTTGACAATTCCATCGAAAGAATCGAGTGTGATTTGCGCCTGCCCGTTTCCGTAACGGCCGATCAGGCGGCGATTGACAGGGCTATCGCCCCTACTGGCGGCCGATTTGCTCGTCTTGAGGGAAAAGTCTGTTTCGATTCCGCCGCGGTATGAAGAGAGTGTGGCGGTGAAGCCGGGACTGTTAGCCGGCGCCTCCATTTCGACGGCGCCTGACATGGACTTGAGATAATAGCGCCCATCGGCGCGGATGGGGCCACTGAAGCGCACGCGGCTGTTGGTGGCCGTCGCCGAGACATCGCCGCCGGCGCCATTCAGCGTGATCGGGCCGTCAGTATTGCTGACATCAACCCGCCCGCGCGCGCATTGGATTTCAATCCGGCCACTGAGCGACAGCGCGCGCACGTCGCTTCTGGCGTTCTTCACTACAATGGCCCCGCCTGTTGTAATGACATCAACCAGGCCGGTGGCGTCGTCAACCTCGACATCGCCGCTGCTCGTTTTAACCTCCGCCGCGCCGACACGCCTTAATTTAACCGCGCTCCTGGCGCCATTGACTGCAATCGCCGTGTCAACGCCGGAGACCATAACGTCGCTCCTGTTCACCGTGATCATCTCGATCTCGGCGTAACGTGGGACCTTCACTTCCAGAAAAATCTCTCTCGGGCGAAAGTAAAACATCTGCGGTAAGTCTGGCCCCTGGTTAATGGAAGGCGGCGGGATTGGTGGAGCCGACAGGATGGGAACATCCTCTTTCACAGGCGCCTGAGTTTCGGGATGCGCGCTTTCAGGGTCTCGCAATCCGAAAGTCAGGCGCCGCTCCCGCAATCCCTGGCGTGGCCCCAGCCCAATGCGATTCTCTTCACCCTCGGCGTAATCAGCTTTCAAAAAGATTCTCATGCCTGAGAGGTCGGAATCCATTCTGACCCGCACCGCCTCGGCGCCCCGGTCGCTGACGGCGGACGCCTCGATGAAGTCACGATCCCAACCGACCACGACAATCGGGCCGGTGGTGCGGTTGCCGACGCTGATCTTGGCGCCGCGCTCGAACTTGACGCTGACCACTCCGGCCACTCCAGAAGGATCGCGGACGACTTCCGGGCCACTCTGTTCAGGCTTACGCGCTTCCTGCGCGCCTACGCCTTCCCGCGCCGATATGCCAGCCCGCAACGGCGTCAGGAGGCCGGCGGTGGTGGACAATAAAAGCAATAACAGTGAGCCGGCTCTTCCTACCTTTGACCCTTTGATCCTTTGTCCCTTCGTGTTGAAAAGCGTCCTCATTGATCACTGACCATCTGTCTGAGCACATCAACCTTTTTGGCGTAAGCCGCCAGCATATATTGCACGGCTACAGGGTCGTCCGGGCGTCCGCGCGCGGCGCGGCGCGTGCCGGCGATGGCGCGGTCAACAGCCGCCATCGCTTGATCGAATTGCGCCAGGGCTTCAGAGCCGAGGCGCGAGCGGCGCCGGTTGGCGTCGCGTGAAAGCAGCGCGATTGCGGCGAGGTACTTTTGCTCAGCCTCGCGAACCAGTTCCTCCGGAGCTTGCCGGCGCCGAGCGGCGGTCGGCTTATGATCATGACGCATGGTCTCTGATCCGCCTGTCCTGCTCAGACGATTGCCTCCGCCACTAGTTTGATTTGCGGCTGGTTGCTTGACGGCATTGGCGACTTTGCTTCCACTCAGGTCTGCCGCCCGCCCTTGCGCGATTGCCGGTGTGACGCCGCCGCGAGGCGCATGAGTATTGGCTCCCTGATCAATGACTCTTTCGCGCGAATGTATATATTTCATTACGCCAACGGTAGCGCCGATGGTCAAGAGAACGATGGCGGCTGTAGACAACGGGCCTAAGCGTATTGCGCCGATTCTGCTGAGCTGTTCGCGCAAGCGTTCCCAGAGCGAGTAGAAATTCCAGGCAGGGCGTGTGACTCGATCTTGCGCCGCTTTCGCGAACACGCCGGACCAGAAGGTGGGCGACACTTCGACATCGCTCTCGTGGCGAAGATAGAAACCTTGTTCGCGTTCCAG
>Ga0187894_10006140_pt1 | contig 11905 bp, 10 predicted proteins | sample GBC1701081metaG_FD_136650 | JGI IMG/M metagenome (GOLD analysis project Ga0187894, IMG submission 136650) | White microbial mat communities from a lava cave in the Kipuka Kanohina Cave System on the Island of Hawaii, USA - GBC170108-1 metaG ...
CGGCGCGCGAGCAACTGCGCGTGCAGGAAAAAGAAGTGACCCGCGCCCGTGACGCGCTGGCCGCGCAACGGCGGCGGATGCCATGGCTGGCCGTGGAGAAGACGTATGCGTTCGACGGGCCTGACGGCAAGGCGAGCCTGCTCGACCTGTTCGACGGCCGCCGTCAGCTGATCATCTACCGCGCCTTCTACGAACCCGGCGTGGGCCGATATCCCGATTATGCCTGCGTCGGCTGTTCCATGGTCGCCGACCAGGTCGCCCATCCCGCCCATCTCAACGCCCGCGACACCTCGCTCGCCTTCGTGTCGCGCGCCCCGCAACTGCTCGTACGGTGGAAATCGGCTTCGCGCCGTTCGGGTTTTAACGGTCGAGACCCCAAACGTCCGGATTTCGTGCGAAGCACGCGATCAGCATGTCGATGAGGACCCGGACTTTCCGTGTGGGGTGATGACCCGGTGGCCGGACGACATACGCGCCTGCCGAAGGTGGGGGATAGCGTGTCATCACCGGAACGAGCGCGCCGGAGGCCACATAGTCGTGCGTGATGCAATCGGGGAGCCAGGCGATGCCGAGCCCTGCCACTGCGGCGGCGGCAAGCGCCGTCGCGTTGTCGGCCTTGAATCGGCCCTGCGGCTGAACCGTGACGATCCTGTCGCCATCCATGAACTGCCAGGCTTCCGTCCCCTGCATGAGTGCCTGATGGGTGGCGAGCTCATCGGGCGTCTCAGGTGAACCGTGCGCTTTGATATAGTCCGAACTTGCGACGAGCTTTCCATAGATCGGTCCGATGCGCTTTGCGACCAGGTTGGAGTCCTGAAGGTACCCGACCCGGATCGCGCAATCGAAACCCTCTGCGATGAGGTCAACGAAGCGTTCGCTGTAGGCAGTATGGATCTGGAGCTGAGGATGCTGGTGCGCCATTTCCGCCAGCACGGGGGCGAAGTGGGTCGGGCCGAAAGAAACCGGCATGGCAACCCGCAGCCGACCGCGCAGATCGCCGGTTGGGAGGATCGTTTCCCTGGCCGTGTCGATCTCCGCGCTGGCTCGGGCCGCATGATCCCTGAACGTGATGCCCGCTTCCGTCAGCGCGGCGCCGCGGGTCGTGCGCGCAAGAAGCTGAACGCCGAGTTCTGCTTCGATCCGGAATAGCCGCCGGCTGACGATTGACTTGGAGACGCCGAGCCGGCGCGCGGCGGCCGAAACGCCCCCGGCGTCGGCCACGGCGACGAATGTCTGCAGGTCGTCGATGTCCAATGCAGCGTTCCTCGTTTCGCGACACAGCTGGCCGCACTATGGCGCTACCGCATCACCAGCGGGAACGACAAATTTGCGTCCAGGCAACGTCGCCGCTGGCGCCTGTCTCCCATGAACCCATTGCCGTCCATCGCGGCAGAGAAAGGAGGGTCGAGATGACCCCTCGTAACGGCCTTGATTCGCTTCTTCGTCCCGAAGACTCGGTCCTCGTTTTGATCGACCACCAGCCGTACCAGCTCGCGGACCTGAACAGCCACGAACCGCAGATGGTGGTCAACAATTCGACGGCTCTGGCGAAGCTGGCAAAAGCCTTCGACGTTCCGACCATTCTCACCAGCGTGATCGCGGCGCGCGGCGGACGTCTCTTCAAGCAGATCACCGACGTCTTTCCGGACCAGGACGTCATCGATCGCACCTGGGTGAACACCTGGCAGGACGAGACTGTGGTGAACGTCGTCAAGGCGACCGGCCGCAAGCAGCTGATCATCGCCGGCCTGTGGACCGAGGTCTGCGTCGCAATGCCGGTCATCCAGGCCGCCGGCGAAGGCTGGGACGTGACCGTGATCACCGACGCGTCGGGCGGGATTTCGAAGGAGTCTCACGACGTTGCCATCCAGCGCATGATCGCGGCCGGCGCCAACATGATGACCGTGATGGCGCTCGCCGGCGAATGGCAACGCGATTGGGCGCGCACCGAGCATGTCGAGGCGCTGACCGAGATTCTCATCCAGCACTTCGGCGGCAGCGGCATCGCGTATCTTTGGGAGCAGCAGCTTCTCAACACGCCTGTGCCGAGCGAAGGCTGATCCGGGCGGGGATGACGCGTATCGTGCACGACGCTTTGCGAAAAAGCTGACGGCCTGGCGAAGCGCGTCATCCCCCTTCGGTCGGGCATTGCCACCCGTTGGAATCGAAATAGACGTCTCCTATCCGACCTTTCAGGTCAGTCTGAACCTGCTGTCGTTGGCGTGCCCAGTGCCGCTGTGCGGGCGCGCTGGCGTCATGCGGCGCCGATCGCTGGGTGGCATGCAACTACCGAAGATGAATTATCTCTGCGCCGCAGCCACCATCGCCGGTGTCAGTCGTCAGCGCGTCGTCTCGGGGTCCGAAGGGAGATCACCGCTGGCAGGCATGTCCTCCCACTCGGCCCCTTCCCATCGGCGTCGCAGGCGCGTTCGAATACTCCTCCCCTCTCGCACTTCGTGAGTCTCGAACACGACTGCGCCCGTTGCCGCATCAACGGCGAGAACGTGTCTCACTGGTCTAGCCCCTGGTGGGTGACCCATCGAGAGGCGTGTTACCTCCCACATAAGGGGCGCGCCCTCCAACGGTCGCAGAGACATTGAGAGCGAATAATCTTCGTCGATTCCCTCAGGCCGGGGCTCTCCGAGCACAATCTCGGCGATATCGGTGCTATCCAGCCAATCCGGTCCCACAGATTGTGTGGCATGCCGACCAGACGCCATCGCTCCGACAGCTGATTGGGCATGAAAGGCCAGGTTGCCATTGAAGACGAGCGACACGACAACGGTGTCCCCGCTGGAACCGTTCGGATCCGCATAAGTAAATTGCCAATTGCCATTCCTGAGTTCGAGCCGCCCGGCTTGTTTGAGATTGCCCCCGAATAGACGCACGAGATGCCAAGCGGATCCGAAGCGACGTACAAACGGCGTGATGAGTTCGAATGCCTCCCGCACACTGAGATCAGGGCGTGGGAGCGCCAGCTTTCTCATCGGGGGCAGTTGCAGCCTTGCTTCCATGCTTCGGGGTTTCGTCCCGAGCTTGCTTCCGCCCTGGGCGACCAAGTCGTCCGTGTGATGTTGGGCCAAGTGGGGGGACAGCCACTTATACGCAGGAAGTCGTAATTGTTCTGCGAACTCATACGCCGGGCACCGGCTGCGCGCGGCGGCGGCATCGAACACCCCAAGCAGCGGCGCCAGCACCTGCACGTCTGTCAACGACGCTAGTTGCTCGAGATTGAGCTGCTCTCGTTCGATCATCGCTTCGGGATACCACCAGCACGCGAACCGGGTGAGCCTCTCGCCCGGGCGCGCTACAGCGAAACTCCATCCATGGTCTTCGCCGAAGTTGTAGTGCCTATAACCGCACAGGTAAGACCCGCCTGTCGATGGAGTTCAAGGACGCAGGCAAACGCAAGACCAAGAAGAACCCGACCGGCACGCCCGACACGCTCTATTTCAACGCCTTTACTGAGGACCTGTTCATCTGGGAAAACGACCTTGACGGCGACAGTGTGCGCCGCCTTCAATTGAACGACAAATCATCCTTCTTCAACGCGATGACGGAACTCGCGCTGGAAAAGACGATTGATCTCTACCTTTCCCGATACGCCGACTTCGAATTCGACTTCACCTATAAAGATGTTCAGCAGGGCAACGAGACCATCTCCAAGCCCGATTTTGTGAGCTTCCGAAAGGGCGATCAGTCCAACATCAAGGTTTCTCGGGGCGAACAGAACATCTTCATTTGGTGCATCTTCATGGCCATCTGCGAACGTATGCTGGATGGGCATCAGTCCTATCAGGGGAAGAAGTACCTCTATGTCGACGACCCGATCTCGTCGCTCGATGACAACAACGCGATTTCCGTGGCCTGCGATCTTGCCAAGCTTCTCCGCCGGGCGGCCACGCGGAAGGATGCGAACAGTGCGCCCGCCCCGATCAAAGTGATCTTCTCTTCGCACCACGCGCTCTTCTTTAACGTCATGTGCAACGAGATGGGCAGGCGGACTGAGGGCGAACCGAAGATCACCCACAAGCGCTATTTCTTGCACCGCCCCAACGGCGACGGCCCCTACTCGCTTCAGGCGAGCGAGGATACGCCCTTCTTCCATCACGTCGCCACTTTAGCCGAGCTGCAGCGTGCCGCCGATCCCGACAAGGGGAAGCTCTACACCTTCCACTTCAACGCCTTGCGCAGCGTCATGGAGAAGACAGCCTCTTTCTTCGGTCATCCGAGCATGGCCTTCTGCCTGAAGGCGCTCGACAACGAGGAAGATCGGGCGCTCTTCAACCGGGCTCTGAACCTGCTGAGCCACGGCGCCTATGCCATCCATGAACCCACCGAGATGGGCGAGGACAACAAGAAGCTGTTCCGCCGCATCCTGCGCGAGTTCGTCACGCGGTTCGAGTTCGCCCTGCCGGGTGTCGTTCCGGCCCTGCCCCCAGCACCGGCGCCCACGCCCGTCCCCCAGGAAGCACCCGCACAATGAACGATCAAATCCAAAAGCAACTAGGCAAGACGCTCTGGAACATCGCCGATACGCTTCGCGGGGCCATGAACGCGGACGACTTCCGTGATTACATGCTGTCCTTCCTCTTCCTGCGCTACCTCTCGGACAACTACGAGGCGGCGGCGAAGCGGGAACTGGGACCGGACTACCCCGACCTGCCGGATGTTCTTGAGCGCAGCGGTGCAAGCACTCCCCTTCAGTCCTGGTACGAGGACAATCCGGACGACGTGGCCGAGTTCGAAAAGCAGATGCGCCGCAAGGTGCATTACGTGATCCAGCCGCCCTATTTGTGGAACAACATCGCCGATCTGGCGCGCAAACAGAGCGACGAACTGCTGCGGACGCTCTACTCTGGCTTCAAGTACATCGAGAACGAGTCTTTCCAGAGCACATTCGGCGGGTTGTTCACGGAGATCAATCTTTATTCGGAAAAGCTGGGCAAGACGCAGGCGGACAAGAACAAGAAGCTCTGTTCGATCATTGCCGAGATCGCCCGAGGTCTGGCCGAGTTCTCGTCCGAGGTGGATCATCTCGGCGATGCCTATGAGTACCTGATCGGCCAGTTCGCCGCCGGTTCCGGCAAGAAGGCGGGTGAGTTCTACACGCCACAGCAGATATCGGACATCTTGTCGGCGATCGTGACCTTGGACAGCCAGGAGCCTGCCACGGGCCAGAAAGAGCGCCTCGCCAGCGTCCTCGATTTCGCCTGCGGATCGGGTTCGCTCCTTCTCAACGTTCGCTCGCGGATGGGACCGCACGGCATCGGCAAAATTTTCGGGCAGGAAAGCAACATCACGACCTACAACCTCGCCCGCATGAACATGCTGCTGCATGGGGTGAAGGATACCGAGTTCGAGATTTTCCACGGCGATACCCTGGCCAACGATTGGGATATCCTGCGCGAGCTGAACCCCGCCAAGAAGCCCGCCTTCGATGCCATCGTGGCCAACCCGCCCTTCAGCTTCCGATGGGAGCCGACCGAGGCGATGGGCGACGATGTGCGGTTCAAGAATTACGGGCTGGCGCCAAAGTCGGCCGCCGACTTCGCCTTCCTGCTGCACGGTTTCCACTACCTGAAGGATGAGGGCGTGATGGCCATCATCCTGCCGCACGGGGTACTGTTCAGAGGCGGGGCAGAGGAACGCATCCGTACCAAGCTGCTGAAGGATGGCCACATCGACACGGTCATCGGCCTGCCCGCAAACTTGTTTTACTCGACCGGCATCCCGGTCTGTATACTCGTGCTGAAGAAGTGCAAGAAGCCGGATGACGTGCTCTTCATCAATGCGGCGGAACAATTTGCGAAGGGCAAACGCCAGAATCAGCTCACGGACGAGCATATCGGCAAGATCATCGAGACCTACCAGTTCCGCAAGGAGGAGGACCGCTATTCCAAGCGTGTACGCATGGAGCGCATCGCTGAGGAAGGCTACAACCTCAACATCTCTCGCTACATCAGCACCGCCGTGGGCGAGGAAGAGATCGATTTGTCGGCCATGCGCGAGCACCTGGTCACGATTGAGGCGCAGATCCGAATGTCAACAACGAAGCACAACACGTTTTTGAAAGAACTTGGACTGCCTCTTCTGCCGGGGGAGAATTGAGGTCATTTCGCCCATATCGACGAGAAATAGGGGTGCAGCGCTGCCGCGCGATGGCGGGCGGCGCCGCGATATGTGGGGTCTCCGCGCCGCCCGCCATCGGTCATGCCCCGTCATTGAGCGTGTCCGGCAAAGCGACGGGAGTAGGTTTCTTCCGCTCGTTTCGCTCCGTGTCGAATGCCTCTTTCCCCTTTGCGGCCCATAATTGGCTCGCGCGTTGCCCGTCCTCGCTGTTGAGCTTGTCGCCATCCAGAGATGCCGATCACTGTCCACTCTACCGGCAAGCCCAAATCTACGCCCGCCAGGGGATCGCGCTGGATCGCTCGACGCTGGCCGACTGCGTCGGGCGTGCCGCCTGGTGGCTGCGGCCCCTGCACGCTGGCCTGCGCGCCAACTTTGCTTGCCTCCACCGAGCTGTTCGCCGACGAGACGACCGCACCGGTGCTCGCCCCTGGGCGCGGCCGCACCAAGACTGGCCAGCTCTGGGCCTATGCCAGGGACGATCGTCCGTCTCGCCGGCTTCAGGGGCACGCTGCAGGTCGACGGCTATGTCGGCTACCGCGCGCTGGCTGAGACGGGCACGGTGGAACTGGCCTTCTGCTGGAGCCACGTGCGCCGGCGCTTCTACGAAATCGCCGCAGCCGGACCGACGCCCATCGCCAACCAAGCGCTGCCCCGCATCGCCGAGCTCTACGCTGTCGACGGTCGCGACGCTGATGCCCGTCGTGCCGTGCGCCAGGATAGGACAAAGCCGATCCTCGACAGCTTCAAGAGCTGGCTGGAAGCCCAACTCAGCGCTGTCTCGCAGAAGGCCGCGAAAGCCGGTGCGATCCGCTACACGCTCGGGCGTTGGACACGGCTGACCTGCTTCCTCGACGATGGCCGCATCGAGCTCGACTCCAACACCGTCGAGCGGGCCATCCGCCCCATTGCGCTCAATCGCAAGAACGCCCTCTTCGACGGCTCCGACAGTCGTGGCGAGCACTGGGCGATCCTCGCGTCACTCATCGAGACCTGCAAACTCAACGGCCTCGATCCTCAGGCTTGGCTCACCGACGTCTTCGGCCGCCTTGTCGGCGGCCACCCGATCAATCGCCTCGATGAACTGCTGCCCCTGGGCATCCGACGCGCTTAGGGGCCTAGCGACAACGCTTACTCTCGAAGGGTACCGACGTGTGCTCGTTCGGCCTTCATCCTTCCGACAACCGCGCCGTGGCACGCGGCACGACGGCTAGCGCTCTGACGAAATCAAGCGCTCTAGCCTTGAGGTGGTCATCGGCATCGACAACCGTGAACCAGCGGAACCGGGGCATAACATGGTTGGTGCCGTCGCCCCGCGGTACGGAAACGCATGTTCGAACGGTGAATGCGTTCGTGGCACCTGCCCCCGTTCTCAATCGTTCATGGAGCCGTTGGACGAGTTGATCATGACGCACACGGCCCGGGAAGGTGATGACGACAACTGCTCTCCCGTTGCGACGTAGGCCCTGGATTTCAGACAGGGTGGCGTGTTTCACTGGATCATCGCCAATCCCGTTGTCGGGGTCCAAAAAGACGATATCCGCGCTGTGCAAGCTGGAGCGCTTTCGCAGACACCAATCCGCTCGCTCGTTCTGCGTCGGCATCGGTTCCCGGTGAAAGAGAGTGCTTTTCGGTAAGATTTCGGCGCGCTCCAATGCACAGACGCTGCGCTCTGGCAACGCGGACAGGCTGGTGTAGACGTGCGAGTCAACCTGTTGCCACGCGGGTTCGTTGCGCCATTCGATATGCAGCCCGTCAGGGCGCCCGTCGTTTTCCGGTACGTAGTACCATGCAACCCCAAGAGTTTTGTCAGCGCCAGCTAGCTTGCGCAGAAGGCCAAACTTCAGAACATCGCTGACATCGCCGGCGTATTGATCGCGCATGGCGTCGCGTCTCCCCAGTTTTGATGCTTCCTACTGTAAGTCCCTTGCGCCATGAAAAAGCCGTTTTGGCGATCGATCCGAAATTCGTCAATGGCAGCGACACGGGAACACGCCACTCCACTACCAAGCCTGAAACTAGGACCAAGCCGACCCAAATGACGGGAACTGCCAGCAAGAGCAAGATGAGCCGTCGGAGCTTCAAGGAGCGTTTGTTCCCCAAGGTAGAGCGATACCTGATACTGCACCCGACGGGCAGCCACGAGCATCCATCCGCAGTGCACCCGGGTTCACTAACTCAGAAGGCCGTCGGCAAGATTGTCCGTGAAGCAACGGCCACGTCCCGCCCCCTTCAGGGACAGTGGGAGCACGGGCCGGTGGGTGGCGTATTGGGGGTGACGGCGAGACCCTGGCTCACATATCGCCCCCACGCTTCCAAGGCGGCGAGATCATTTGAGCATGCCTTGTACCTGTCATCCGACAGCGGGTTTGGGGCGCCTGGCGGTACGGCCACCGGCACAGGCGGCATGTCATCCCGAACATAGCGGCAACCCGCCTTGTGGATGCGCCCCTCAAAATCCCCGTTGTTCCAATGCCGAAAGAGGACGAATCCTTTCGGATTGTTCGCTACCCATTGGCAATAGCCCGCAACATCAGCATCCCCGTGGAAAACTGCGATCATTGCCTCTCTCCCCCACTGATTGACCGTGCGCAGTTTGAACCCGGTTCACAAACTCGCCAGAGGATTGCACTTGCCCTGACCTGGACCGGGCCGCCGGCCGGCATCAGGACAGCGTAGTCTTCCGCTGACCGCTGCGCCCAATCGCTGGCGCGCTGCGGGTTGGCCTTGGGCGGCAACGGCAGGAACCGCCGCGCCGCCTCCTGCGTCTTCTCGCGAAGCTGTTCCTTGAGGGTCGGCTAGCGTCTCACCCGGCCGCCCGGCTCCCGCTCGCCCGCAATGATCCGCGCGTTGATCTCGCCGTGGTTCTCCTCGTCGTTCCACTGTCCCACGAACGTGTGCCGATGGGAGAGGAGGAACCGAATGCTTGGCGTAGTCGGCACTGGATTGCGCATCCATTTGAAGCTGTTGAACCTGATGCCGGCCCAGTACTCGACACAACACGCTAGGAAGTCGCCGAAGGCGTCCCTGCTACGGTCGCGCGCCCATACCCGAGCGACAGCCTCGATCCTATTGCGCTCGTCATAGGTCCAGCTCGCGCACGCAACGTCGGGAAAGTGCCGGGAGTGTGACTCTCGCCAACGCGCCAGCCATTGCAGGATCGGTCGCGTCCGAATTTGAGATTTCGGCACGGCGGATAAAGCGCCAATGAGCGCCGGAGCGGCAGGAACCGGAGTTGCGTCCGGGGGTACGATGTTCGGTCCGGCCTCATGGTCGTCAAGGTCTAAATCCGACCGGCTTCCACCAGAGCGAAGCGAAGGCGTTCCCGGTTCCTTTCCTTTTCTCTCTCCCTCTCTCTTTCTATGGCGGCACGCTGTGCCGAAGTGATCGGCATTGTGCAACGTGATTGGCATATTGTGCCGGTGTGATCGGCGTATCGTGCCGATCACTTGGGCCATCAATCAATGGCGGTAGTGCGGTTCCCATGGGTATCGGCATCAAACGCACGTCGCCTACATTTGTGGGCGACACCGTTTAAACATTCATGGGCGGCTGCCACGCATAGATCAGATCAGCACGCTCATGCGGCTTGCTCTGGGCGTGGTACTCCAGAATGCAGCGGGCGAGTGGTGGAGGCTCCAGCGGGAATGATCCATCCTCGAAACCGGCGATGTTGTACTGCTCGTGCCAAACAAGGTCCGCCACGAGGAAATTCTCGCTTAGCTTCATCACGTAGATGCGCACGTCCGCCTTTTCCCCGACGGCTGTCAGCACATCGCCCAACGTAACCGCATCAACAAGGAACGGGAGTGCGCCGCGGCGTAGGCTGGACGCCTCCTCTCTCAACTTCGCGATGTTGGTGGTATCGGCATAGGAGGTAACGCCCGACCCGTCATCGAAATGCCGAGCGCGGAAACGATCGTCATCCACCGCGATGTATGGAAAGCCGCAGCGATTTGACAGCGCGCGCGTCAGGTGCGACTTGCCGGCGCCGTCGAAGCCATCCACCCCTATCAGCAACGGCTTGTCCAGTTGGATCGATCCGCGTAGCCATGCCTCAACGGCGTCTACGGTGTGGACGATAGTCCGCGAACGCCAAGTCATCTCATATGCTCTTTATGCGCCCGGGTTCATCCGCCGTCCGGCGACAAGCTGGTATCCTGGCCAATGTTCTTCAACTAGCCACAGATCGTCCGGACCAACTGTCTGCCTGAGCAAGTCCACAACATCCTGATAGTCCTCGCTCGTAAATTTCGACCATCGCTTGGTTGCGAATTCTTGCCAACGTGCTTTGCGACCGCAGAAATCGTCATCTGCCAACGCCTGTAGGAGCGTGCCATCTATCGGTGGATGGATCGCCTTCACCTTTAGATGCCCATGCTGACCCCCACAAACGAACAGGACTTTGAAAGTAGCAATTGATCAGCTTGGCGGCCACACCGTGCGTCATTTCACGTCCGGCGGACTGACGGCACACTTGGATGACGGATTTGCGCCACGCAAGGTGCTGTTCGTCGAAACGCTCAGGATCGGGTAGATAATTCGGGCTGCGCCCTATCTCCTCCAGACCTACTCGCTCTATCCATCCAACTCCGTGTTCCACGCCAAATCGAAAGCCTTTGACGCTTGCAGCTCTAGCCGCGCACCAGCTGGCAAATCGATGCCGATGGATGTCTAGATCATATGGCGGCACCGGCGATCCCCGTTCTTTCCAACGTGCCATCTGCACAGTGAAGACGTCACGTCACTTGATCTTAAACAGCCACTTCGCCTTAGACTGGAGCGATACCCCTGCACCGTAGTCGGACCCCTGGGCGGGAGTGCAGTTGCCTAGAAGGTGTCCCTGACTTCGCGGGGCGCGTCGATTTCCCATAGGGCATCCGCCCGATGGCGCCATGAACGGCCTACCGCGCTTGTCCTTGATGCCCAGCGCTCGCGCGAACCGGCCGTACCTCTTGGACGCCCCATCGCCGCGCCGGTTATACGCGCCCAAGGGCAGACCGCTGAATAGCGGTTCCCCATTTCCCACGGGACAGACGCCCCTGTAACACACTGCCATGCCATTAGTGCCTTGAAAACAAAGGCACCATGGGAAATCAAGAACTTAGGGATGTATGGCGGAGAGGGTGGGATTCGAACCCACGGTACCCTCGCGGGCACAACGGTTTTCGAGACCGCCCCGATCGACCACTCTGGCACCTCTCCGCGGCTCCGGCGGGGATCCGGGCGCGCGGGTTATATAGAGCGTGCTGTGGTGGAGCAAGCGTCCTCACTGAGGGGATGAATGTTTTCATTTTGTTCTTGATATTTGATCATCTCTGGAGTACAAAAGACTAATGGGCATATGACCCCAAGATGCTGTCACTCCGCAGTCTCATCCATGATCAGGTGCCGCTATGAGCGCGATTTTCTGGCCTTAACTGGCCATTTTCTGCCGCCACTTGGCCGTGTGCGGTAACGTCGTCCAAATCCTTGAAATCAAACCCCAACCCGATTTTCTGGCCATATCTGCCCTTTCTGCCAATGGCATATGGCGGCGCAGCTGGAGAGACCGCCCACACGGGTTAGCGCAATTTCCGCAACGCGTTTTCGACGCAATGCCCGGGCGGGTCGGCGCTCCTCCCCTCCGGCTGCGATAACCCGCCACCACCGTGCGGCGTTGCGTTGACTCCGGGGCGATCGTGCGTATATTGCGCCGCCTTGAGCACGGCGGGCAGGTGGCCCGCTGTTTCGATTTCGGGCCTTTGGCGCGCCATGACCGCAGTCGCGGGGCGGC
>Ga0187894_10006141_pt1 | contig 11904 bp, 11 predicted proteins | sample GBC1701081metaG_FD_136650 | JGI IMG/M metagenome (GOLD analysis project Ga0187894, IMG submission 136650) | White microbial mat communities from a lava cave in the Kipuka Kanohina Cave System on the Island of Hawaii, USA - GBC170108-1 metaG ...
CGAGCAGCAAGAGGCCCATGCCGGGAATGACGAAGATCTGCTCCAGGATGACCGTGCCGCCGACCAGCACCGGCGCCTGCAGGCCGACCAGGGTCACCACCGGGATCAGCGCGTTGCGCAGCGCATGGCGGATGATGGTGGTGCGCGTGGCCAGCCCCTTGGCGAGCGCGGTGCGGATGTAATCCTGGCGCATCACCTCCAGCATCATGGTGCGGGTGAGCCGCATGACGACGGCGGAGAACGCCTTGCCCAGGATCAGCGCCGGTATCGCCATCTGCGCCAGGTTTCGCAGCGGATCCTGGGTGAAGGGGATGTACTTCACCTCGGGCGACCAGCCCCACCAGATCGACGGGAACACCATCACCATCGTGCCGATCCAGAAGCTGGGCACCGACAGCATCAGGATGGAGAACGAGCGCGCGACGTAGTCGCCGGCGCTGTCCTGGCGGATCGCCGAGTACACGCCGATCGGGATCGCGACGGCCAGCGCCACCAGCAGCGCCAGCAGGCCAAGCTCGAAGGTGATCGGCAGCCGCACCAGCAGCTGCTCGGCCACCGGCGTGTTCTGCCACAACGACTTGCCGAAATCGCCCTCGAACAGGATGGCGTAGACCCAGCGGAAGTACTGCAGGTACATCGGCTGATCCAGGCCCAGCGCCATCTCGAGCTGCTCGCGCGACTTCTTGCCGGCGCTGATGTCGTTGGACGACAGCATCAGGTCGATGATGTCGCCGGGGATCAGCCGCACCGTCACGAACACGATGAGGCTGGCGAAGAACAAGGTCGGGATCAGCGCCAGCAGACGGCGCGCGATATACGCCTGCATGTCAGTCGGCCTCCGCCATGGCCACGTCGGTCGCGCGTGCGACGGGCGTCGACCGTCGCCGGGCCGGCCGTCGCGCCGGCACCGCATCCTCAGGCTCGGCGATGGCATGGCGCCGTTGGGCGGCCATCGCTGACAGCATGTGGTCGCGCGAAGCTTCCAGCAGCAGGCGGCCGGTACGCTCGGCGCTTTCGGCATCGCCTGTCTTGATGGCGCGCAGCATGTCGCCCCACAAGCGGGCCGATTGCTGGCGCCGGGCGCGGCTGGTGAAATCGAGCGGCGTCTCGTGCCAGGCCATGCGCCACAGCGCGCGGCCCTTGAGCTCCTCCAGCATCCGGATCAGGGGCCTGTTGCCGCTGCTGCAGATGATGACTTCCTGCGTCTCCTGCGAGAGCCTGGCATGCTCCAGCGGCGTCATGTCCATCGCCTCGGCCGAGCGGCGCAGGCGCGTGACCTGGGCTGCCAGGCGATCGATCAGATCAGGCACCTGCCGCTCGATGGCCTGGCGCGCCGCCAGGCCCAGCAGCGCGCCGCGCACGGTGAACAAGCCGGCGAGATCCGCCGGATCGAAGACGCGCACCCGGGCGCCGTGACGCGGCACGATCTCGACGAAACCGCTGCGCTCCAGGATGCGAAACGCCTCGCGCACGGGACCGCGGCTGACCTGATAGTGCTCGGCGAACTTCTCTTCCTTGAGCCGGCTGCCCGGCGCACAGTCGCCGTTCATGATGAGATGGCCGAGATGGTCGGCGATCTGTTGCGGCAGGGGCAGGGCGCAGATCGGCGGGCCGCTCTCGCCGCTGCTGGCGGCGGATGGCTGTGTTGTCGCAAAGCGATCCGGTACCGCGCCTGACCGGCGCAGCGACATTGAATCCATTTTTCCTCCCGATGCGCGCTCTTGTCGGCGCTCTCATGCGGCGCGTCATTTGCGAAGTCGGGTCAAAAATTGTCAACAAAAAACAAACTGCCGTATCGTTGGGCGCAACCAGACCGCGAGATGGTCGCTGCGCGACCGGACGCAGTCGTGCAGGGAAGCCCTTCGCCGGTGTCGATTGACCGCATTCGCCGCGACCGCGATTCTTGCCGCACCGTCTGAACCTGATGAGAGGACCTGCCGTGCCCGACTCTGCCACGCCACCCGACGATGCGTTGCCGCTCGCCGGCGTGCGGGTGCTGGATATCAGCTCGTTCATCGCGGCGCCGGCCGCGGCCACGGTGCTGGGCGACTGGGGCGCCGATGTCATCAAGATCGAAGGCCCCGACGGCGATCCCAACCGGCAGATGGTGCAGGGCTCGGTGAGCTATCCCAAGAGCCCGATCAACTACGCCTGGCATCTCGACAGCCGCAACAAGCGCTCGGTCGTGCTCGATCTGAAGCAGCCGCAGGCACGCGCTGCGCTCGATCGGCTGATCGCGATCTCGGATGTGCTGATCTGCAACTTTCCGCCCGTGGTGCGCGAGCGCCTGCGGCTACGCTACGAGGACGTGAAGGCCGTCAATCCACGCCTGGTCTACGCCTCGCTCACCGGCTACGGCGAGAGCGGTCCTGACCGCGATCGGCCGGGCTTCGATGCCACCGCCTATTTCGCGCGCTCCGGCCTGTTCGACGCGCAGCGCTATGAAGGCGGACCGCCGGGGACCGCCGTGCCGGCACAGGGCGATCGTGCCACCGCCATGGGGCTGGTGTCGGCGATTCTCATGGGCCTGATGCGCCGCGACAAGACCGGCGAGGGCAGCTGGGTTGGCACGTCGCTGCTGGCCAACGGCATCTGGTCGTGCGGAGTCGTGGCGCAGGCGGCACTGGTCGGTGCCTTCCTGCCGCCGCGTCCACCGCGCGAACGGCCGCGCAGCGCGCTGGGCAATCTCTATCGCACGCGCGACGATCGCTGGATCCAGCTGGTGATCGTGCGCGAGGACAAGCTGTGGCCTGGCTTGTGCCGCGCCATCGGCCAGCCCGATCTGGAGCCCGATCCGCGCTTCGCCACGATCGAGGCCCGTCGGGCGCGCACGGCGGAGCTGGCGGCGATCTTCGCCGATGCCTTCGCGGCGCGCGACTATGCCGACTGGCGCGATATCCTGGCCGCCGCGGACATCACCTTTGGCGTGATCAGTCGCGTGCAGGACCTGCCGGACGACGAGCAGGCCGTGCATGCCGGTGCCATCGTGCCGGCCGACAATCCCGAAATGCCGCGCACCATCGGCAACCCGATTCGCCTCGACTTCGCGCAGCCGCGCAGTGCCGGTCCCGGTCCGGCGCTGGGCCAGCACACCGATGCGGTGCTGCGCGAGGCCGGCCTGTCGGACGCGGAGATCGTTGCCTTGCAGCCGTCACCGCGAGCGTAGCGCGGGGTGACGATGCGTATCTAAGGAGGATCGTACGTGACCGATGACACGGCGCTGGACGACGAACTGCCGCTGGCCGGCCTCACCGTGCTCGATGTCAGCTCTTTCATCGCCGCGCCGGCAGCCGCGGTCGTGCTGGCCGATTTCGGCGCCGATGTCATCAAGGTCGAGCCGCCGGGCGCCGGCGATCCGCATCGCAACAGCTGGCAGAATCCCAACTACCCGCGCACCGAGGTCAATTTCGTCTGGCAGCTCGACGGCCGCCACAAGCGCTCGGTCGCGCTCGACCTCAAGCATCCGGCCGGCCGCGCTGCGTTCGACCGTCTGGTGGCGCGCGCCGACGTGATGATCGTGAATTTCCCGCTGCCGGTGCGCGAGCGGCTGCGCCTGCGCTGGAAGGACGTCGCGGCCGTCAACCCGCGCCTGATCTATGCCTCTCTCACCGGTTACGGCGAGAGCGGGCCGGACCGCGACATGCCGGGCTTCGACGTCAATGCCTACTTCGGTCGCGCCGGCATTCTCGATGCCCAGCGTTATGAAGAGGGACCGCCGGGCTTCTCGCTGCCGGCCCAGGGCGATCGCTGCGCCGCCATGACCATCGTCAGCGCCATCCTGCTGGGGCTGCGCCGGCGCGATCGCACCGGAAAGGGCGGCTGGGTTGGCACGTCGCTCTACGCCAACGGCGTGTGGTCGAACGGCACCCTGGCGCAGGCCGCCCTGGTCGGTGGCTTCATCACACCGCGGCCGCCGCGCAGCCGTCCGCGCAACGCGCTGGCCAACATCTACCGCACCCGCGACGATCGCTGGGTCCAGCTCACCCTGGTGCGCGAGGACAAGGGCTGGGTGCGGCTGTGCCGGGCCCTGGAGCGCCCCGATCTGCCGGCCGACGCGCGTTTCGCCACCCAGCAGGCGCGTCGCGCCAATAGCACGGCGCTGACTGCGATCCTCGATGAGGCCTTCGCGGCACAGGACTGGCCGCACTGGCGGCGGGTCCTGCGCGCGCACGAGGTGACGTTCGGCGTGATCGAACGGTTGCAGGATTTGCCCGACGATCCCCAGGCCCAGCATGCTGGTATCATTGCGGAAACCAACTCACCGGACGTGCCGCGGACAATCAATAACCCGGTCCGCCTGGGCTTCGCGCAGCCGCGCCGGGCAGGTCCGCCGCCCTCGGTTGGTCAGCATACCGATCAGGTCCTGCGGGAGGCCGGGCTGTCCGAGACGGAGATTGCGACGCTGCGGTCGAGCGGCGCGACGGATTAAGCGCTTCCCTGCATTAATTTACGATTCACCCGGTGAACTTTTTAGCGGACGTCTCATGAAATTGACGGCGATCGCCTGTCGTAGTGAGCGTTTCTTCACGATCTTCTCACGCAAGCAGGCCACGCTTCCTGTGCGACGAACGCGCGTCAAGCGCTTCGATCGGGTGCACCAGCGAACGAGTTTCGGTTGCGGTGCGCTCGCCTCCTCAGGGACGTTGCCCGGAGCGACCCCGGGCCGCGTCCCGCCTATGAGCCAGTGGGACCGCGGCGACGCGGTCCCACGAGGCCACGGCCCTTCCAGACGACCGATCGATTGCAGCCCAGCCCGGCCCACACCGTGGGTTGACCCGGCGTGGTGTCATCGCAATCCTTGATCCACGCTGAATGATCGTCAGGGGGGAGCCGTGGCCGATACCGCCACTTCGGAGACAGACGCGCTGCCGTTGGCGGGCGTGCGGGTGCTGGATGTCGCGTCGTTCATCGCTGGGCCGGCCGCTGCGACGGTGATGGCCGACTACGGTGCCGACGTGATCAAGGTCGAGCCGCCCGACGGCGATCCGCTGCGCCGCATGGGCGACGGCGCCGGCATGCCCAAATGCGGGGTCGACTATTCCTGGGCGCTGGATAACCGCAACAAGCGCGCGATCTCACTCGACCTGAAGAGCGCGGACGGTCGCGCCGTTCTCGACCGCCTGGTCGCCCGCGCCGACGTGCTGATCACCAACTATCCGTTCCCGGTGCGGGCCCGCCTGCGGCTGCGCTACGCCGACGTTGCGCCGATCAACGATCGGCTGATCTATGCCTCGCTGTCCGGCTTCGGCGAGGCCGGCCCCGAAGCCGATCAGCCGGGCTTCGACGTCACGACCTATTTCGGCCGCTCGGGCATCGTCGATGCCATGCGCGTGGCCGATGGCCCACCCACGCTAAGCCTGCCGGCGCAAGGCGATCATCCCACGGCGATGACCTTGTTCGGCGCCATCATGCTGGCGCTCTTTGCGCGTCAGCGCACCGGCCGCGGTGGGCAGGTGGCGACCAACCTGCTGCACAACGGCATCTGGTCCAACGGCATCTTCGCGCAGGCCGCGCTGCTGGGCGCCTTTCCCGAGCCGCGCCGCGGCCGGCAGTTTGCCAAGAATGCGCTGACCAATGCCTATCGCGCCCGCGACGGCCGCTGGCTGTCGCTGGTCATCGTGCGCGAGGAGCGCGTGTGGGCGGGCTTCTGCAAGGCCATCGAATTGCCGCACCTGATCGCCGATCCGCGGTTCGCCACGCGCGATGCCCGCGCCCGGCACGTGCCTGAGCTGATGGCCGTGTTCGATGCGCAATTCGCCACCCGCGATGTTGACGACTGGCGCACGCGGCTGGCCGCCGCCGGCATCACCTTCGGCGTCCTGCCCGGCTTGCGCGATCTGCCGGATGATCCGCAGCTCCTGGCCAACGGCACGTTCATCGACACCGGCGATGCCGACGTGCCGCGCACCATCGCCAGCCCGTTGAGCATGGCAGGCGTGTCGCAGACCAAACCGCGACGCGCGCCCGCCTTAGGTCAGCACAGCGACGAGGTGTTGCGCGAGATCGGCTGCAGCGACAGCGACATCGCGACGCTGCGGGCCTCCGGTGCGGTGGCGTGAGAATCTGCCGGGAGCGCGCCACTGGAGTGGCGCGCTCGTGCCGCTCTACAGCCCCAGTCGGGTCGCGATCATGCTGCGCACGGTGCGCAGCTGTAGGCCCAGTGTCGGTGCGTGGCCCCAGGCACTCGTCGTGGTGGCGCGCACTTCCTGCCAGTCGGCCGGATCGATCTCCTTGCCGCCGGCGCCGATCTCGAAATCGAAGCCCGACGGCGTGGCGCCGTAGAACGAGAAGGTGCCATCGGGATCAGGATGCTGGCCCAGCCCGAGGCTCAGCTTGACCCGCTCGCGCCGGGCGCGCTCGAAGGCGCAGCCGACATCGGCCAACTCGCGCGCCTGCAGCATGAAATGATGCAGTTTGCGGCGCAGCGGCAATGCGAACAGGGCCAGCGTATGGTGCCGCCGGTTGCAGTGCAGGAACGTGCCACGCACTTGCAGCGGCCCGACGCGTGTGTCGAGCCGTTCGCTGACAGCGAAACCCAGCGCATCGATGTAGAAGCGCTCCATGGCGGCGAGATCACGCACCACCAGCACGGCATGGCCGAAGCCGGAATCGTCGCTCTTGAAGCCGCCCGGTACCAGCGCGGACGCGAAAGGCGTTGCCGCCGGCTCGGGCGCCACGACCGCTTCCACGCCTGTGCCTTCGGGATCTGTGAAGGCGAGCAGCCGTCGGACCCGCCGCGCCGCCAGCACCGCCGCATCGCCCCAACGCACGTCGATGCCGCCGCCGGCGAGCCGTCGGGCAAGTGCCTCCAGTGCCACCTCGTCGGCGAGTTCCAGGCCCAGTGCCGCGAGGTCATCAGTCGTGCCGGGCCGGATGATCAGCCGTTGCGCGGCGTCGTCGAGCCGATAGCCTTCGCTGCCGTCGCCGTTGGGGGTGGCGGCCGGCAGGCCCAGCGTGCGCGTGGCGAAGGCCGCCCAGCGATCCGGCCGGCGGACATCGAACAGCAGATAGGCGAGTTTCATCGGCGCAGGCATGGATTTCCGGTGCGCGGTCGTGGCGGTAAAATTGACATTGTCTCAAAATTGAGAGATTGTCAATTTTGGTGTTGCAGAACGAATTCTTCCTCGACCCGCCGTCGCCGCGCCTGCCCAAGCGCGAGCGCACGCGCTATCGCCTGATGCGCGCGGCGCTGGCGGTCCTGTCGTCGCGCGGCGTTGCTGCCGCCACCGCCCAGGAGGTCGCGGCCGTGGCCGAGGTCTCCAACGGTTCGTTCTACAACTACTTTCCCACGCGAGAGGCCCTGCTGGAGGCGCTGTCGTTGTGGCTCGCCGATTCGCTGTGCCGGCATATCGCGGCGAGCTACGCGCATGTCGCGGACGGCGCCGAGCGCATGGCGATCGGCAATCGGCGCTACGTGCTGTTCGCACATGACAGTCCCGACTGGACGCGCCTGATGCTGGGCCTGATGGATGCTGGTGCGCCCATCGGCCAGCATGTGTGGCCCTATGCGCGCGCCGACCTGCGTCTGGGCGTGCGTCAGGGCCGCTTCAGGCCTGTCAACGAGCGCGCGGCGGCCGATCTGATCGGCGGCACCGTCACCCAGGCGATGCGCCGCGTCCATGCCGGTGACGCCGGCCGTCCGCACGCCGTTGCCACGGCCACGACCGTGCTGCGGGGCCTGGGGATGGCGTACGATGAGGCCGCCGAAGTCGCGTGCCGGCCGCTGCCGGCGATATCCGTGGTGCTGCCGAGCCTGCCGTCAGGCAAGGGATGATGTCGCGACTCTGGGACGTCACGTACGCTGTGCCGGCGCCGGCGGGGCATCGCCGTCGCGCTGGGCGCGCTGCTCGACCGGCTTTTGCGCCTGCGTCAGATTGTAGGCGGTGTTGACCAGCGCGATATGGGAAAAGGCCTGCGGAAAATTGCCGACCAGGCGCTGGCGCACGATGTCGTATTCCTCCGACAACAGGCCGACATCGTTGCGCAGCGCCAGCAGGCGCTCGAACAGCCGGCGGGCATCATCGGGGCGGTTCATCAGGATGTAGGCATCCGCCAGCCAGAAGCTGCAGGCCAGGAACGCGCCTTCACCCGCCGGCAGGCCATCCTGCGACGCCGTCGTGTCGTAGCGCAGCACGAAGCCGTCCACCACCAGGTGGCGCTCGATGGCCTCGACGGTGCCGCGGATGCGGGGATCGCTGGGCGGCAGGAAGCCCACCGCGGGCAGCAATAGCAGGCTGGCGTCCAGCTCCTTGGTGCCGTAGGCGCGCACGAAGCTGCCCAGCTGCGGATCGAAGCCGTTGGCGCAGACATCGGCGTGGATGGTTTGCGTCAGCTGCCGCCAGCGCGCAATCGGCGCGTCCAAGCCGAACATCTCGGCCCCCTTGACGGCGCGGTCCAACGCCACCCAGGCCATGACCTTGGAGTAGGTGAAGTGTTCGGGCGCGTCGCGCACTTCCCAGATGCCGGTGTCGGGCTGATCCCAGATCTTGCTGAGATGCTCGATCAGGGCCCGCTGCATGCCCCACGCCGCTTCGCCGCTGTCCAGCCCGCCGCGGCGTGCCTGGTGCAGCGCGTCCATCACCTCGCCATAGACGTCGAGCTGAAGCTGATTGTGCGCGGCGTTGCCGATGCGCACCGGCCCCGAGTTCTCATAACCGGGCAGCCAGCCGACGGCCCATTCCGTCAGTCGCCGCTCACCGCCGACGCCATACATGATCTGGGCCTGCGCCGGCACGCCGGCGATCGCGCGCAGCAGCCACCCGCGCCAAGCCTGCGCCTCGTCGTAGTAACCGGCATTCATCAGCGCGAGCAGGGTCAGCGTCGCATCGCGCAGCCAGCAGAAGCGATAGTCCCAGTTGCGGGCGCCGCCCAGGCGCTCGGGCAGCGACGTCGTGGGCGCCGCGACGATGCCGCCGGTCGGCGTATAGATCAGCGCCTTGAGCGTGATCAGCGACCGCGTCACCGCGTCGCTCCAGGCGCCGGCCGGCTTGCATTGCGCGGCCCATTGCTGCCAGAACGCCTCCGTGGTGGCCAGCGCCGCGCGCGGATTGGTCGGTGGCCGCGCGATCGGCTGATGCGATGCGCAGTAGGTCAACACGAACGGGATCGTGTCGCCCGGCGAGACGACGAAGTCCGCGACGGTGCGCAGGCCTTCGCCGCGCAGGGAAACCGGCGTCCGCAGCAACGCCATGTCGGGCCCGGCCACGGCGCGCAAGGTGCCGTCCTCCATGCGGGTGACCCACGGTACCGTGGCGCCGTAGCCGAAGCGCAGCACGAGCTCGGTGCGCATCGGCACGCGGCCCTCCTTGCCGATCACCAGCCGGATCAGCGCCGCCGTCGGATCGCGCGGTGGCATGAAATCGACCACGCGCACGACGCCGGACTCGGTGACGAAGTCGGTCTCGAGGATCAGCGTATCGCCGCGATAACGGCGCGAGACGCGCGCCGGTTGGGTCGGCGATATGAACCAGCGGCCGTGATCGGGGGTGCCCAGGAGGGCTGCGAAACAGGCATCCGAATCGAAGCGTGGCAGGCATAGCCAATCGATCGAGCCGTTGCGGCCCACCAGCGCCGCCGTTTCGCCATCGCCGATCAGCGCGTAGTCCTCGATCTTCGATGCCACGGCGGCCCTCTCCGCAGTAACGCTGGCGGATCAGGACGTCATGACCTGCTGTCATCCTGACCGCTGACCGACCGCAGGAACATGCGCCGGCTGGACACGTTAACGGCCAAGCGCACGGCAAGGTTGCCGGCGACGCCGTACGCGCGTCGACGGGCAATGCCGCCGTCGACGGCCATGGAGACAGATGATGAGCAACGTTTATGCGATCAACGAGATCGTCGGCACGTCTGAGACCAGTATCGAACATGCCATCAAGACGGCCCTGAGCACGGCAGGGCAGACCGTCCGCAACCTGGACTGGTTCGAAGTCGGCGAGATCCGGGGCCACATCGAGGACGGCAAGATCGCCCACTATCAGGTCAGGATCCGATTGGGCTTTCGCTACGAGCGTCCGGCCAAAGAGCCGGCTTGAGGCAGCGCGGAGGAACGAGCTTCGTTACACGTGGTGCCGATGGAAAAACGCCGGCGACCGGGGAGGGACGGTCGCCGGCGTGGAGACGCTCAGGGCGTCGTCCTCAAGCTCTCCAGAACGGCTTGCTCGCCTCGTAATTGATCACGCCCGGATCGATCCCCAGGTCGCGCGCATCGCGGGCGGTGAGCTGGGCGAGCTCGGCACGATCGCGTGCACGCTGGCGCCACAGCTGAAAAGCAGCGAGAAGCCGTGTCGGCAGCGATTCGCCGTGCGTGGACAGGCTGCCATTGGTGTACGTGGTGTAGGCCATGTGACTCTCCTTCGAATCCCGTGTTGCGACCCACTACGCGTTAGATGGACCGGGCGCGCGGCGCGCCGGTGTGACGGGCAAGCCAACCGCGTACCGTTGCGGCGACTGCCTGGGCAATGTCCTTGACCGCTTCGGCGCGCAGGAGGTGGGCCTCGGCCTCGATCCGCTGGCGATCGTGCCAACGGATGAATTTCCCTTGTGCCAACGCGGTCTTGGTGGTGCTGCGGTCGGTCATGGCTGCCTCCTCCAATGAGGCTTCGGTGCTTACGGATATGCGACCAAGCGTGGGTCTTTACAAACGACGATGGGTCGGGGCAGGATAAGAAAACCTCATGAGTTAAGCGCACCTTAACCGGTGCCGTGTCGGGAGAGTTCCATGCGTCGTTCGCTGCCGCCGCTCAATGCATTGCGGGCCTTCGAGGCTGCCGCGCGTCATCTTTCCTTCACCGATGCGGCCGACGAATTGGCCGTCACCCAGGCCGCCATCAGCCACCAGATCCGCGGCCTGGAAGACCGCATGGGCTTGAAGCTGTTTGTCCGGCGCAACCGCGAGATCCTGCTGAGCGAGGCCGGGCAGGCGTACCTGCCGGGGGTACGCCAGGCCTTCGACCTGCTGCACGATGCTACCGAGCGGCTGCTGAAGACCGATGCCAGCGGGCCGCTCACCGTCACCACGACCGCGTCGTTTGCCACTAAATGGCTGGTGCCGCGGCTGGGGTCGTTCCAGCAGGAATATCCTGACATCGATGTGCGCATTTCGACCAACACGACACTGGTCGATTTCTCGCGCGACGACGTCGATATCGGCATCCGCTATGGGCGCGGCCAGTGGCCGGGCGTTGCCGCCGAACGGCTGGTCGCGGAAGACGTCTTCCCGGTCTGCAGTCCCGCCTTGCTGAAGGGGGCCAAGGCCCTGCGCCGACCATCAGATCTCAAGGGCCATACCCTGTTGCACATCTCGACCTGGCGCGATGACTGGCAGGTCTGGCTGACGGCCGCCGGCGTGAAGAGCGTCGATCCGACGCGCGGCTTGAAGTTCGACATCGCGCTCGCCGCGATCCAGGCTGCGGTCGATGGGTTGGGCGTGGCGCTGGGCCGCGGCCCGCTGGTCGAAGCCGACATGAAGGCGGGTCGTCTGGTGGCGCCGTTCGACGTCAAGCTGCCCAGCGACAGCGCCTACTACGTGGTGGCCCCGGCCGAGCGCCTGCGCCGCCCCAAGATCAAGGCCTTCGTGACCTGGCTGCGCGGCACCGTGGCCCGCGAGAACGCGACAAGCTGACCTCTGCCTGACAGTCGTGGGAGAGAGGCATCGGCCGACGCCGACGGCTCACGGGCGCCGGGCTCGTCTGTCGCCGTCGTGCGGGACACTGGCCGATTCGCTCGTCGCTTTCATGGTGGTGACTGAGCAACTTTTTGCTTTCTAGATCCAACGCGACTTCGATCTCCGCAGCGCGTGCGGTCTTGCCAGTGGCGCCAAACTTGTCATCGCCGAGCGTCATCGATAAATAGAACGTTATCGAATGATTCGATTTCTAAGCGGTGAAGTCGTGACATCAAGCA
>Ga0187894_10006142_pt1 | contig 11904 bp, 7 predicted proteins | sample GBC1701081metaG_FD_136650 | JGI IMG/M metagenome (GOLD analysis project Ga0187894, IMG submission 136650) | White microbial mat communities from a lava cave in the Kipuka Kanohina Cave System on the Island of Hawaii, USA - GBC170108-1 metaG ...
CGTGACCGTGTCGGACCGGAAGTCCGCGACCGTCACCTGTCCTCCTGCTCGGTCGCCTGAAGGAGCTCCGCAACCTGCTCCTCGAGCTTCGCGAGCCGCTCCCGGAGCATCTCGTTCTCGGCCCTCAGCTGCTGCGTCTCCTGTTCCCGTGCCGCCCCCGCGACCGCTTCCGCGAGCTCCCGGTGGGCCCGCTCGCGCTCGAACGCCTGCGCTCGCCCGTGGCTCATCGGCAGCACGGCGACGACGAATCCGGCGAGGAATGCCACCGAGTAGATGGCGACCGGCGCTCCGATGTCGGAGACGAACCCGAGACGGACGCAGTCGTCGTCCACGGCGGTGTACGTCAGCATCCCGGAGAGGTGGCGCGCGAGGACCTCCGCGGGCGGCAAGTCCTCGAAGTTGAACCGGAAACCTGCCATCAACTGCGCCGCCACGGGGTGTGTGGTCGCGAGCCCGTTGACCGCCCCCTGCACGACCTGGAGGATCGGCACCGTCGTCGCGTAGCTCCACACGAGGATGCGGCCGAGGTCGATGTAGGTCGCGCTGACGGCCGTGCGCGGGGCGACGGCGAGGAGCCGCTGGAAATCGGCGTGGCCGGAGAGGGCCGGCTTCTCCATGAGCGCGTGCTTCACGGACTGCGGGCAGAGGGCGAGGACCACGAAGTCCTCGCCGAACGCCCACGCCGGGGCGCAGGGAACCGGCTCGCCCCGGTCGTCCGCGATCTCGACGAAGCGGATCTCGGTGCCCCGGAACTCCGTCCGGCCCGCGGTCACCGAGGCGCCCTCGGCGCGGGCCATCTCGCCGGCCTTCGCGACGATCGTGTCGAGCGCGCGGGAGAGTCGCTCGCGATCGCGGACCGACGCGAACAGCACGAGATCCGGGATGAAGCCGCCCGCGGACGGCCACGCGAGGTACCCCGCCCACTCGGTCCCGATCGCCTCGAGGAGGTCCTTCCGGATGTCGAGGCCGAGCATCGCACCCCCCTCGCGCTCCCCCTGCTCCAGCTCCGCGCGCGTGTCGGCGTCGATCGCGCCGACGAGGTCGAGCGCCCCGCTCCAGAGCGCCGCGAGATCACAGGTCTCGCCCCCGTACGCGAGCGCGTCCGCGGGCGTCATCTTCGCGAACCGGTGGCTGGGCGGCGTGTTCGCCGCGAGGGCGAAGATGCCGCGCCGCTCCTTCAGGAGCACGGCCCCCTCGGTCCGGTAGCCCGTGCCCTCCGGGACGTCCGCGAACCCGAGCGCCTCGATCGCGTCGAGGCCGAGGAGCCCGCAGATCTTCCTGGCCTCGGCCCCGTCCTCCGGGGAGCCCTGCCCGATCGCGTCGAACACGAACCGGCCGATCGCCGGCGCATCGAGGTAGCAGAAGAGCGCGTTCCGCTCCGCCGCCATCCGCTGTCGCAACCTCGTGACGCGCGGCGCGGCGCGCAGCGGGTTCGGGTGCCCCTCGTCGATCGCCTTCAGGACGTCGTCCATGCGCGCGGCCCGCGTCGTGAGGACGAACCGCTCGGCTTCGACGGCGAGGCAGATCTCGTGCCCCTCGACCGCCGTCGAGATCACCTTCCGGCCCCGCACGTCGCTCTCCTTGAACGCGGCCCCGCCGAACATCTCGGCCGACTGGCGGAGCGCCTTCAGGAACTTCGCGACCTTCTCGCCGCCCGCGCGGGTCTCGAGGTACACCACCGCGTCCACTTGCTCGGCTTCGAGCGACACGTCCACGAGCGCGAGTCCGACCCGCCGGATGGAGATCCCGTCGAAGTCCTCGGGCGCGAGCCCGAGCATCGCGAGCGGCCCGCGCCCGTTCCGGACGAAGGCGCCCCGGAACCCGTCCGCGAGCTTCTTCACGAACGCCTGGACCTCCGGCTCGGCGAAGAGCTTGCCGATCGCGGTCCCGGGTCCGAACCGCCCGGCCCCGTCGAGGTCGTTGCACTCGGCGAGGAAGAGCGTCTCGGCCGGGACGAGCGCCGCGAGCTCCGGCGAGGCCTCGGGCGCCGCGCGGACCGCGGGTGCAGCAAGGACGAGCGCGAGCAGAAAAAGACGACGCATACAACCTGTCCTCCCGGGACCTACCGGGCCGATCCGCGGCGGCCGACAAGGCCGTCCGCTGCATCGGCCAGGAACCAACCTAGACCAATTATCCGGCCAACGTCCGAATTCGTCGCAGCGCCTCCCGGATCGTCTCCTCGGAGGCGGCGTAGCTGAACCGGACGTGCTCCCTCCCCGCCGCCCCGAACGACGCGCCGGCGACGCAGGCGACGCCCGCCTCCTCGAGCAGCCGCCGGGCGAGCGCCGTGCCGTCGCGGCCCACGTGGGGGAAGACGTAGAAGGCGCCCCGCGGCTCCGCGCAGCGGATCCCGGGGATCGCGTTCAGCCCCTCCACGATCACGTCGCGGCGCCTCCGGAACGTGCGCACCATCTCGTCCGGGCGCGGCCCGCGGAGCGCGGCGAGCGCGGCGCGCTGCGAGAAGCTCGCGGCGCACGAGGTGCAGTTGATCTGGAGCCGCGTCACCTGCTCCGCGAGCGGCCTCGGCATCACGCCGTACCCGAGACGCCACCCGGTCATCGACCACGTCTTCGAGAAGGCGTCGCAGAGGATGGTCCGGTCGCGAAGAGAGGGGAGCGCGAGGGGAGAGACGTGGTCCACGCCGTAGCGGATCTCGGAGTAGACCTCGTCGGAAATGAGCCACTCGAGGCCGAGGCCCGCGATCGCGTCCCAATCCTCGCGGGTGAGGATCCCGCCGGTCGGGTTGTGCGGCGTGTTGAAGATGCCGCCCTTCGCCCGGCGCAGCGTCGCCCGGTCGAGCGCGAACCCCCGTCGCTCGTCGAACCGGTAGGGCACGACCTTGCCGCCCGCCATCTCGACGACCGACGCGTAGATCGGGAAGCCGGGGTCCGGGACGAGGATCTCGTCGCCCTCCTCGACGAGCGCCATGAGCGTGAAGAAGAGGATCGGCTTCGCGCCCGGCACGACGACCACCCCGTCGGGGTCGATCGCGGCCCCGCGCATCCGTCCGGCGTACGCCGCGATCTCGCGGCGCAGCTCGGGATCCCCGTTCGCGGGCCCGTACTTCGTCCAGCCGGCGTCGAGCGCCTCCTTCGCGGCCTCGACGATCGGCCCGGGCGTAGGGAAATCCGGCGCCCCGATCTCCAAGTGGCAGATGGAGCGGCCCTGCGCCTCGAGCGCCTTGGCCCGGGCGAGGACCTCGAAGGCGGTCTCGGTGCCGAGCCGCCCCATCCTGCGCGCGAATCGCATGCGGACGATTCTAGGAGAACCGTCACGGGATCGAGGAGCTAGTCCATCGTCAGCGTGCCCACGTACGAGGACCGCAGGGGGTTGAAGTTGATGTCGAACGTCCCGTTCACGATCACGTAGACGTCGGCGGCGGCGCCGGCCGGGGCCGCGAGCGCGCCGAGCGCCGAGGCCGCAGGGCCGAGCGCGTCGAACGGCGGCTCGTCCACGCCGATGTCGCCGAGCTCGATGTCGCCCGGCAGCGAGAGGACGTGGAGCGTCGCTGCGTTGAACGAGGAGATGTACGCCATCGACCCGTCCGGCGAGAGGGCAAGGCCGGGGTGGAAGCCGCTGCCCGTCGTGGTCGCGCCCCCCGGCGCGAGCTCGACCGTCCGCAGGAGCCGGAGCTTCAGCGGGTCGACCGGCGTCTCGTCGAGGCCGGAGAGGTCCACGAAGTAGGCGGCCCCGAACGTCTGGCTCGCGAGCGCCCCGTAGAGGAGCCCGCTCCCGTCGTTCCCGAGCGCGAGCGAGCTGACGGCCGGGAGGATCTCGCCGAGGTTGACCGTCCAGTTGTCCCGCCACACGTCCGCGGCGACGTCGAGGAACTCGAGGACCGCGTCGGTCGTCGGCTCGACGACGAAGGCCGCGGTGAACCGCGACGCGCCGGCGTTGGTGAGGATCAGGACCCCTTCGTACCGCGTGAACCCCACCGGGTTGAAGTACGCGGAGACGTACGTGCGCGTCACGTCGCCCGCCGCCTTCCCGACCGTGTCCACCGAGAGCGGCTGAGGCAGCCGGAAGTCCGCGAACCACGACTGCACGGTGCCGTGGAAGAACTCCCCGAGGCCCGCGGTCGTGCCCGCGCCGTTCGACATCGCCACGTAGACGCGGCCGGTCGGCGTGCCGTCGGTCGCGGGGACGAACGTCACCATCGCGGGCAGGCTCTGCGGCACGTCCGTGTACGCGGCACCGCCGCTCGTGTGTCCGGGGGCCGTGAGCGCCCACGCGAGGTTGACCGTCTGGACGACCTTCTGCGCGACCGCGTCGATCACGACCAGGTTCGCGAGGCGCAGCGGGCCGCCTGCGTCCGTGCTGGTCGAGTTGCCGGCGCCGACGGTGACGAGGACCCAGCGGTCGGAGACCACCTCGATGTCGCCCGTGAACGCGCCGAAAAGTCCGCTGCCGAACGACGTCGGGGCCCGCGCGGGGGTGACCCCGTCGAAGTCGATCAGCTCGTTCGACGTGATCGGGACGTTGAAGAGGGGGGTCGGGGGGGCCGCCGACGTGTCGAACGCGGCGACCGTCGCCGGGATCAGCGCGTCGGGAACCGTGAAGAGCCGGCCGTTGCCGTCCACGACGAGATCGGACGGGAAGCCGCCGGGGTAGCCGAGGGAGAGCGTGTCATCGGCGAGGACGGCCGAGGTCGGCCCGCCGCCGCCCCCTCCTCCCCCCCCGCCCCCTCCACCTCCTCCGCCGCCGGGGCCGCCGCCGCCGGGCCCGCCGCCCTGGTCGTCCGAACCCGGCGACCCGCCGGAACATGCCGCTGCCACGAGAATGCCAAAGACCACGAGGATGCGCATCGCGCACCTCCATGCTGTGCCCCCGACGCGCTGGCGCGAGCGCGCGGGTCCGGACTTTCGCCCGGTCGACCAAGGAGCCTTCCCGCGGGACGGTCTTCTGACTCGCGACAGGTGAGCGCCTTCCCAGGGCCTTGGGCCCCAGTGGCATGTTGCTCACCCCTTGTCGATCACAGCGGCGGCCCCGTGACGGATTCGCACCGTCTTCCCGGAGCCCGCGGGGAGCGGGACGGACACCCGTCCCGCTGTCGTCCGCGAGTGTATCGGGGGCTAGTGGAAATACAAGAGCGCGCCGGTGGCCACCAGCGCCGCGCCCATGAAGGCGGCCGCGAGGATGAACATGCGCCGCATGTTCGAAAGCGAGGCGTCGAGGATCAGCTGCATGTCCTCGCGCTGGCTCTCGATGTTCCGGATCGTCTTCTGCGTGGCGATCTGGAAGAGCTGGAGCGACTTCTGCTGGCCCGCGTAGACGACCTTCGCGGTCTGCTTGTGGGCGGTCGCGATCTGGCGGAGCGCCTCCTCCTGCGCGGCGGCCTGCGTGCGGATCTCCTCGGGCAGGCGCGAGATGGTCTCGGCCATGCCCTGGACCGCGCCGGTCCCCTCGGCGAGCTTCTCGCCGAGGCAGCGGATCGCGAACGCCTGCTCCTGGCCGACGGCGCGCGCCGCCTCCGCGTGCGTCGCGAGGTGGGTGCCGATGTCGAGCAGCGCCTCGGTCTGCTCCTGGTGGAGGCGCGGCAGCGTGCGGAGGTACTCGGGCAGCTCGCGGAGCTGGTCGGAGAGGTCCGCGGTGCGGGAGTCCTGCCGGTCGAGCCGGTCGCCCACGCTCCCGAGGAGCTTCGTCAGCTCCTTGAAGCTGTCGGAGATCGCCCCGATCGCCTCCTCCTTCTTGTTCCCGCGGACGCGGATCACCTGCTCCGGGATCGTGACGCGGGTGTCTTCCGGCTCGGGCGCCTCGGGCGTGCGGGCGAACCCGGTCTCCTCCGGGGACGCTCCCACGGGCTCCGGCTCCTTCTTCTTCCCGAACCCGAACAGGCGCGAAACGATCGACTCCTTCTTCAACTCCATGATGTCCTCCGGGCGCGGCGTGGCCCTAAGGTCTAGAGATCGGCTGGGCGCTCCGTCTTTCGCGGAGGGGAGGGGGAGAAAAGGCCGACGAGCCGCATCAGCGGAGCGATACGGGGATCTCGCGCCGACCCCTCGGGGCCATCTCGACCCCGAGCCGCCGTACGACGACGAGATGAGGACAAAAGTCGCCCGCACACCACGCCGACGGCGCACCCCGAACCATCCGCCTTGCCAATATACACGTATACGTGTAAACTCTTCGGGTGAAACACCGTGAACCTCGAGGCGAACCCGCGCGCTTCAGGGTGGCGTTTCGCTCGGCACGGCGGGCGACACGACATCTGGAGCAGGGGCGAGCGCGAGGTCGCTGTGCCGCGCCAAACGAGATCAACGAGCACACAGCCAAGGCCATCCTGAAGGAAGCTCGGGGAGACAAGTGATGCGGTTCGATGGACGCGTACACAAGGCGGGCAGACACTGGGCGATCGAGGTGCCCATCCTCGGCGTGGCGTCCCAGGGCCGCTCGAAGAGGAACGCCTACGGGATGATCGCTGACGCGATCGAGTCGCTGGTCAACCGGGCGGGCTTCCGCGTCCTCGTGCACCCGGGCCCCGGGGCCTACTTCGAGGTTGGCGCCAGCGATGAGGCCGCGCTCACGGCGTTTCTGCTCCGGCGTACCCGGCTCCGGGCCGGGCTCACGCTGGCCGAAGCTGCGAAACGACTGGGAGCGAAGTCCTTGAATGCCTACGCCCGCTACGAGCAGGGGCGCGCGGTGCCGACCGTCGTCAAGCTGTCCGAGCTCCTCGCGGCCGTCGCGCCCGCCCGCGACTTCGTCCTCTCGGAGAGTCGCAGCCGCAGTTCTGTGCCCTAGCCTAGTACGCGACCGCGAACAGGGCGCGGCGCGTGGCCTGCTTGCCGGTCAGGACGCACTTGCCGAGATTCGAGCCGTCCTCGAGGACGGTCCGGATCGTCGCCTTCGTCTCGTCCTTGATCTTCAGCTCGGTCTCGTCCGTGCCATCCACCGGCGCCTCGACGAAGCCGCCTTTGTCGAGCGCGGCCTTCAGCTCGGCGATCGTCGCGGCCTTGTGCGTGTGCGTCTCGCGGAACTTCTTCGCCCGGTCGAGGAGCGCGCGCTGGATCGCGTCGAGCGCCGAGACGACGTGCTTCGCGAGGCCGTCGATCGCGACCGGGCTCTTGCTGCCGTCGTCGCGCCGCACCACGACCACCTTCTTCTCGGCGAGGTCGCGCGGGCCCAGCTCGAGCCGCACCGGCACGCCCTTCTGCTCCCACTCGAAGAACTTCGGGCCCGGCTTCATGTCGCGGTCGTCGAGGCGCCCCCGGACCCCCTGCTCTTTCAATCCCGCGACGATGCGTGCACCCTCGGCGCAGACGGTCGCCCGCTCCGCGTCGGTCTTGTAGATCGGGACGACCACCGCCTGGATCGGCGCCACGCGCGGCGGGAGCACGATCCCCTTGTCGTCGCCGTGCACCATGATCATCGCGCCGATCGTGCGCGTGGAGAGGCCCCACGAGGTCGTCCACACATGCTTCCGCTGCCCGTCGGTGTCCTGGAACAGGATCTCGAACGCCTTCGCGAAGTTCTGGCCGAGGTTGTGCGACGTGCCCATCTGGAGGGCCTTGCCGTCCTGCATCAGGCCCTCGACCGTGTACGTCCGGTCCGCGCCCGGGAACTTCTCGAGCTTCGACTTGTACCCCTTGAGCACCGGCACCGCGAGCACGTCCTCGCAGACGCGCGCGTACACGTCGAGCATCCGGAGCGTCTCCTCCTGCGCCTCCTCGGCGGTCGCGTGCGCGGTGTGCCCCTCCTGCCAGAGGAACTCCGCCGTGCGCAGGAAGAGCCGCGTGCGCATCTCCCAGCGCACCACGTTGTTCCACTGGTTGAGGAGCATCGGGAGGTCCCGGTGGCTCTGGATCCACTTCGACCACATGTGGCCGATGATCGTCTCGGACGTGGGCCGGACGATCAGCGGCTCCTCGAGCTTGCTCGCGGGGTCCGGGCCGATCCCGCTCCCGGTGTCCGCGAGCCGGTGGTGCGTGACGACCGCGCACTCCTTCGCGAACCCCTCGACGTGCTGCGCCTCCTTCGCGAGGAACGACATCGGGATGAAGAGCGGGAAGTAGCAGTTCTGGTGCCCCGTCTCCTTGAACGCCCGGTCGAGCGGCGCCTGGATGTTCTCCCAGATCGCGTAGCCGTGCGGCTTGATGACCATGCAGCCGCGCACCGGCGAGACCTCGGCGAGGTCGCCTGCCTGCACGACGTCCTGGTACCAGCGCGGGAAGTCCTCGGCGCGAGTCGTGATCTTCATTTGCCTCTCACCACGAAGTTGACCAAGCGGCCCTTGACGACGATCTCCTTCACGACGGCGAGCCCGACGACCGTCGGCCGCGCCGCGGCGAGCATCTGCTCCTCGGATGCGCCCGCCGGCACCTTCACGCGCCCGCGGACCTTCCCGTTCGCCTGCACGACGATCTCGATCTCGCTCTCGGCGGCGACGGCGGGATCCGCGGCCGGCCAGCCGGCCGCAAAGATCGAACCCGCTTCGTCGAAGCGCGCGTAGAGGTCTTCCGCGATGTGGGGGGCCATGGGGGCGAGGAGGAACGCCATGGCCCAGAGCGCCTCCCCCACGGCCGGGTCGCCGTCCTTCTCCTCGATCGCGTTGCCGAGCTCCATCAGCTTCGCGATCGCGGTGTTGAACCCGAAGTTCTCGAGGCCGTGCGTCACCGCGGCGATCGTCTGGTGGGTCTTCCGGCGGAGGTCCCGGTCCCCCGAAGCCCCCCCCTTCCGGTACGCGAGGACGTGCTCCAGGTTCTTGTGCGCGGACACCCACAGCCGCCGGAGGAACTTGAACGGGCCCATCACCGCGTCGTCGTTCCACTCGGCGTCGATCTCCGGCGGCCCGATGAAGAGCGTGTAGAGCCGCGACGCGTCCACCCCGACCTCGTCCAGGTGCTCCGTCGGGCTCGTCACGTTCTTCTTCGTCTTCGACATCTTGTAGACGCGCGCGGTCACCACGCGGCCGCAGAGGCGGCACTTCGGCTCCGGCTTGCCCCGCGGCGCGTCGGTCCGTTCCACCCTCGCCTCGTGCCTCGACGCGTCGGTGCCCGTCAGGTCCACGTCCTTCTCGTGGATCCACTTGTGCTCGTCGCACCGGTAGGCGACCTTGCAGATCATCCCCTGCGTGAAGAGGCGCTCGACCGGCTCCTCGACCGGCGAGAGGCCGATGTCCTTCAGGAACATCGTGAGGAAGCGGCAGTAGAGGAGGTGGCCGCGGGCGTGCTCGATCCCCCCGATGTACTGGTCGATCGGGAACCAGCGCTCCGCGTCCTTCTTGTCGAAGAGCTTCGTCTCGTCGCGCGGCGCGAGGTAGCGGAAGAAGTACCAGGAGCTGTCGGTGAACGTGTCGAGCGTGTCGGTCTCCCGCTCCGCCTTGCCGCCGCACCGCGGGCACTTCGCCCGCACGAACGACTCGACGGACGCGAGCGGGGACTTCCCCGTCGGCGTGAAATCGACGCCCTTCGGCAGGACGACCGGCAGGTCCTTCTCCGGCACGGGCACCGCGCCGCACTTCGCGCAGTGGATGACCGGGATCGGCGTGCCCCAGTAGCGCTGCCGCGACACGAGCCAGTCGCGGATGCGCCAAGCCACCTCGCCCTTTCCGATCCCCTTCTGCTCGACCCACCGGATCGCGGCCGGGATCGCCTCCCTGGTCGCGAGGCCGTCGAGCGGGCCCGAGCGAACGGCCACGCCCTCGAAGAGCATCGTGCCCGGCTTCGCGTCCTTCGACTCGATCACCGGGCGCACCGGCAGCTTGAACTGCTTCGCGAACTCGCCGTCGCGCTCGTCGTGCGCCGGCACGGCCATGATCGCGCCCGTGCCGTAGCCCATGAGGACGTAGTCGGCGACCCAGATCGGGAGGTCCTCGCCGGTCGCCGGATTCACCGCGAACCGGCCGGTGAAGACGCCCGTCTTCCCCGCCTGCCGCTCGATCGCGGACCGGCGCGAGGCCTCGCGGACGTACGCCTTCACCTCGGCGTTCGCGATCTCCGCGACCAGCGGGTGCTCCGGCGAGAGGACCATGAACGTGGCGCCCCAGAGGGTGTCCGGGCGGGTCGTGAAGACCTCCACGGTCCCCCGCGCCCCCTTCACCTCGAACCGGATCCGGCCCCCGTCGCTCCGGCCGAGCCAGTGGCGCTGCTGCTCCTTCACGGCCTCCGGCCAGCCCGGGAGCCTGTCCAGCCCGTCGAGGAGCCTCTGCGCGTAGTCCGTGATCCGGATGAACCACTGCTTCAGCTGCCGCTGTTCGGCGTCGGTGCCGCACCGCTCGCACCGCCCGTCCACGACCTGCTCGTTCGCGAGGACCGTGTTGCACGACGGGCACCAGTTGACCGGGGCCTCGCGCTGGTAGGCGAGACCCTTCTCCATCATCTTCGTGAAGATCCACTGGTTCCACCGGTAGTAGCCCGGGTGGCAGGTCGCGATCTCGCGGTCCCAGTCGTACGCGACCGACCACTCGCGCAGCTGCTGCTTCATCCGGCCGATGTTGTCGTAGGTGAACCGCTCGGGATCGACGCCCTGCTTGATCGCGGCGTTCTCCGCCGGGAGCCCGAACGCGTCCCAGCCCATCGGGTGCAGCACGAGCCGGCCGCGCATCGTGTGGTAGCGCGCGAGCACGTCCCCGATGAAGTAGTTCTTCCCGTGGCCGACGTGGAGGTCGCCCGACGGGTACGGGTACATGACGAGGCAGTAGAACGGGTCCCCCGCCGCACGGAGGTCCGTGCGGAGCAGGCGGTCTTCGTCCCAGCGGCGCCGTGAGCGCTCCTCGATCTCGCGGAAGTCGTACGGGGGGACCTGCATCTCGCCTTCGTGGAACCGCTCGGGGCGGTCCCGGTTCGAACGGGACAGGATAGCGCACCCGTCAGGTACTTGACGCGGGCGGAGACGCCCCGAGAATCGCGCTTCTGCGGGCCCGTAGCTCAGTTGGGAGAGCGCCTGGATGGCATCCAGGAGGTCACAGGTTCGAATCCTGCCGGGTCCACCAAAGAAGGCTCTGGGCTGGAGGCTGGAGGAGAGGGGGCGGCGGGGGCCGCTGCCGCGGCGGTCTAGAATCGGCGTCTCGAATGCGTCGGGCGCTGGCGGTGTACCTTCTCATCTGCGCCCCCGCGGCGTTCGCGCAGGAGAAGGACGTCGAGGCCCTCCGGGCGAAGGCGAAGGCGGAGTACGAGGCGCAGAAGCCCGTGTGGGACCGGTTCGTCTTCGACGCGAACACGGTCAAGGACGCCGAGCTCCTTGCCATCACGGAGGCGTACGACAAGTGCCTCGACCTCTTCCAGCGGGTCGCGGAGGCGACCGAGGAGGGCGACGGCGAGGCCGACGTGATCGTGATCCAGCTCGCGCGGCGGACGGCGAAGCTGCGCGCGACGATTTGGGGCCGCGAGATGGCGAAGAAAGCCAAGGCCGCCGCGAGCAAGCCGAAGGAACCCGAGCCCCCGCCGCCGCCTCCGGAGGACAAGGGGCCCGGCGAGCCCCCCGCACCCCCACCCGATCGCGATCCCGGGGCTCCGGCGCCGGACAAGCCGGACGAGGCGACGGAGGCGACGGCGGTCGCCGTCGTCCTCCCCACGATCGAGGAATCGACCGAGAAGCGCACGGCGGGCATCCAGAGCGCCCGCAACTTCGTGATGACGTACTTCGCGAACCGGAAGTACAAGCAGATCATCGGCTTTTGCGGCAAGGCGACGTGCAACGCGTGCCGCTCCGGCGTCGGCCACCTGAACATCCACGCGGCGCGGAAGGCGTACTGGCTCTGCTGGTCGCCGCTCTACCGCGCGAACGACGAGAAGAAGACGAAGTGGCAGGCGCAGTTCAAGGAGTGGCGGATCGACCCGCGGAAACTCCCCGAGGTGCTCACGAAGCTCTCCATCACGAAGGTGGACTACCACGGCCTCTGGGCCGACATCGAGTGGGAGCAGGAGGGCGTCACCAACAACGCGAAGAAGACGCGGGAGAAGGTGAAGC
>Ga0187894_10006144_pt1 | contig 11901 bp, 11 predicted proteins | sample GBC1701081metaG_FD_136650 | JGI IMG/M metagenome (GOLD analysis project Ga0187894, IMG submission 136650) | White microbial mat communities from a lava cave in the Kipuka Kanohina Cave System on the Island of Hawaii, USA - GBC170108-1 metaG ...
CGGCCACAGCAGTCGATGCGCGCCTTTGCCGTGCGCGACGGCGACGCAAAGGGGGCCGAGGAATTCCAGTGCACTCGCCGTGCCGAGCGGAATGCGGGCGACGGCCGCCATGAACAACAGCGTGACCGCCGCGGTTACCACGCCGAGCACGACGCAAACCCGGAACGTGGCCCAGGTGAACGCCGCGTATCGTGGTCGGACGATCACGAGCATCAGCACGCCGGCCCACGCCAGCCGCAGCCACGCCGCACCCTCGACGCCGATGCGGTCGATCAACGTCACGGCGATCGCCAGACCGACCTGCACGCACAGCATCGACCCCATTGCCATCATGGCGCCGGTGCGGGCGGTGGTCGTGGTCACCTCTGCATTGAACGGCAAAGCAACCGTTCATGTCCACGTGATTTATCTGGACATATCGTTCAGGAATCATGAACAATTGTGCCGATGGACACCCGCCGCCTGGAGTTGTTGCTCGCGCTCTCGCGGCTCGGCTCCATGCGGGCCGTCGCCGAGACACATCAAATCACCACGTCGACGGTGTCACAGCAGATCGCCGTGCTCGCAAAGGAAACCGGCGCCCAACTGATCGAGCCCGAGGGACGACGGGTGCGACTCACGCCCGCCGGCCAACGCCTGGCCGACCACGCCGTCACGATCCTCGCGGCCGTCGACAGTGCGCGCCTCGACCTCGACCCTGACGCCGAACCCGCAGGCACTGTGCGGGTCGGAGGGTTCGCTACCGGCCTGCGGGTGTCGCTGTTTCCGATCGTCGCCGACCTCGCAGCACGCTATCCCAAGGTCGACTTCCTGATCAGCGAGTACGAACCGATTGAAGCGTTCGCCCTGCTGACCGACGACGATCTCGACCTGGCACTGACCTACGACTACAACCTTGCCCCGGCATCAATTGGCCCGACGCTCGAGACAGAGCCGCTGTGGAGCGTGGCCTGGGGACTCGGCGTACCGATCGACGCCCCCAAAGGCCCCGCGAACATCGCCGACTACGCCGACCACACATGGATCGTCAACTCCCGCAATACCGCTGACGAAGACGCGGTACGAACACTGGCAGCGATGGCAGGGTTTGCGCCCAAGATCGCACACCAGATCGACAGCCTCGACCTCGTCGAGGATCTGATCGTCGCCGGCTACGGAGTCGGCCTGCTCCCGATCGGACGCCCCACCGACCGCGGCGTCAAGGTCCTCCCCCTCGCCGATGCCAACCCCATCCTGACCGCGTACGCAGTAACTCGCCGCGGCCGAGCTACCTGGCCACCACTGCGCGTCGTGCTGGACAGGCTGCGACCGTCGTCGGAAACCCAACTCCCCCAACCGAGCTGGCCGCGCCCGGTTCCGTAGCGCGTGCTACGGGCCGGACTGGCCAACTCGGTGGACGTCACTCCGGTGTACGTCCACCGTGAAACGCTTCTCTCCCCAGCCGGTTGCGAGGGCGAAGAAAACTCTCTTCGGTTTGCCAAAGAGGGTTGTGGCCTCGACCGTGCCGGCTGGGACTTCTGGAACATTCATGCCGTCGATTTGACGTTGCGCGATGATGGATTCGCCTTTGCGATAACGCATTTCAGCTACCCTGCAGCTCGACCTCACGTGCTTCTGACTGGACAAAGGCTGCCCCCAGCTATATTGCCAGCCTCCGTGGTGATACCGCCAACCCTTTCATAGGCTCGGCCACAGCGCCTTTCGCGCCACACAGGCCCGCTTCCAGCGAGATTCACTGCCCCAGCGTCAGTGGTTGTGCCGCGCGGTACTGCTCGAGCACTTGCGGCGTCGGGTCGGCGTTGTATGAAGCCGTCACCCCGAACGACCACGAGGGCGGCGACTCCTGCTGCGACAGCGTCCAGGCCGCCTGCCTTGCCGCACCAAGCGCGACATACTCCCCTGGCGTCGGCACATACACGGGGGCCGCCAACACCGCGGGCGCGATGCGGCGGACGGCCTCCGATCGCGCTCCCCCACCGATAAGGATAATGCGCTGCACATCCACGCCCTGCGCCGAGATCTTGTCGACGCAGTACGCCATCGAAGCCAGCAGCCCTTCGACCGCAGCGCGGGCAACATTGGCGGGCAGGAGATTTCGCGTCGTGACGCCGTGTAAGGCGCCGGCGGCACCTGGAAGATTCGGCGAGCGTTCGCCTTCGAAAAACGGCACAAGGGTGAGTCCCTCAGCACCTGGCGACGCCGACAACGACAGCCGGTCCATCTCGTCGAAATCGATACCGAGCATCGTCGTCACGGCAGCCAGCACAGGAGCCCCGTTCAACGTGCACACCAGAGGCAGCTGTCGTCCGGTCGCGTCGGCGAACCCAGCCACGATCCCGTATGGATCATGCGGAGCGGAATTCCCCACCGCGCTCACCACACCGGACGTGCCGAGCGAAACGATGCAATCTCCGGGTCCCGCACCAAGGCCGAGCGCCGCCGCGGCGTTATCGCCTGCGCCTGGACCGAGCACCGCTCCCCACGGTGTCTGCCCCGCCGGATCCCGCGGGCCAAGCACGGTGGGCAGCGCAGGCCGTCGCCCCCGCATCGCCAACTCGAGCAGGTCGAGCTGGTAGCTGTCGGTTTCCGACGAGAAATACCCGGTGCCGCTCGCATCGCTGCGGTCGGTGCGCAGCGTGGCGACGTCGGTCGAGCCGCTCAGTCGCCACGTCAGCCAGTCGTGTGGCAGGCAGACCGCCGCCGTCGCATCGGCATGCGTGGGTTCATGGTCAGCGAGCCATCGCAACTTGGTAGCGGTGATGGCCGCGACCGGAACCACGCCTATTCGCTTTGCCCACTCGCCAGCGCCGCCGAGTTCGTCGACGAGCGCATCCGCGGCGTCACTTGAGCGAGTATCGTTCCACAGCAACGCATCTCGAACAACGGCGCCGGCGCCGTCCAGGCACACCATGCCGTGCTGCTGGGCGCCGACGGACATTGCCGCCACGTCGTCCAGTCCCCCGGCCGCGTCGATGCTGACTTGCAACGCGGACCACCACCGCTGCGGGTCGACCTCGGTGCCGTCGGGATGCGGCGACGACGCAGACCGCACTATCTCGCCGCTATCCGCGTCGCAGACCACCACCTTGCAGGACTGGGTAGACGAGTCGATTCCCGCAACAAGTGCCACGTCAGCGAAGTTACCCCCGCGATGCGTTCACCGGCCGCATCCGGTCGGTACCTGTATGCGAAAACTCGTGATCACCCAAAGCATCACGCTTGACGGGTCAATCGAGATGCTCGACGACTGGTTCGACCCTCAGCTCCAGGACGCGGTTCTGCTCGAGGAGTCGCATCGCCAAGACTCGCAAGCCGATGCGCTGCTGGTCGGACGGCAGACATTCGAGGACTTCCGCGGCTACTGGCCTAAACAGACCGATGACCAGACCGGTGTGACCGACTACCTCAACCGGGTCGCCAAGTATGTGGTGTCCTCGACGATGACCGACCCCGAGTGGCAGAACTCGACGGTGCTCACCGGTGACCCCGTCGAGCGGATCACCGAGCTGAAGTCGCAATCGGGGATGGACATCGTGCTGACTGGAAGCATCAGCCTCGCGCATGCGCTGATCGCGGCCGGGTCGTCGACGAATACCGGCTGTTTGTCTATCCGGCGGTGCAGGGCATCACGCTCTTGCGCTACGCCGTTTGATGCAACTTGGACGCAGCGACGAAAACAACGTCTACTAGGGTTTGCGTCCCGTCGGCCCGGGGAACACAAAGCCCATGTTGATCCGACGAATCGCGCGTCCGATGTTGTCGGCGGCCTTCATCAGCCGCGGCGTCGATGCTCTGCGCAGCCCCAAACCCGCCGCCGACGCGGCACGCCCCACGCTCGAGGGTTTGAGCAAGCTACCGGACCCCGTCGGTACAAACGTTCCGTCCAATGCCGAGACGGTCGCCCGCGTCAACGCCGCGGTGCAGATCGGTGGCGGATTGCTACTCGCCACCGGCAAGCTGCCGCGCCTCGCATCTGCAGCGCTGGCGCTCACCGTGGTACCAGGAAGCCTTGGCGGACACACGTTCTGGAATGAAACCGAGACACATCGCAAGGCCGACGAACGTCGTGCGTTTTTGACCGACGTCAGCCTGATCGGCGGGCTGATCATCGCTGCCGTCGATACTGAGGGCAAGCCCTCACTCGGCTGGCGCGGGCGTCGCGCCGCCCACAAGGTGACCGAGGCCGTCAGTGCCGCCCTGCCCGCCGGTGCCACCACCGGCAGTGCGCTCGCCGACAGCGCGCTGGCCGAGAAGGTGGGACACGGCCTGCAGGTCGGGGCCGAACGCGGCCGCGAACTGGCACATGTCGCCCGCGAACGCGGCGCGGAACTCGCGGAGGTGGCCCGTGAACGCGCGCCCGTGCTGGCCGAGGCGGCCCTTGAGCGCGGTGCCGAGTGGGCCGAAGTCGCACGGGAGCGGAGCGCTGAATGGGCCGAAGTAGCGCGCGATCGCGCCCCTCAACTAGCCGACACCGCCGGCACCCAGGTCAAAGAGCGCCGCAGCCGCTGGCGCTAATCCGAAATACGTTGCGCGTCTGCGCGGTACATTTGCCGTATGACAAGCGGTGACTATCAACCCCAGCCAGGACCGTACGGCGAACCCGGCGGTTACCCGCCGCCAGGCGGACAGGAGCCGGGCGGGCTTGGCCTGCGGTTCGCCGCCCGGCTGATTGACGGCATCATCGTCAACGTCGTCGCGTTCGGGATCGCAATGGCGATCGGTTCGCTGACGAACTACTGGGTGACCGGACTGTTCTCCGGCCTGCTGATGTTCCTCTACTTCCTGGCATTTGAGAGCACCCAGGGGTGGACTCCGGGCAAGAAGCTGTTGGGCCTGAGCGTGCGTGGGCCCGCAGGGGCGCCCAAGCCGGACGTTCAGCAGGCGGCGATCCGCAATGTGTGGACGTTGCTCAATATCGTCCCGTTCATCGGTGGGCTGCTGACGCTCGTCGCGGTGATCCTTATTGCCGTCACGATCAATAGCAGCCCGACCAAGCAGGGCAAGCACGACGAACTCGCGGGCGGCACCCAGGTCGTCAAGGGCTAGTTCGTCAGATCACGAGCCCGAGCAGGAGCACCAGCACCAGGCCGGTTACCGACAGCACGGTCTCCATGGTCGACCACGACTTGATGGTCTGGCCCACCGACATCCCAAAGTATTCCTTCACCAGCCAGAACCCGGCGTCGTTGACGTGGGAGAAGAACAGCGAGCCGGCACCGACCGCGAGCACGACCAACGAAACCTCGCCGGTGCTCATGCCTTCCACCAGACCCAGCATCAGCGATGATGCGGTGATGGTGGCGACCGTCGCGGAACCCGTTGCGAGCCGGATCAATACGGCAAGCACCCAGGCCAGCAGGATCACCGAGATACCGGTGCCCTTGGCCCAGTCGGCGAGCATCGTTCCGATTCCTGTGTCCACCAAGACCTGTTTGAATCCGCCGCCCGCTGCGACGATCAGGATGATGCCTGCGACCGGGGGCAGCGACGTCTCAATGCATTTGACGATCTGATCGCGCGTCATCGCCGCGCCGCGGCCGAGCGTGAAGATGCCGACCACAACCGCGATCAACAGCGCGACGATCGGGCGGCCGAGAATATCGAAGGTCTGGCGCAGCAGGTTGCCCTTGTCGTCGATGAAGATGTCGACCAGCGCCTTGCCCATCATCAAGCCGACGGGCAGCAGCACGGAAAACAAGGTGATGCCGAAGCTTGGCCGACGGCGCTCGGTACGCGTCGCAGTCTGTGTCGTCGTGCCGCCGGCCTCAGCACCGGCCGCTGCGGTCGTCACACTGCCACCGCCGTTGCCGGCGAAATCGTCGGCCTCGAACCGGTCCGGCACGTCCAGGACCACCCACCGGCCCGCGAGCCTGCCGAACAGCGGACCTGCGACGATGACGGTCGGAATTGCCACAGCCACACCCAGTGCGAGCGTGATACCCAGGTCGGCGCCAAGAAGATCGATCGCTGTCAACGGCCCGGGGTGCGGCGGCACCAGTCCGTGCATGGCGGAAAGCCCTGCCAGCGCGGGGATTCCGACAGTGATCAGCGAGAGCTGCGAGCGCTTGGCGACCAGATAGATGACCGGCATCAGCAGCACGAGTCCGATCTCGAAGAACATCGGCAAGCCAATGATGGCCCCCACCAACGCCATTGCCCACGGCAGTGCCCGCGGTGATGCGTGCCCCACGATGCTGTCGACGATCTCGTCAGCGCCACCAGAATCGGCGAGCAGCTTGGCGAACATCGCGCCAAGCGCGATCAGGACGCCCACCCCCGCAGCCGTGGTGCCGAACCCGTTGCCGAACGAGTCGAGGACATCTCCGACGTTCTCCCCCGCGACGATGCCTACGGTGACGGCACCGAAAATCAATGCGAGGAACGGATGCAGCTTGGCGATCGTGATCAGCACGACGATCAACGCGATACCCGCCAGCGCGGCCAGAATCAGCTGCAAGCCGCCGGCTACGGGTTCGACCAGCTTAGTGTCGGCCGCCAGGATGGTGAGTGACGGATTCATCGGTGCTCCTGTTCGGTTGTGCGCGTTGCGGATAACGTGACGTAGTTGTCGATGATGGAATCGATGTTCTGGCCGACATCGATGACGATGCCGCCTTCATCGGGCTCGAGCGGTTCGAGCGTGGCGAACTGAGATGCCAGCAGGGTCGCGGGCATGAAGTGTCCCGGCCGGCTGGCCTGTCGCTTGCCGATGACCTCGGGTGTGCCGGACAAATGCATGAACTCGACGTCCGGGCAGTGACGCCGCAACTGGTCGCGGTACTTGCGCCGCAGCGCCGAGCAGCTCATCACCCCGCCGTCGGCGCAATGCTGGGCAAGCCACTCCCCGATCGCTTCGAGCCACGGATGGCGGTCGTCGTCATCAAGTGGTTGACCGGCCGTCATCTTGGCGATGTTGGCCGCTGGGTGAAAGTCGTCGGCGTCGGCGAACGGCACCCTCAGGCGCTGCGCCAATGCCGCACCGACGGTCGACTTGCCGGAGCCCGAGACCCCCATGACGACGATTGGTGACGCCATAACCTCCACCTAGCCAGTTGTGTTTGACGTCACACAGCATGCCCCAATAGTCATATGATTGCAACTCTGTAGCGAAATCGTATGTTTTTAACAACGTCAGCAAAGCTATGACAAGATGTATGTGTGAGCTCGGAAGCAATCGTCGGCGCCCTGCACGACAATTTGCTCACCGCGCTGGGCACCTCGATCGTTTCCGGGGAGTGCCCGCCGGGAGACGTGCTCACGCTCGAGGGGGTCAGCGCACAGCACGGCGTTTCGCGCAGCGTCGCCCGCGAGGCGATCCGCGTGCTGGAGTCGATGGGCATGGTCGCATCGCGTCGCCGGGTGGGCATCACCATTCAGCCGGCCCAGAAATGGAACGTCTTCGATCCCCGGCTCATTCGGTGGCGGCTCGAGGCAGGCGACCGCGCCGCCCAGCTGTTGTCGCTATCGGAGCTGCGGCGCGGGTTCGAGCCTGCCGCTGCGGCCCTCGCGGCGCGGCGCGCCGACCCTCACCAGTGCCGAATCATGGCGGCCGCAGTGTCGGACATGGTGGTACATGGCCGCTCAGGCGATCTCGAGGCGTACCTGTTGGCGGACAAGGTCTTTCACCAAACGCTGCTCGAAGCAAGTGGCAATGAGATGTTCCGGGCGCTCAACGGCGTCGTCGCCGAGGTACTCGCCGGCCGCACCCACCACGGCATGATGCCCGACGTGCCCAACCCTGCGGCTATCGAACTGCACGACCAGGTCGCGCGGGCGATCCGGCTGCGGGACGAGGCCGCCGCGGAGCGCGCCATGCGCGCGATCATCGACGAGGCGGTATCGGCTGTGGCCGAAGAGTTTTCGGAATCGCCCTAGGGGCGAGGCACGAAGCTGTAGTTGATACGGCCGCCGGTGACCGCGTTGACCGTCGGGACGAAGGACCTGGCGACTTCGTCCCTGGTCAGTATCGGCACCAAGTCGAAAGATCATCATCAGACCGTCGACGGTGCTCACTTCGACAGTGCGTCGCAGTTTGACTCCGCCTACCTCGACGTCGCAGCGCATGCTTAACTAACAAGGTGGGCAGACAACCTTCGCTTGCGCGCCGCTTCTTCGATCGTTTGGAACCGGTGCACGCCGTCACCTACTTCGCCCCCGAGGCCCGAACTGCGCTGGACGGGCTGGGATTTCGCGGATTCTGGATGGGCTACTTCGCCGCTCGTTCCGCCCCGCTCGGGATGGTGCCGGCTGAGGTCGTCACCGCCGCGTTCTACAACTTCGCCCCCGAGCGTGTCGCCAAGGCGCTACCCGCGGCGTGGGAGATCACCACACCGTCGGATGCTCTGCGCGTCCGGGAGGATTCCGCGGTGGCGGCCCTACGCCGCTACGGCGTGACCGACGACGAGGCAGGCGCCGCGGCCGAATTCGCCGAGCAGGCCGCACGCGGCGCGACGCTGGACGGCCGGCCGTTGTTCGCGGCGAACGTGGCGCTCGATTGGCCAGACGATCCGGTGGCCAGGCTGTGGCACGCAACCACCCTGCTGCGCGAGCAGCGCGGCGACGGGCACGTGGCCGTGCTGGCCACGCTCGGCATATCGGGCCGCGAGTCCAACGTGCTGCACGCCGCCGCGGGCCGGGTGCCGCGAGAGATGATCATGCGCAGCCGCGACTACGACGAGCAACAGTGGGAGCACCACCGGGAGCGGCTGGCCGGCCGCGGGCTGCTCGACGGCGACGGCGCACTCACCGACGCAGGCCGGGACCTCAAGAGGCGCATCGAGGAGACCACCGACCAGCTGGCGCTATCGGCGCTCGACGTGCTCGACGATGACGAAGTCGAGAGGCTGTTCCGCGTGCTCACACCGGTCACCCGCAAGGTGGTCGCCGCCGGTGATGTGCCCGCCGCGACTCCGATGGGCCTTGGCCGCGACGATCTGCACGACGACAGCGCCCACCTGTCCTAACGCCAGTCACAACCCGTGAGCTCGGCCGACAACTCCCACAGCCGACGCGCCGCCGCCGGATCGCGGGCCTTCTTGCGCAATCCGGTCACTCGCGGGTTGCCCCACTGATTGAACCGCGGAGCGAAATACGTTCCGCTGGGCAGTTCGGTCGTCAGGGCCTGGAGGCTCGCCCGCGCACCCTGGGCTGGGGTGTGCAACAAGCGCCACACCGGAATGCGGTCGGCCATCGGCATACCGGCAGCGATGCCTCGGGTGATGCCGGTGTCGGTCATGCCCGGATCCGACGCGTACGCCCGGATGCCACGGCTGGCGAGCTCGCTAACGAAGAGTAGGTTCGCCAGCTTGGATTCCGAGTAGGCCGCCGTCTTCGAATACCTCCGCGTGTGCCAATTGAGGTCATCGAAATGGATGCGGGCGACGTGATACATCGCGCTTGCCACCGAGATCACCCGGTCCTGGATCTTGTCGCCGAGCAGGCACGTCAAAGCAAAGTGACCGAGGTGGTTTGTCCCCATATGTGCCTCGAAGTCGTCAACTGTACGGGTAAGCGGCAGGTCCATCACACCCGCGTTGTTCACCAGCACGTCAACCGTTTCCACGGAGTCAGCGAATGCCCGCACACTGCTGAGATCCGCCAGATCGAGTTGCGCGACGTCGACGTCGCCCGTCATATCGGCGGCTGCCCGCTGGGCTTTCTCGATGTTTCGGCAGGCGATCACGACGCTGTGGCCGCACTCGGCAGCGGCGGCAGCGGTCGCCTTTCCGACTCCGCTGTTGCCCCCGGTGACGATGATCCGCATTTGGCTCCAAGCCTAGAAGTTCTAGGCCTGGTTGCGGTTCCACTCGACCCAGCCGACGCCGGTGCGGCCGTCCTCGGTGGTGACTGTCGCCCAGGCCCGCGGAAAGTGGCTGACCCGCCCGTCGGGCGCCGTCAGCAGTACCGGTGCGTGGCCGCGGATGTCGATGGTGGCGGTCAGATCGCCAACGTCGAGCGTTGCCCCCTGTGGTAAACCGTTGTCGCCGAACATTTCCCGCGCGGTAACAGCCTGCACCTCGGTCAGCGGCTTGCCTGGTTGTTGAAGGTATCCAACGCCGATCGGCGGCACTCCGGGGATGCGGATGTCCACGCCATGGATATGCGTGCCGTCGTCGAGATGCAGCGCACTCCATACCCAGTCCATCGCCCACCAGTCGCGCACGCCCCACGAGTGGTCACGCTGACCGGCGACCTCATCTGCGACGAACTCGCGGCCGTCGGCGGTCACCGTGCCCGACACCGTGCACGGGATCTCATAACGCGGGGTGATCCGATACTGATACGACGCTCCCGCGGTCGTCCACACCAGATCCATCGTCAGCTCGACGGGTCTGCCTGCTTCGCCGCGCAACAAGGCGGCTGGATCGTCGTAGGCGTGCCCCCGCCCGTGCACCTTCACCCGGTAGGTCCGCAGCGGTTCGGTCACCTCGAGCGCGAGGTCGATGGCGTCAGTGTGAACGGCGCCGGGGTGGTCGGGCAGCACTGCCTCGAAGTCGTTGAGGGCGACCGTCGGCATATCGGGCCCGCACAGCAACGCGTTGATCCATGCGGTGTGCTGGTTCGGATAGAGCCCCAGCCGTATCCATCCGCCGAAACCCTGTTGCGCATCGGCGAAGTCGAAGTACCAGCTTTCGTTCCAGAGCGGCTCGTCGGTAGCCGTATGCGGACTCTCGTCCTCGGCCGCGGCCGTGAGTGGCTCGGCCGCAGGGTTTTCCGGCGGGGCGGGCAGGACGGCGAGCGCATCGGTATCGAGCACATGCTGACAGTGCCGCCGCAACATCACCATGAACATCTCGTCGCCGCGCTCGGTCTGCGCAACGAGCATCGACGAGACGATCGCCATCATCACCCCGAAGAAGCTCTGCCTGCGCACGCCATCACGGACGTCGTCCAGGCTGATCGGCGCGTCGGGCCCGAGTGCGTCATGGTAGGCCCGCAGCAGCGCCTCGCAGTGATGGCGGCGCAGTTCGTCGGGCAGCGCGCAGCCCAAGAAATACGCGACATCTGTCATCGGCGGACCCCATGTGACGGTCTGCCAGTCCACTACGGTCAGCGGACGGTCTGCGCCGGGCTCGCCGAACAGCATGTTGTCGAGCCGGTAGTCACCGTGCACAAGACCGTGCACCCGATGCGGCGCGGTTTCACTTGCGATATACGCGTCGAAGCTTGCGACCAAACGCTCGCACACGTCGCGATGCGCGGGCGCGATCTGCTCGCGGTAGCGCTGGAAGAACCCGGCGTACAGCTGGCCGATCAGGGCCTGATTCATCGGCGATTCGCGGTTGAGCCAATCGGCGCTTGCCATCGCGCCGTCGCCGAGCAGCGGTGCATGCACCCGGCCCAGTTCCGTCAGGGCCAGCGTCGCCTGTTCGACTGTCGCACCGCGGATTTCGTCGCCAACGACGGCCGGGCCCGCATCCCCGAGCAGTAGGTGAAAGGCACCCGTCTCCGCGTCGAGGCCGGCGTGGTGGCATGGCGCGACGGGGCCGTCGATACGCGAAGCGATGTCGGTGTAAAACCGAACCTCGCGTTCGTATAAGCCGAGCGCCATCCCGGTCTGCCTGCTCACCGGGTCCGTCGCGGCGACCTTGAGCACAACCGAAGGCGGTCCACCGTCACCATCGGCATAGCTCAACCCGACGCGGTAGCACTCGCTCATCTGGCCGGTGCCTATGCGGTCGAAGGCAAACTCGCGAACGGGGGCGCCCAGTGCCTCGGCGAGCCATTCGATAGTCAGGTCGGCCGGGCGTTCGATGACCGCGTTCCGCGTCGGCTGCACGCACCAAACCTAGGTTTCTACTTGACAGGTGTCAACTAGTGATGCGCACTGGTGCTGTCCGTGTGGCACATGTCCGGCGGTGTCCCGACCACGTCCAGCGCCGGGTTGCGGTCGAAGAACCC
>Ga0187894_10006145_pt1 | contig 11897 bp, 1 predicted proteins | sample GBC1701081metaG_FD_136650 | JGI IMG/M metagenome (GOLD analysis project Ga0187894, IMG submission 136650) | White microbial mat communities from a lava cave in the Kipuka Kanohina Cave System on the Island of Hawaii, USA - GBC170108-1 metaG ...
AGCCAATCTATGAAACGCTGAGGATAAATGCGCAGTTGTATGGAGGGGCCGGGGTAAGGCTCTACCAGATAGGGCTGGGAGAGAAGGAGAAGAAGGAGTGGTATACCTACTATCGAGGCTACTCGATGATGTCAGGAGAGAGCCGGTATGCGACGGTGTCTGAAGATATCGAGGTCATCAAAAGATATTTGCGCAACGAGCAGGGATTAGAGGCCCCGGAGGAATTTCTTAAAGAAGCGAATGATATTTTGCGGCAGAGGTTTGAGGAAGAAAGGTACGAATGCGAGGTCAGGAGGCTGGCTGATGTTATAAGAGAGGAAAGGATTGAGAAGATAGATCTGCTGAAAGTAGATGTGCAAAGGGCTGAGATGGATGTGTTGAGGGGGTTGGAAGAAGAAGATTGGAGGAAGATTGACCAGATCGTAATGGAAGTCCATGACCAGCAGGGAAGTAAGACCGAGGGAAGACTGGCGCAGATAACCGAGTCATTGAAGGCAAAAGGATATGAGGTAGTAGTCGAACAGGATGAACTCCTGGGTGGAACGGATCGCTATAACCTGTATGCGAAGAGAGAAGGGAGAACTAAACAGGCCGCGGAACTGGAGTGGACGGAAGTGAACGGGGATGAACCGTGGGAGGAGATAACAGGAGAGAACCTGAGGAAATATGTGAGAGAGCGGGCGCCGGACTACATGGCTCCCGCCGCAATAATAGTCATGGAAGAGTTGCCGCTCACGCGGAATGGGAAAGTGGATCGAAGCGCTTTACCTGGGCCGGAAGGAGTAAAGAGAGAGGTTGACATAGAGGAGTGGCAATACAGGAATCCATACGAAGAACTGGTAAGCGGGGTATGGGAGGATGTGCTTAAGGTAGAGAGCGTAAGACCTGAGGCCAACTTTTTCGAGATCGGTGGGCATTCGTTATTAGCGACTAAAGTGATCGCGCAGATCAGAGACATTTTTGGCGTGGAGATTGGAGTAAGAAGCCTCTTTGAGAATCCGACGGTAGAACGACTAGTAAGCAGGATTCGGAAGGCGATCACGGCGGGAGAGAAGGATGAGGCGCCGCCGCTCGTCAGAATCGAACGGGAAGGGCAAGGAAAGGTGAGACTACCGCTCTCGTTCGCACAGCAGAGATTATGGTTCATCGATCGGATGGATCCCAGTCACGCCGCCTACAATTGTCCGGGAGCCGTGGAATTGAGAGGGGGACTGGACCTTGAAGCGCTGGAATCCGCGCTCAATGAGATCGTCAGAAGACATGAAGTACTCAGGACAAGGTTCGAGTTAGAAGATGGAGCGCCGGTACAGGTGATCGATGCATGGGAGCTGCGTAGATTGGAGGTCGTAGACCTGACGAGTTTCAAGAAAGAAGAGAGAGAGGCGGCGGCTAGCCAGATAGCGAAAGAGCAGGCGGAGGCGGCCTTCGATCTGTCAAGAGGACCGCTGTTGCGGGTGAAAGTGTTAAAGCTGGAAAAGGAAATTCATGTATTGCTCTACACGATGCACCATATTGTGAGCGATGGGTGGTCGATGGAAATCATGAGCAAAGAAGTCGGGGCGCTCTATCAGGCCTACCTCGCGAGAACGCCATCGCCGCTGAAGGAGCTGCCGATCCAGTACGGGGATTTTGCGGTCTGGCAGAGGCAGTGGCTGCAGGGCGAGGCGTTAGAAGAGAGACTCGGGTATTGGCGAGGGCGGTTGGCGGGAATGGAAGGCCTGGAACTGCCGACGGACCATCCGCGGCCGGCCGCGCAAAGTTATCGAGGAGCGAGTCATCATTTTATTATAGAGAGAGAGTTGACTCAGAAGCTTAGAGAATTGAGTCAGAGGGAATGTGTAACCCTTTTTATGACCTTGCTGGGGGGCTTCGATGTCCTGATGAGCCGTTACAGCGGGCAGCGGGATGTGGCGCTCGGAACCGACATCGCGAATCGGGATCGGGCCGAGATCGAAGGCTTGATCGGGTTCTTCGTCAATCAGTTGGTCTTGAGAGTGGAAGTGAGAGCTGAAGAGCGCTTCCGTGAGTTGCTCAGGCGGGTAAGGGAGGTCTGTCTGGGAGCCTTTGCGCACCAGGACGTGCCGTTTGAGAAGCTGGTCGAAGCGTTACAGCCGGAGCGAGACCTCAGCCGGTCGCCGCTCTTTCAGACGAAATTGATCGTGCAGAATGTGAGCAGAGAAGGGCCGGAATTGGGAGCTATAAGTCTCGACTTCCGCAGTGGCCAGGCACAGGCGGCAAGGGTCGATCTGACAGTGTCAATCACGGATATAGGGCGTAACCTGGCGGGGGCCGTAACCTACAGCCAGGACCTGTTTGAAGAGGCGACAATCGAGCGGCTCGTGAGCCACTACTTGAATGTGCTGAGGGGAATCGCTGGAAGGGGCGAGAGGGCGATCTCCGAGCTGGACTTGTTGAGCGATCAGGAGAGAGAGCAGATCCTGGTGGAATGGAATGAGACCGGGAAGCCCTACTCCCGAGATCGATATATCCACAAGTTATTCGGCGAGCAAGCGGAGCGTGCGCCGGAACGGGTGGCGCTGGTGGGAGAAGATGAGCGGTTGAGTTACGGAGAGCTCAACCGGCGCGCGAACCAGTTGGGCAACTACCTGCAAAGCCTGGGGGTGGGGCCGGAGGTGGTGGTGGGGATATGTCTGGAACGGTCGGTCGAGATGGTGGTCTGCTTGCTGGGAGTACTCAAGGCTGGAGGGGCCTATCTGCCGTTGGACCCGAAATCTCCGCTCGAGAGGCTGGGGTTCATGCTGGAAGATGCGGGAGTGGGAGTGGCTCTGACGCAGAGGAGTTTGGAGAAGGGCTTGCCGGCGTTCTGGGGGCAGACAGTGTTGATGGACGCGGAGTGGGAGCGAATCGGGGAGGAGAGCGAGAGCGAGCCGGAGAGTGTGATTGATGAGGAGAACCTGGCCTATGTGATCTATACGTCGGGTTCGACCGGGCAGCCCAAGGGCGTGATGGTGAAGCATCGAGGGTTGAGCAATTATTTATATTGGTCGAGAGAGAGCTATCTGCCGGAGCAGGGCAGTGTGGTCTCATCGCCCCTGTGGTTCGACGCGACGGTCACGAGTTTGATAACGCCGCTGATCAGTGGAGGGACGGTACGGTTGCTGGGCGAGCGTCAGGAAGTCGATGGACTGTGGAGAGAGCTGAGAGGAGGGGGCGCGAGCGGGTTGATCAAGATTACGCCCTCGCATCTGGAGGTATTGGGAGAGAGGCTGTCGTCGGAGGGAGCGGGAAGTTCGGCCGGCCTGTATGTGATAGGAGGGGAGGCGCTGTCGAGGTCGACGGTCGATGAGTGGAGGAGGATTGAGCCTGGAGTGAGGCTGGTCAATGAGTATGGCCCGACGGAGACGGTGGTGGGGTGTGTGGTCTATGAGATACCGGAGGAGTATGGAGAGAGCAAGTCAGTTCCGATAGGGCGGCCGATAGCGAACACGCAAATCTACCTGCTGGACGAGCATGGTCAGCCGGCGCCGGTGGGTGTGAGAGGGGAGATATACATTGGAGGCGCAGGAGTGTCGCGTGGATACTTGGGGAGGCCGGAGCTGACGGCGGAGAGATTCGTGGCGTGTCCGTTTGGAGTGGAGGGCGGGGAGAGGATGTACAAGACAGGTGATGTTGGGAGATATCTGGGAGATGGAACGATAGAGTATATAGGGCGCAATGATTTTCAGGTGAAAGTGAGAGGATACCGAGTGGAGCTAGGAGAGATCGAGGCGAAGATATTGGAGTATCCCGGGGTGCGAGAGGCGGTGGTAGTGGCGCGAGAAGATGGCCGAGGGGACCGGCGATTAGTGGCGTACTGGAGCCCCGCGAGCGGAGCGAGAATAGAAGCGGTGGAGTTGCGAGAGCATCTAACGAGAGTGTCGCCGGAGTATATGGCGCCGGCGGCCTATGTGGAGTTGGAGTCAATGCCACTGACCTCCAACGGCAAGCTGGACCGCAAGGCGCTTCCGGCTCCTGAGAGGGATGCAGTGAATAGGGTGGCTGGTGATGCGCCGCGAACTCCGATAGAGGAGATGCTGGCAGGAATATTGGAGGATGTGCTGCAGGTGGATCGAGTGGGGATTTACGATAACTTTTTCGAGATCGGAGGCCACTCATTATTAGCCATACAAGTGGTCTCGCGAGTAAGAAACGTCTTCGGAGTAGAGCTCGGAGTGAAGAGCGTCTTCGATGAAACCTCAGTGGACGGTTTGGCAAAGAAGATCGAGGAAGCGATCAGGATCGGAATGAAGGAGCAGGCGCCGCCGCTGATCAAAGTCTCAAGACGCGAGAAACTGCCATTGTCATTCGCGCAACAGCGATTATGGTTTTTGGATCGCCTCATGCCGAACAATTCATTGTATAACATCCCGGGACGAGTGAGGCTGGAGGGGCATTTGGACCTTGCAGTATTGGAGCGTGTGATCAATGAGATCGTTAGAAGACATGAAATCTTGAGGACCAGTATCAAAGTAGAGAAAGGCGAGCCGGTACAGGTGATCGAGGAATGGGAACAGCGGAGTTTAGATGTCGATGACTTGACGAGCTTGACGGAAGAAGAGCGAGAGGCGGCGGTCCGGAAGATTGCGAGAGAAGTGGCGGAGAAGGGGTTTGACCTGAATCAGGGCCCGTTGTTCAGAGTGAAGGCGCTCAAGCTTGAGGTGAACGAACACGTGGTGCTCTTTACGATGCATCACATCGTGAGCGATGGATTGTCGATGGGAATCCTGATCAGGGAGGTAGGAATACTTTACCAGGCGTACAGCAAAGGAGAGGAATCACCGCTGGAGGAGTTGCCGATCCAGTATGCCGATTTTGCGGTCTGGCAGAGACAATGGCTGCAAGGCGCAGCGCTGGAAGAGAAGCTTGAGTATTGGCGGAACCAATTGGCGGGAGTGGAAACATTGAGGTTTCCGACGGATCATCCGCGATCGGCAGTGGAGAGTTTTCGAGGGGCAGCGCAGACCTTTCTGCTGGATGAAGAACTAACGTTGGCCTTGAGAGCCCTGAGCCGGCGGGAAGGCGTAACATTATTCATGACGCTGTTGGCGGCTTTTCAGACTCTTCTCTATGGTTTTACCGGTCAGAAGGACATCACGGTAGGGACACCAGTCGCCAACCGCAATCGCCTGGAGCTGGAAAGCTTGATCGGATTCTTTGTCAACACTATGGTGTTGCGAACACTATTGTCATCCAATATCTCGTTTCGAGAGTTACTGCGCCAGGTTCGAGAAACGGCCCTGGCCGCTTATTCTCACGACCAGGCGCCTTTCGAGAAGCTGGTTGTAGAACTGTCCCCGAAACGCGTCGTTGGGCAGAATCCTCTATTTCAAGTCTGGTTTTTCCTTGATCAGACGCTCTCTTCCAACGATCAGGTTTTGCCGGGACTCACTATCTCATCGGTTAAGGGCAGTCCCCCACCTGCGAAATTGGACCTCGCACTCACTATGTCGGCGTATGACAGGCACATCGCCGGAAGCTTTACATATGCCGCCGATCTATTCGATCCGGAGACGATAAGCGCCTTGGTCAATCAATTTCAGTCCTTACTACAAGCTGTGGTCTTGAATCCGGATGGCAAACTGTCGGATCTGTTGATCGCAGATTTGAGTGAGAACCAGGAGTTAATGGGGGCGTCAGCCCGCCGTATTGACCAAATGCAATCCGACTTTATCTTTTGATTGGCGCCTGATCGATCAAGCCTTTCATGCTTTGGGGAATCCTTCCGCACGGTCTATGAAAAGTGAACCCACATACCGGCTGGCAGAGTCCACGGTAATTGAGCCTTTGGTAAACTCCTGGTACGCCTGGTCCTTCTTGATCGCGCCGGCCCCTGCCAGCTTACATTTGCTCCAATACCAGCTCCCGCTCCTGCAATCATATATTGACAACCCGGCGTTTCATGCGGCGGCCGGCCGAGATAAATCTTTAGCCGGCGGCGCTTTTGTCAATATCCCGGCAGACAGAGTTTCTGAAGTCGAGGCTCTCTTAGAGAGCACGAGGAATAATCTGGGCCATAATCTCCAATTCGCGCGGAGCGTCCTTGATTTTCAAAGATGGTTAGTGGCGAATGCCAGGGGGGATAGCCTTGTGTCCCACTATCAGAGGGTTCCGAAGCCTCTCCAGGGATATATCGAACTCGTGTACGATTACTTCAATCGACCTTTTTTACGCTTCTTGGAAAATCTCCTATACCAGAGCCGATACTACAACTCGTCGCTCCAGTCCTTACGACTTTCCAGGCTTGATCAGGATGCTTCCCGCCCGTTCTTTTTAAACACTCCCCGCCTCAGGGGAGAGGATCAGATCGACTGGCAGACACCGTTTGACGCGCCTCAGGTCGATCAACTATTCAGGTTAGACACACAACCCGAGTCACTCGATTCCATCTGCCAGAACCTAGGTTTGAACGCTCAGTTGCGAGAGTCCTTATTGCCGATGCTGACCGAAAAGCCGCAAATACTTCCCGATAGATGGAGGAGGAACTCCATGCGCATTAGATACTTTGGACACGCATGCCTGCTGATCGAGAGCAAAGAAGTATCTATCCTCACGGACCCCCTCGTGGCTGTCACCCCGGTCAATGGTGGACTAGAGCGATTTTCGTACCGCGATCTGCCGAAAGAAATAGACTATGCCTTGATAACCCATAATCATGTCGATCATACCTCGTTAGAGACTCTGCTACGGTTACGCCATAGGATTGGGTGTCTCGTGGTCCCCAGGTCATTTGGCTTGTTGTATGGTGATATATCTCTGAAAGCTATGGCTCAGAGGATCGGCTTTCGACATGTAATCGAACTGGATACCCTGGAGAACCTGCGGTTTCCTGACGGGGAGATAATAGCTGTCCCATTCCTGGGGGAACATGCCGATCTGGCGCATGGCAAGACCGGATATGTGATTCGTTCAGGCCAGCGGAAGATTTTGATAGGGGCTGACTCGGACTGTTTAGATAAGCAGATATATAAAAATGTGCGTCGATGCATAGGCCGTATTGATACTGTGTTTTTGGGCACGGAGTCAGTCGGCGCGCCTTTGTCATGGACCTACGGCCCCCTGTTATTTCAAAAGCCTTCACGTGAGGAGGATGAGGGGCGTAGACAACACGGTTGTGACGCCCGAAGGGCGATCGACATCTTAGAAGCCCTCGACGCAAACCGATTGTATAATTATGGGATGGGGATGGAGCCGTGGCTGGAGCATATTCTCGGTTTGGGGCTCAACGAGAAGTCACCACAGTGGCTGGAATCTGAAGATCTGCTGGCGCAAGCCAGGACGCGCAGGTTTGTAGCCGCGGAGCGCTGGTATGGAAAAGCGGAGATCATATTGGAAAATATGGATTCTACCCATGCGCCATTCGCGCCTGTGACCGCTGCTCCGCAAAACACAGAACACCACTCGATCAACGCTCAAGATACGTTTATTTTTGACCTTGACTAGACCTGTTTGCAGTTGCGTGTACGGATCAGTACCGCGAGCGGTAGCGAGCGCGGCTTGTTGAAATAGCCTATTGACCGCAGCCAGGCTCGCTACCGCTCGCGGTACTGATCCGGCGATTATGCAGTACCTCCTATCGAATTAGCCTCTAAATCCGCCTATTGATCTCGATATCTCCGTTTCCAACCGACGCGACCCAGAGCGAGTATGTTGAAAGCCGGTACGCCGAACCGCCTGCTTTTATACATAGAAAGTTTACTCGCGCCATGGCTTCACTTGTAGAGAGGTGAATATATATGAGTAGGGGAACTGAATTCGGTCTTATTTATGATTGGAAGACTGGTTCCACGCAAGAATATTGGCAGGGAGCGCCCTCAACAGATAGGTGGGACGCCATTTTCCCGATAGGCGCTTCAAGAAAGCCACATCGATCGATTGAAGACCCACTTGCCCTGACGATTTCCGGGGCAACTTTTGAGAGACTAACAAAGTTGACGGCCGGATCTCCTTTATTACTCTATGTAACGTTGTTGGCGGCAGTGAAGGTCTGCTTATACAAATATAGTAGAAGTAATATTATCGCTGTAGGCGGACCGCCGCAGAGTGTTGATGAGGAGTCACTCGAACTTCCTCAGGCCCTGGTGATAATAGATCGAATTGATGGGGGCATGTCGTTTCGTACGCTGTTATTGAGCGTTAAGGAAACTGTTATCGGCGCCTATCAATATCAGGGGCGTCCTTTTCGGAATTTTGTCCGTGGTTTGGGAGAAGATGAAGAAAGACAGTTCCGACCTCAAGTATGGTTGGTCGTAAAAGATTTTCATGGTGATGGCCGGCCCGCAACAAGCGACATAGAGCTGAGATTTGAAAGAGGCGCGGCCGAAATCCATGGAGTAGCGAGTTTTGACCATCTACTTTTCGGTCCGGACATAGTTCAGCGGTTCATAGACGATTTTCTAGATGTTCTAAGTCGAGCGCTTCAGGATACGACAATCTCGATCGATGACCTTTCAGCCTTAACCTCCGTAGAGCGTCAACAGTTGACCGTAGAGTGGAATAACACCAGCCGGCATTTTCCCGAGAATTGCTCTATACCTGACCTCTTTGCTTCTCAAGTCGATAACACGCCCGAGGCCGTGGCGATTATTTGCGGAGACCAGCATCTTAGCTACCTGGAGTTGAACCGGAGAAGCAACCAATTAGCGAATTATCTTAAGAATGAAAAGGTGGGGCCGGAAGAACGTATCGCGCTGTGCCTGGAGCGCGGTACGGAATTGGTGGTGTGCATATTTGGAGCGCTGAAGGCCGGCGGAGTTTATGTGCCGCTCGATCCTGGTTATCCGCATGAGCGTCTGGCCTATATGATGAACGATGCGCAGGCCACAATACTGCTTACTCGGGAACACCTTCTTAAGCCTCTATCGTTGACTAATGGCAGGATAATATGTCTGGACGTGGAGGAGGAAAGCATTCGTCGCGAGAGCGAGCGCGCGCCGGAGAGCGGGAGTGTGGGCGAGAACCTGGCTTATGTCACCTACACGTCGGGCTCAACCGGTGAGCCAAAGGGCGTGGCTGTTCATCAGCGGGCTCTTGTCGCTCGCGCCCTGGCTCTCATTGACGCATACGAAATGACCTCGGCGGACCGCCTCTTACAGTACGTCTCCCCAAGCTTCGACGCCTTCGGCGAGGAAATCTTTACCACCCTGATTTGCGGGGCAAGTCTGGTGATAGAGCCGCGCGCGGTTAATTACACGGCTCACAGCCTCTTCGATCTGGTTGATAAGTTGGCCATTACAATCCTTCATACTTCAGTGCCCTATTGGAGCCAGTTGGCTGATGAACTTTCCTCCAGCCGGCGGCGGGTATCGAATCAACTGAGACTTTTTATCACCGGAGGAGAATCTCCATCTGTAGAAAAGCTCAAGCAGTGGGCGAACCTGACCGGGCATCCCTGGAAGTATGCCAATGCGTATGGTCCAACCGAAACGACAATTACCTCTGCGCTACATTTAACGGAGATGGAGTCAAATCATATCCGCCTTCAGACGAGCGTGCCGATTGGGCGGCCGATCGCGAATACGGAGTTCTATATTCTTGACCCTGACCTGGAGGCCGCGCCTATGGGGGTCAAGGGAGAGGTCTACATCGGAGGAGCCGGCGTAGCGCGCGGATACCTCGGGCGCCCCGGGATGAGCGCGGAGAAGTTCGTGCCGCATCCGTTCAGCGAAAAAGCAGGCGCGCGGCTCTACCGGACGGGAGATATTGGGCGTTACCTCGTAGACCGGAACATCGAATTCATCGGACGAGTAGATGAACAGGTCAAGCGTCATGGATACCGGATCGAACTGGGAGAGATCGAGGCTGTGTTAGGCGCGCACCGATTGGTGAGGCAGGGGGTTGTAGTTGCGAGCGGGGATGAAGGTGGCGGCAAACAGCTCTTGGCGTATGTAGTAGGGGAAAAAGAAGCGACAGCGGCAACGCTCAAGAGTTACGTTAGTGAGAGACTGCCAGAGTACATGGTCCCGGACGCTATATTTATGTTGGAAGAACTGCCCCTCACCGCAAGTGGGAAGATAGACCGGAAGAGACTGGCGGCGATGAAAAGCGCAGGGAAGCGATTGGAGCATGTCAGCGCGCAGACGCCGATAGAGGAGATTCTGGTTGGGGTATTTGAAGAAGTGCTGAAGCTTGATCGAGTCGGGAGAGACGAGAATTTTTTCGAGATCGGAGGGCATTCGTTGTTAGCCGCACAGGTGGCCTCGCGAATCGGGGACGTCTTTGGTGTCGAGATCGGGGTCAGGAGCATCTTCGAGGAGGCTACGGTAGAGGGGTTGGCGGCTAGAATCGAGGAGACGATAAAAGCCGGAGAGGGAGAGAAGCCGCCGCCGTTTGTCAAAGCTTCCAGAGAGCAAAGGCTACCCCTCTCATTTGCACAGCAGAGATTGTGGTTCATCGATCAGTTGGAACCCGGTAACGCAGTCTACAACTGTCCGGGAGCAGTGAAGTTGGAGGGGCAGTTGAAGCTTGAAGCGCTGGAAAAGGTGATCAATGAGATCGTCAGAAGGCATGAAATATTGAGGACCAGGATCGATATAGAAGATGGCGAAGCGGTGCAAGTGATCGAGGAATGGGAGTATCGGGGATTAGATGTCGAAGATCTGACGAACTTGACGCTGGAAGAGCGGGAGAAAGAGAGCCTCCGGGTTGCAAGACAGGAGGCCAGGACGGGGTTTGACCTGAGGCGGGGGCCGTTGTCGAGAGTGAAGGTATTGAAGCTCGACCAGGAACAACATGTATTGCTCTTCACGTTGCATCACATCGCGGGCGATGACTGGTCGATGCGGGTGCTTGTGAGAGAGGTATGCGCATTGTATGAATCCTTGAGCGAAGGCCGGAGATCGCCGCTGCCCGAACTAACGATTCAGTATGCCGACTATGCGAAATGGCAAAGAGATTATTTGACTGGCGAGGTTTTGGAGCGCCAGGTCCGATACTGGAAGGAGCAACTTAAAGGCGCGGCGATCATGGATCTGCCGTCCGACCATCCGAGACCGGCGGCGCCAAGTTTTAGAGGAAGTCGTGAGCGAGTGGAGATAGGAAAGGCCTTGAGCCAGGAGTTGAAGAGGCTGAGTCAGCAGGAAGGAGCGTCCTTATTTATGACGCTCATGGCGGCCTTCAAGGCGCTCTTGATGAGGTACTGTGGAGAGGAGGATCTGAGTGTCGGAACGGCGATCGCGAACCGTACCCGGAGTGAGACGGAAAGGCTGATCGGATTTTTCGGCAACACCTTAGTCATGAGGACTAATCTCGGAGGAAATCCGAGTTTCAGAGAGTTGATCAGGAGAGAGAGAGAGGTTGCGCTTGGAGCCTATGCGCGCCAGGAGATACCGTTCGAGAAACTGGTCGAGGAGATCAATCCGGAGCGAGACCTGAGCCGGAGTCCGTTGTTTCAGGTAATGATGACGGTGCAAAACAAGAGTCCGGAAAAGTTGGAGATCCGGGGGCTGAAGATTGATGGGATGGGAGAGGAGACTGGAGCGGCCAAGTTCGATCTAACCCTGGCGTTGACGGAAGGAGAAGACGGTATCACAGGCAGTCTGGAATATAGCCAGGATCTCTATGACGGAGAGACCATCCGAAGGATGGCCAGGCATTATGAGCGAATAGTGGAGCAGGTGGCCAGAGACGCAGAGCGGAAGATCCAAGAGATCGAATTGATGAGCGATGACGAGAAGCGGCGGATTGTCGAGAGCGGGAACCGGGTGAAGGCCGACTATGGGCGAAACACGAGCGTAAATCGGCTCTTTGAGGAGTGTGTGGAGAGGAGCCCTGAAGCCGTGGCGGTAGTCTGCGAGGAAGAACAGATCAGTTATCGAGAACTGAACCGCAGAGCAAATCAATTAGGGCAGTACTTGAAGGAGATGGAAGTGGTACCGGGGGGGATGGTGGGAATCTGTCTG
>Ga0187894_10006146_pt1 | contig 11895 bp, 6 predicted proteins | sample GBC1701081metaG_FD_136650 | JGI IMG/M metagenome (GOLD analysis project Ga0187894, IMG submission 136650) | White microbial mat communities from a lava cave in the Kipuka Kanohina Cave System on the Island of Hawaii, USA - GBC170108-1 metaG ...
CGAGAGGTAGGCGGTCTCATCGTGGCCAACCCGGCCGGAAACAGCAACAATGGCGTCGCCTTGACAGTCCCGTACTATGGCGTCATCCGCCCGGCGGCGAACGTCAACACGACGGCCCGGCCGAAGCTCAGCCTCAGGCGTCCTTCGACAGTCGCGCAGGTAACCAATGCCAACTCCGACTTCATCGGAACCGCGGACTTCTATGCCTGGGGTCTAGAGGACGGCCGCGAAGACCAGGGTTACGTCGACCTCCGCGCGGTCGGCGCGCAGTCATTCGCGACTCCAGACGGACAGCTCGTCGTCTTGGCGGTCAACACGCATCAGGCATGGTTCAATGCATCGCTGATGGAGGTAGACGTCCTAATCGACAACAACCTGGACGGAGAGCCCGACTTCTTGGTCGCGGCTATCGACCTGGGTCAATTGCAGCCGGACCCGTTCTTCGACGGCCGCGTAGTCAGCGTCGTCCTGAATCTGGCGACGGGCGAACTCATCATTGAGCCATTCCTGGCCGACGCGCCGACCAACTCGAGCACGCTCCGCCTCCCAGTCTTCGCTGCTGACATCGGGGTCACGCCGGAGAACCCCCGCTTCGCGTACTCGGTCTCGACCATCGACCTCAACAGCGCAGACTCGGACGCTGCGGACGGTACCGCGACCTTCAATGCCTTCAACAGCTCGGTGTCGCAGGGAGACTTCCTGGCTATCGCGCCTGAGGAGACGCTCTCGGTACCTCTCTCGCTCGATCCGGACGAGTTCGCGCTGAGCCCCGCGCTAGGCACCATGATCGTCACGATCGACAACCTGAGCGGCGCAGCCGAAGCCGACCTCATCCGTGTAGCCCCGTAGTAGTTGGCTGAGGCGCGCGCAGCCCTGACAGCTGCGCGCGCCTCCCCTCAGGCCCTGACGGCCTAGTGGCCGCAGCGCGGCCCTGCACGGCGACGTCTTCTTGCGCCCTCAAGGAGGCTACTCCTGATCTGGAGGTGCTAGATGAGCGCGAGCTGGCGCGATCACACGCTGGCTGCGAATCTGCTGCGCAACAGCTGTCCCGCCGCGGCACGCCGCGGAGCTCAATCTGCCACGCGCACGAGGCCAAGAGCCTCCGGCGCGCAGGGAGCCACGCCCGGCCATGCAGTTTCGAGGCTTTTGAGTGCATCGAGCGTTCTGTCTTATTAGTCTGTCGCACATCTGGTTACTCTGACAGACAGGCATGTCTGGAACGAGGTTGGATCAGGGCAACCGTCCGACTGATGTGGCTCATACAAGTGACCTCCGACCACAGGCTCAAGCCGAGGCGAGCTCAGAATTCGCAAACGTTCAATCCGAAGTTGAAGGCGAGATCTGGGCAAGGTTGCGCCTGAAATCCGATGCCGGCGAGTTTCTTTCTTCATAATTTGTCCTTCTCAACGTTAAGAGAGAGCCTGACGAAGAGCAACGTGTCAACGGACAGAGATAGGATCTCACCCCATGGCCCGTAGGCGAAAATCGTCTTTGCATCGACGAACTTTGCGTGCCCTGACGAAAGACTGATTCGTACTGCGGCTAGTGCGTTCTCACGGGTATCGTAGATAACCAGATCGCCGCCCACTACGGCGCCGGCAAAGCGGCCATCCGTCGAGATCGAAAGATCCCTGACAAGGGGACCTGTATCGATGTCTAGATCCGACTCCTTGGTATGTACCCATAAGCGAGTTGCAGCTACGTTCGCGATCCATCCGGAATTCAAGAGCCCAAGTTGGAGCAATGGTCCAGTGCGCTGCATAATGCCCGTCATGGCAAGGCTGCTGCTCCAAGTTCGCGCGGTTCCATCCCAGCCGGCAGTATGAAGCTGCTCTCCGCGCCACAGCAGGTGGGAGACGCGTTCGGAATGCGGCGTCCTGGCCGCGAAGGTCGTGGCGGTCGCGGGATCATAGGCCATGACACTCCCGTCCTGTGCTCCCGACGCTATATTGCCCTTCGGGCTTACCGCGACGCGGTATGGATCAGCCCGGTGCCTGTAAAGAAATTGCGAGGCTGCAGCGCCGAGGTGATGTGACCAGACGGTGCCATCTTCGATCGTATAGGCAAGAACATCTCCGGCACTGTGCACGAAGCGAGTCGGTCGGGCGTGATCGGCTACCAAGACCGTTCGCTTGGTAACGACGTCTGTGCAAAGGATCTTGCCGTCCCAACCCGATGAGCAGATCTCGTTCGCACGCCAGGTGATCCCGAAGGCAGCACTATCGTGCTGATGTACTGTTCGAAACCCAGCTGCCGGATCAGTGCGATCATACACGTTTACTTGCCCCTCGGCGCAGTCGAAGGCGACCCACCTACCATTCGACGAAACCGAGATATTGAATACACCGCAAGTCAGCGTTCCGATCGGTTCAAAAGAGAATGGGGGTATACGCCAAACGCGGATCTCCGGCCCCGCCACTGTGACAATCCTGCGCAGCCGTTCGGACAAGAAGACCCAAGCGAGCGGTGCAGGATTACCAAGGAAGGTCCACGTCGCACGAAGGTGCGTATCCCGCACTCGCGTTACGCCGTTATCATACCCCCATGCAGCCAAAGCACCGTCAGCGGCAAGTGCCGTCGGCGTTGCGTCCGATGAGGGACCCCGCGTTGGTTCGCTACCTCCTGGCAGTAGATACCAAGTGTTCTTATTATCTAGACCGACCACGAGCCCACTGCCTGCCATCGTCACGTACTGACGGTCGGTTTCGCGCAGGCGCACTTCTCGCCGAGCCCCATCAGGTTGTCGCACAACGGCTTTCGAAGAATCGACCTGAACCATGTAACCTTCTCCATCCGTCGCGAATGGATAGAGGTCATTGTAAGCACGGCAGCCGTCGATGCGAACGGCTTGACCAGCACCGTTGATTCGAAGAAGGTCTGCGTTTGTACAGGCGAGCAGGCCGTCTTTGAATGCAGCGATACCGCGAATATGCCGATGAACAAGACGGAGTTTGCCTGTTCGCGCCAGCTCGAGCAGGTTGCCAGTTCCTTCGAGCAGGAAGAGGCTATTCGCAGTTGCCACCGCAGGGCTGTGGCTTGTCTGTCGGAAAGCTGCTATTGGGATCGGGTTTTGGGGATCGAAAGCACGTACGATTTCAGCGCCGGCGCTTCCACGTCGGCCATACGTGAACCCTCCTCCGTGCTCGCGGACCAGGAGTGTGGGTTCGAGCAGCCCGGTATCGACTACCGCGACAGCACCCGTCGAGAGGTCGACGACACGTAGCTTATTGTCAGCAGCCACAACCGCGAGTGTCTCGAGATTTTCATCGGGCACAGCGCGAAAGATTCGATAAGGATGCAGGGAGACAATGCGCTCGGCGGCTCCAGCGCCTTGGGCCCGCGCCATCAAAAGCGCTTCTGCCGGCCCAAGTTTCTTGCGCTGTGCGAGCAGATCGCGTGCCTTGGTCGGGTCCTTCTCCAGCAACATGGCGGCTTCCGAGCGGATCGAACGATCCCGCTCCTCTTCGGCGGCGGCTCGTTCCTTCTCCGCAACCGCCCGCTCCGACTCAGCTCGACGCTGGGCCTCTTCCGCGCGATCACCTCGCACGATGATCTCTCGGAGCGCAAAGGTGCCGAGGACCGCCATGATGACCGCGGGGATGGCGATCGACAGCGCAAGCCGCTTGTGACGCCGGATCCAGTGTCCCAAGATCGCCACCAGCGAGTACTCGCGGGCCGTGATCCGCGCCCCCGCGTCGTAGGCTCGCAGGTCGGCGGCGAACGCCCCTGCGTCCGCGTAGCGTTCGTTCGGATATTCGGACAGAGCCTTGAGCGCGATCGCCGCCAGGTCCTCGGGAACGTGCCGTAGGTCCTTGCGGCGATCGGCGCTGGTCTCATCGCGGGGCGGATAGGACCCGGTGCAAAGCTCGAAGAGCATGGCCCCCAAGGCGTAGACGTCGGTCCGCGCGTCGACGCTTTCGCCGCGAAACTGTTCAGGCGACATGTAGGCCGGCGTCCCAACCATGGCTCCGGCGACCGTGAGAGCGGACGTCCCCGCGCTGAAGGGATCCTGCCCGGCTTCCTCTTCCGCAGCCGCGGCGAGGTCCTTGGCGACGCCCCAGTCGATGACGATGGTCTCGCCGTACTCGCCGACGATCACGTTCGACGGCTTGAGGTCGCGGTGGATGATTTGACGGGCATGGGCGTAGGCCATCGCATCGGCGACGGCGATGAGGTGAGGGAGCAGGGCGAGGCGCGAGCTGAAGGTCTTGGCCTCGGCGATGAGCTTGGCGAGCGGGCGGCCGGCGACCAGCTTCATCGCGTAGAAGGGCGTCCCGTCGGGCCAGCGGCCGGCTTCGTGGACCGGAACGATGCCAGGATGCTCGAGACGGGCCGTGAGCATGGCCTCGCGGAGGAAGCGGGCCTCGCCCCCTTGATTGGGCTCGCGCAGGAGCTCCTTCAGGGCGACGTCGCGGGCGAGCTCTTTGTCGCGGGCGCGGTAGACGCGGCCGAGTCCACCGCGGCCGTGTTCGACTATGATCTCGTAGCGGTCGCGATCGCGGTGCTGAAACGAAGCCGGAAGGCGGCGGTCGGCTGCGATGGCAAGGCGCGGGTCGATCTCGGTGAGGTCGCCCGCTCCAGGTGAGGCCTTCGCCTCCTTGGTCGGCGGCGTGCCTGGGTCGCCGGCACCTCGCGGCTCACCGGCGGCTCGGTCGAGCGCGGCGCCCGGCGAAGGAAGCGTCCACGTCTGGCCTGGGCTCGCGTTCTCTTTCGGCGGCCCCAAATCGTCGTGCTCCATACCGTCCCCCCGGTTCCGAGCACACGAAGAAACCGCAATCGCCGGGCGGTTTCAAGAGGAACTAACGCGGCGTGTACACCGACGGCAAAGCCGCCATTGCTACGGCCGGACAAAACGTAAAGAGCCTTCCACTCAAGGGCGTTCTCGTTCGCTAAGCCAATGTCTTGGCATAAGGAGTCGCGCTGCCGTCGGCGAATGCGGAGGAGGTTGACGTAGGACGAATAAGGAATGGGTGCGCTCTTCGCGACCCTCGGAAGAGAGCCCGCACACTATCGCGCGAGGAATCGCGGCTCAGCAGCACGCTGCCAAGGCAGCAGCCCAAGATTGGGGCCAACAGCTCGAGACACGAGTCGGCTGTCGGCCGGAGCCTGTCCGGCCGACACCCGTCCGGCCGAAGCTTGTCCGGCCGGGCTTGCGGAGGCTGCCCTGTCCGAGATCGAAGCTGGCGACGGCAGCCAATCGCACTGTCCATCTCGTCGAAGAATCGGGCCGCGCCCCTTGTCCGAGGCTCAGTCGTTCATCCAAAGCCCAGTCGGTCAGGTACGACGCTGCGCTCCCTGTCTCTTCGCGCGAGCTGCCCGCTGCCCTGCTCCGTGTCTCTTCGCGCCGAGCTGCCCGCTGCCCTGCCCGTCCTCCGTCTCCTCCCGGCCGTCCGTTTCCGGAAACGCGCTCTGTTCCGTCTCCCTCGCGCACTGATGAAGCAAGTGCGTGACGCGCTCCACCCGTGAGTCTGATCCGTCGGTGACGGAGCTCGAATTGCGCTTGGTCTTTTCGGGTACGGCGTCGGCGCGATCGCTATAGTCGCCCCGCAGGGGTGATCGCATCGACGATTGAAACAGCGGCCGAGCTTCCCCCGCCTCGGCCAATCAACCCATAGCCAGGAGACGACACGTATGAGCCACGACAGCGCGAACCATCCCGCTCAAGACAAGGTGCGGCCGGTCGGCCGTATTGCGGCGCGTGAGCTCTCGGCCGAGGAAGTCGCGATCGCTGGCGGCGTGGCCAACACGACGCACGCGACCGGACCGAACGGCGACGATCCGTCCGATCCCGATCTGGCCGTTTGACCGACGGTGAGCGGGCACGCCTCCACACGACGGGGCGTGCCCATCCCACTCCCGACTCCGATGTCGAAGCAGCCGCTTATCCTGTCGGCGCGCCCCTACGACGTCCATGCCGCGGCAGCGATGTGGGGCCTGCGCCAAAGCGGTTTGGCGCCGAGCTGGCCGTCGTCCCTGGTAGATGGAAGCGTCCCGCCAGTTTCGCTCTACTGCGACGACAGCGACGGCGAGGGCTCCGGCGGCGGTGCGGGATGGAAAGCGAGCGGCTGGCTCGACGACGGCGCGATCGGATCGATCTGGTTCCGGCGCGCGCATACCCCCGACGTGTTTCCACGCGCGATCGATGCCGACGTGCCGTTTCTGCGCACCGAATGGGCGCGCTTTCTCCGCAATGTCTATGCGCTCGGCGACGCGTTCTCCGATCGGCTGTGGGTGAATCGCCCGGCATCGGCGAATCGGGCCGAGAACAAGCTCGCGCAGCTGGAAGCGGCGCGGCGATGCCGGCTGCGCTTTCCGGCTACGCTGGTCTCGCACGATCCCGACCAAATCCGGCGCTTCGTGGCGCGGCATGGGCGGGTCGTCTACAAGCCGTTCGTCCCGCATACATGGGAGGATGGTGCCACCGGGAAGCGGTTCGGCACGTTTGCCCGCCTGGTCGAGCCGACCATGCTCGCCGACGACGAGAGCCTGTCGCTCTGCCCCGGCATTTATCAGGTCTACGTGGAGAAGAAATACGACTTGCGGATCGTCGCGATCGGCGATCGCTTCTTCACCGTGCGCCTCGCGTCGCGCAGCGGGGCGGCCTTCGTCGATTGGCGCGCCTACACGTTCGCGCCGGAGCTCCATGTCGAGGTGTGCGCGCTGCCAGATCGGTATCGCGGCAAGCTCGAGTCGCTCCTCCGCGAGCTCGGGCTGGTCTTCGGCTGCATCGACGTCGCGGTCGACGTCGACGGCGACGCGCATTTCCTCGAGGTCAACCAGGCCGGCCAGTTTCTATTCCTCGAGGAGCTCGCGCCGCCCTTGCCGCTCCTGCGCGCGATGTGCGCCATGTTGGCCTGCGGCCGAACCGACTACTCACTCGAGGCCGCGGCCGACGTGTCCTATCCGACGTACGCGGCGAGCGAAGCTCACCGGGCATGGTGGGAAGGGGTGCGCGGCCAGCTGGAGGCGGATAATCGCTCGGGCGCGTGGCTCTCGATCGAGTAGACACGCACGCCGATAGAGGCGCGGTGCCGCCTCGCGTAGAATTGCCCGCGGATCTCGGCGACCGAGCCAGCACCGCGAGCACAAGCTCGCCCGGATCGCCGGGCGAATCGACTATTTACCGATTGAACCCGCCGTGATTCACTTCGAGCCCGCCGGCGGCTCCTCCGATCGATGGAGCGGCCCCGACGACACGCGTTCCGGGACTGGTGAGAAAGATGGCCACGAGCAAGAAGCGAACGAACACCGAGTGGGTCGGCGGGCTCGTCTCGATGCCCGGCTATGTCACAGGAGAAGGCGAACCGTACCGACCGGAAGCGCTGTTGTGGATGGGCCCCGACGGGGCCGTGCGCAAATGGACGGTAGGGAAACCGGGCGAGCTCTTGGGCGCAGCGAGCGCGAGCCTGCGCGAAGCCATGGAGCACCCGACGTGGGGGCGTCCACAGGTTCCAGGTCGCGTACGGGTCTCGTCGCCGGAGCTCGCCCAGGCCCTGCGAGAGGGACACCCGGGACTCGACGTCGTCTGTGCCCCCACGCCCGAGATGGACGCGGTGCTCGCGTTCATGCGAGAGAAGATGAAAGAGGGCGTCGGGACGAGGCAGGAGTCCTACCTGGCGCCCGACATCGGCCCGGATGCTGTGGCCGCGTTCTTTCGCGCGGTGGCCGCGCTCTTTCGCGCGAAGCCGTGGAAGCTCGTGCCGAGCGACCAGAGCCTGCTCTCCGTCACCATCGAGACGCTTGGCGTGCGCGAGGCCGTGCTGTCGGTCATCGGGCAGATGGGGCAGAGCTTCGGGCTGATCCTGTTCTCGGGATTCGATGACTTCGAGGCTTACCTCGATGCGGTGGACGCCACCGAGCACGGCGAAGAGCCCGCGTGGCCGCCGCACTTCTCGCTCAACTTCGAGCGCGGGGCCGAGATGAGCGCGGCCCTGCGCCAAGAGATCGCGGAGCATGGCTGGGAAGTCGCGGCCGCGAACGCCTACCCGTGGCTGATGGCGCTGGATGCAGACCTGGTGGCGCGGCCGCCCACCGCCGACGAGGTGTCGATCGCGACGGCGATCGCGCTGGCGTTGCCGGAGGTCCTCCGGGCCGAGAAAGCGCTCGCGGCGGCGTGGAGCGGCGGCGAGCCGGTGGTTCGAACCCTGCCGGTTCAAACCCACGCCGGCACCGTCCAGGTCACCCTGCGGGCTCCGTACGAGGAGGCGTCGGGCTCGAAGCCGCCCGACGACGTGCTCGGCGAGCTGTACCAGCTCGCGCAGGATGGGGAGGAGATCGATCCCGACGCGCGGCGTCCGCTCGAGGACGAGCTCGTGCGCCGCTTCGCGGCCTCGCCGGAGGCCGCGTCGCTCGCCGACGTCGAATCTTGCCGCTTCATCATGGACTTCGCGGCCGACTACTTCGGCGCCACCATCGCCACGCTCAGGCCGCAGGAGCTTCGCGAGATCATCTTCGAGATCATTCCGCGCAAGGTGAGCATCGAGGCGTCGGCCGCGTCCGGGATCGTCGAGAATAGTCGGGCGTTCTACACGTTCCTGAAGCGCGACTCCGGGCTGCCCCAGGCCGACGCCTGCTTGCGCGTGCTCGGCGGCGATGCGGTGGCGAAGCTCGAGGCGGCGCTCTCGGACTCGCGCAACTTCGGCATGGCGAAGTCGCTTTTCATGGCCGGTCGCGAGGCGGGCTTCGACATGGATTCGACGGCGGGTATCGAGGCGTGGATGCAGACCATCCAGTCGCGGCCGCTGCCGGATTCCGTGCATCTGCCGCCGGTCGGCGCGGCGCGGCAGACCGCCGACAAAGCCGCTGCTCGAGCGAAGAAGAACCGACGCAAGACCGCCCGCAAGGCGCGCAAGAAGAACCGATGAGCCGGGCTTCACGCGGCCCTTTGACTGGGCCCCACGGCAAGAACTAGCTTCTTCCAAGGCGCCCGGTCGCGGATGATCGCGTTGGCGGCGAACGAGTTGACCCCGCCGTTCGCTCGTCGTCAGAATCAGAGAGCCGCGGATTCGACCGGCTGCGGCGGGGGCGCGACCCGCTCGATGCGGGCGGGGACGTGTTTATGCCAGGGCGTGCCGACGAACGGATCGCGGTCCTCGGCCAGGGTCAGCTCGTTCGGCGCGGCGCCGGTCACCGCGTCGCCGTCGCCGGTCGGGTAGCCGACGCCGAGTCCGTTCGGCAAGGAGACGTGGCCGCGCTGCATGGAGTCGGAGACCTCGACGGGTACGATCAGCGAGGCGCGCCGGGTGGTGAGGCGCACGGTCTCGCCCGTGGCGACGCCGAGGGCGGCGGCGTCGTCGGGGTTGATGCGGAGCGCGCCGCGACCGTCTTTCTTCCGCCACGAGGGGTCGCGGATGATCGTGTTGGCGGTGAAGGAGCGGCGCTCGCCGGCGGAGAGGACGAACGGAAAGGTGTCGGCGGCCGCGGGCGGATCGGCGTGCACGAGCTCATCGAAGGCGGCGAGCAGGTCGGGGAGAGCGAGGTGGAGCTTGCGGTCGGGTGTGGCGATGCGGCCGATCACGTCGGCCCAGTCATCGACCGCGAAGACGACTCCCGACGGGCTGGCCGTGATGGCCGAGAACAGCGCGTCGCCGGCGGCGAGCGGCGAGCCGGTGAAGCCGGCCCGGGCCAGCGAGGGGCCGCGCTCCATGGCGGCGCGCACGGCCAGGCCGAAGACCACGGCGCCGGGGCGCAGCGCTTCCGGTAGATCCATGGTGCGATAGAGCAGGATCGAGGCCAGCGGGGCCAGGCGCGCGTTGCTCAGCACCTGGGTCATGAATTGTTGGGCGTAAGCGGCGCGGCCCGAGGCGGCGGCCTGGCGGAGCGGGGCCAGGTCGGCTTCCGTCACATGGCCGAGGGCCTCGACCAGGCGGGCGTGGATCTCCGCCTCGGGCAGGGGGCCGGGCGGCGGCGGGTAGAGCGGATGGCGCAGGTGGAAGTAGTTGCGCGGAAACTCGAAGTTGAAGAAGGTCGCCTCCGCCTTCTCGAACTGGCTGGCCGCCGGGAGGACATAGTGGGCCAGGCGGGCGGTTTCGCTCATCGCCACGTCGATGACGACCAAGGTGTCGAGGGCGGCGAGCGCCTCGCGCATGCGCTTGGAGTCGGCCAGCGAATGGGCCGGGTTGGCCGCCTCGACCAACATGGCGCGGTAGCGCTTCGGATGATCGGCGAGGATCTCGTCGGCGATGACGTTGCAGGGCACGAGTCCGCTCACGATCGCCGCGCCCACCACCGGGCTGGTCCGGGTGGAGGCGCCGCCCGCCGAGATGTCGACGAGTGTGGTCGGGATGTAGTGCGTACCCGGTTTTCCCAAACTGCCAGTCAGGAAGATGAGCAGGCGGTGCAGGTAGCTGACCAGCGTGGAGCTCCGGTTCATCTGCACGCCGAGGTCTTCGAAGCTGGCCAGCGCGCGGGCCGTGCCGATGGCGCAGGCGGCGCGGCGGACGGCGGCCTCGGCGACGCCGGCCCGCTCGCACGAGGCGGCGATCGGTACGGCCCGGAGCGCGGTCAGGACCCGGTCGACGTCGGGTGCGTGCGCGTGCGCGGACAAAAACGGGCGATCGATGAGGTTCTCTTCGACGAGGACCGCCAGAAGGGCGGCCAGCAGCCACGCGTCGGTCCCGGGTCGGACTTGCAGGTGGATGTCGGCCAACTCGGCGGTCTCGGTGCGGCGCGGGTCGATCACGATGAGGGTGCGCGCCGGGTCGGCCGAGATCTCCTTGAGGGTCACGCGCGCCTGCGGAATCGAGTGCGAGTGCCACGGGTTCTTGCCGAGAAACAGGGCGACGTCGCAGTGCTCGAAATCGGCCCGGGTGACCGCTCCCATCATGCGGTGCGAGACGAAAAACTCGCCGGTCTTCTCCTGCGCCAGCGCGCTCGAGCGGTAGCGCGAGCCGAGCGCGCGCCGGGTAGCCGCCGCATAGGCGCCGGGCAGATGATTTCCCTGACCGCCGCCGCCGTAATAGAAGATGGTGTCGCCGCCGTGCGCGTCGCGCACCGCGGCCAGTCGGGCCGCGACCTCGCGGATCGCGGTGTCCCAGTCGATCGATTCGAAGCTGCCGTCTGTGCGCCGGCGCAGCGGCGTGCGCAGGCGATCGCGGCCGTGCTGATAGTGATCGAGGCGGTGCGCTTTCTCACACGCGTAGCCGCGCGACGACGGGTGTCGCTTGTCGCCGCGCAGGCGGATGAGATGCCGCCCGTCATCGCCGCCGAGCTCCACCTCGAGGCCGCAGTTGCATTCGCACAGGATGCAGGCGGTCGGTCGCCATTCGCTGATCGCTTTCATGGATGAGAAGAGTCTCGAAAATTTGGTCTCTTTATGCAACAATATTTATCGATGCGCCGCCGCTTCGACCGCGATAACTGCGCGATCGCTCAGGCACTCGAGGTCCTGGGCGACTGGTGGACCCTTCTCCTCGTGCGCGAGGCGATCCTGGGCGCGCGCCGCTTCGCCGATTTCGCGGCCAACCTCGCCATCTCGAAGAACATCCTCACGCGGCGCCTGGCCCATCTGGTCGAGCACGGCGTCCTCCACCGCGTCGACGCCGGCGTGCACGGCACGCGCTACGAATACGAGCTGACCCGCAAGGGGAAAGATCTCCTCACCGTCATCACCGCGCTGCGCCAGTGGGGCGATCGCTGGGTTTTCGGCGAAGGCCGCGAGCCGCTGCTCGTCTACGACCGCCGAAGCGGGCGGCCCGTCCCTCGGCTCCGCCTGCGCGGCGAGGACGGCGCCCTGCTCGCGATGCGCGACCTCGAGCTCCGCCCCGGCCCCGGCGCGTCGGCCGACACCCTCGCGCGGTTCCGCCGCGCGCGTTGAGCGGGCGCGTATCGATCCGCGGCGCGTGTATAGTTCCGCGGTGCGCCCCCGCGTCATCATCCGCGCCGCGAGCCTCCTCG
>Ga0187894_10006147_pt1 | contig 11893 bp, 13 predicted proteins | sample GBC1701081metaG_FD_136650 | JGI IMG/M metagenome (GOLD analysis project Ga0187894, IMG submission 136650) | White microbial mat communities from a lava cave in the Kipuka Kanohina Cave System on the Island of Hawaii, USA - GBC170108-1 metaG ...
CAATAAAAGAATTTATTCGACTGAATAATCAAAATCCAAAACCTTTCAAATGGACCAAGAAAGCTGAAGAAATACTGAAAAAAGTAAACCATTGTAAAGGTCTAATGGAGACAGCACACTAGGTTGTGTGTTGTAAGCGTTAAGTTGTTCGCCTACGTTTCCAAGAAAATCTCTACGAGCCTTTTCGCCGGCCAAAGCTAATCCTACCCGAATCAATTCATCGATTGAAAATCTGTATAGATTTGTGCCGGAATTCCACGTCTTTCCTATTAAATTCGTAATCTCGGATTCATCCGCCGATTTTGTTCGAGGAGAATTAAACAAATATTCGGAGATTGATCCCCGACGTGCCTTTCGAATTCCAATCTTAACATCCATAAGAGTTAGATCTCTTTCCTTCACTTCGACTGCCAAAAGGACCTCGCCATTTTCATCTTTGCATTCAATATCGGCGCTCAATCCCGTTGACCTATCCGATGCATTTATGACATGACGAACTACCTCGCTATACAAATCGAACGAGTTTCCAAAAGTCATGAAAAGAGCCGCAGCGACTGACAAAGCGCGGTCACCCCCGCTGGATTCCGCAAGAAATTTTCCAACAACTTTCAATGTCTGTTCAATACTAATTCGTTCGGGTATGTAGTATTCAAAACTCAGCTCGGCGAGCCGCTTTCGTATAGCACGAAGGACTTCGAGAAATCGTTCTCTTGTGTAGTCAGGGTCATTCGTTGTCTGAATATCGTTCAGGATTTCATACAAAGACAACCAGTCTGCCTTTCCCCTCACGTTCCCTGCATCAGCCTTAATTTTCGACCTGCGCAGAGGGTTACTTACGTACGGATCGGAGCTTGTTCCAAGCACATTCTGATTCTCAGTAACCCACGGTACGATTACGCTACTAGCAAAACTTCTGGGATCCCATGCACTCTTATCGGAGCCATCGCCTTTCTGTGTCGATAGAGCATCTAATCCATGATTTGACAGCTTGCCGAGAATTTGTGTAGGAAGCGAATATCGAATGGCGACCAATTTGCTTCGAATCAGTCTATTGATTTCTTCCGAAACCTCACCTCCCGTTTCGCTAAGGACACTCTCCCATAATTCGTCTAATAGGGATCGGGATTGATCGTAGTTTAGTGGCACTAAATTATGTTAGTCGCAAAGAGCCGTTGTTCGGAGTGAAGTTAAACCAAAGCGACTCCTGGCGTTCGCCTTTGGACGAGTTAATTGTCTTGAGGGGAGCGTCGATTCGATGCCAGCTACGAAAAAGAGTGTCGTACATTGGTGTGCGATAACCCGAAACAACAGCCCGTCCTTCAACCGCATTCAATACTTCTGCGAGTTCACAATGGTCGTTGTCGGTCATTTCATTGCTGTAAGCGTTGGTATCACCTCGACTTTCATGAACGTATGGGGGATCGAGATAGAAAAGCGTCTCGCGAGAATCATACCTTTCCAAAACCTCTGTTGCTGGAGCATTCTCTATTTGAACTCTCTGTAAACGCTGGACAATTTCTGGAAGTCCATCCACGGCGCCCAGCCAGCGAGAAACGGCTCCGGCCATTCCCGCACGTGAAGTCAGAACACAGTGTGCCCAACGTCCTTCACTACTCGTCTGGGCTAATCCAGTTCTCGTTTGTCGTGCCCGTACATAAAACCTGCGAGCTCGCTCTAACTTGGCCAAACCGGGCGACGCTGTACACGCGCGAACTAACTCCTGACGCGAAAAAGGAGTTAGGCTGATTGCTTTAACTAATTTTGACCCTTGATTTCTCAATACGTCAAAAAAGTTCACCAACTCAGAATCAAGATCATTATAGGTTTCCACGGGTGCCGGCTGGCGATTAATCAAGACTGCGGCAGACCCGCCAAAAACGTCGCAAAAGTGTGTGGCGTCATCAGGCAAGTTAGGAAGAATAAAATCCAAATGGGAATACTTGCCGCCATACCAGCCAAAGGCGATCATTTTCTTCCGGCGGTCATGGGCGTTTTTGACTATTCGACGACGGTTTATTTGAGATAGGCCGTTTGCCGATTGCATATTTGCATTTTAGTTTTCTTTAATCTTCAAGTCTAGCTTGCGACGCGAGAAACTCCGATTCGATATGAGGAACTCCGATTCGATATATTGAACTTCACACCTTCCGAAATTACACTTAAACGATGAGCTTGAAAGAAACAATAATCGCCGACCTCACGGCGGCGATGAAGTCGAGGGATGCGGAGCGCGTTTCGACGCTGCGGATGGTGAAGGCGAATTTGATAAACCGTCAGATCGAGAAGGGCGTCGAGTTGACGGATGAAGAAGTGCAGAAAGCGTTACAATCGCTCGTCAAGCAGCGGCGTGATTCGATAGAGCAATATGGAAAGGCGGGACGCGACGACCTGGCCGCGAAAGAAGCGTTGGAGATAAGCCACATCGAGGCGTATCTTCCGCAGTCCGCAACGCCGGAAGAGATCGATCAAGCGGTCGCGGGCGCCATCATCGAAACCGGCGCTTCGTCTATGAAAGAAATGGGCGCCGTTATGAAGGCCGCCATGGCGAAGCTGCAAGGGAAAACCGTTGATGGAAAGCAGGTGAGCAACGCGGTAAAAGCCAGCCTTTCCTGACCGGAGCGAATGATGTCCGGGCCCGCGATATGCAGGCGCAGGCATGAGCTTCACTTCGACAAAGCGCTCATCACCCCGTCCCGGAAATGATCCCGCATCTCGCAGAAAAGCAGATCCGCGTTTCTTAAGACTGGAAGCGAGCTTATTGTTTTGCCCTCCGTGTAGAAAAACATTCTTCATCGTGCTACTTTTTCTTTTTACTTCTATTGTTTCGCATTCATAACTAATGGACGAGATTATCGAGCAAAATGCGCCGCACCGCTCCGCCGACGCAGCGTCGGCACCACCCCTCAAACCCGGAACGGAGCTAAAAACTGCCGCGAAGCCTGCGTGGCGACAGTATCTGGAGACGGAAGAGGCCACGCGGATGGTTTATCTGATCTTCGGATTGGTCGCGATCGTGATGATCATCGGCTTTTTGCAGTGGCGAACGTCGGCGATCTGCTGCGGCGATTGGGACGGCTATTATCACATCCGCTGGAGCCAGCTTCTCTGGGAAAGTTTTTCAAGCGGCAACTGGCTGCCGGAATTCAAGTGGCTTCCGCTGACCGTGTTGAATCCGCAGGATTACAACGACCATCATTTTCTCTTCCACCTTTTGCAGATACCGTTCCTGTGGTTTTTTGAGCCCGTGACGGCGGCAAAGGTAGCGGCCGTCGTTTTTTCGAGCCTCGCGGTCTTTTCGGTCTATTGGCTGCTGTATCGATACAACGTCGATCACCTGCTCGTGTGGTTCGCCGCGATTCTCACGTGCTCCAACATGTTCTATTACCGCATGAACATGGCGAAGGCTCCGCCGCTGACCATCGTCTTCACCATCGCGGGCATTTACTTTCTCTTCGAGCGGCGCTACGTGTGGCTTTTGCCGCTGATGTTCGCATTCGTCTGGACCTACAGCCTGTTTCCCTTGCTATGGATAGCTGCGCTCATTTGGGTCGTCATCATCGCGTGGAACGAGCGTAAATTCGAATGGCGGCCGCTCGCCTACACGACCGGCGGGATGATCCTCGGCAACGTGATCAACCCGTATTTCCCGACGAATATTTCGCTCTTCATGGAGCATTTCTGGACGAAGTTTAAGATCGGCAGCGATTTCGCGGTGGCGGTCGGGGGCGAATGGTACCCGTATTCCGGCATGGAGCTGCTCACGCATTTTCCGGTCGCAATGATCGCGATGCTCGTCGGCTACGTGCTGTTCATGCCGAAAAACGGCAAGCTGCCTGAAAAAGCGACGTTCTTTTTGATGTTCGTTTCGATTTTGCTCGCGGCGCAGTTTCGCTCGAAACGCTTCGCCGAATATTTTCCGCCGTTCGCCATTTTGTTCGCGGCGTTCAGCATCCAGGCGTTCAACATCAAGCAGACCTTCGAGCTGCCAGACGAATTCAAACGCGATATCTCGCCGTATCTTGATGTCGAAAAAACAATTACCGGCGATTCGCGTTGGCGGATTTTCAAGCAAGCCGCGTTGTGGACGCTCGGCATTGTGCTTGGGATCATGTTCGTTATCAACACCGTCGGCCTGCAGCGTTTCGGGATCGATTACGGCGGACTGATCGGCAATATTTCGGGCAACGATCCAGGCGACAAATACGAACGTGCCGCCGAGTGGATGACTGCGAACATCCCCGCCGGCGAACGCATCTTCAACGCAAACTGGGACGATTTTCCGAAACTATTTTTCCACGACACGAAACACTCGTACGTTTACGGCCTCGACCCGAATTACTTGTATTCGGAAAATCCCGATCTCTACATGCTGCTGACCGAGATCACCGCCGGTAAGGTCAATGAAGCCGCGCCGCAAATTCGCGACCGTTTTGGCGCGAACTATGTTTTCACCGACGCAGATGAAAATGACGACATGGTCGCAAAATTGCTTGACAGCGGCTGGGCGGAAATTATTTATGAAGACGACGAGGCTCGCGTCCTGAAACTGCGACAACAGAAGGGCGAAGCCCCATCGACAGACGACGCTCCGGAAACGGCAGAGGAGAAAAAACAGCTCGATGACGAAGAGCGTACGGGGAATGCAAACGGAAATGCGAATGCCGAAACCGAGGATGAGGAGAACCTGAAGTGAATCGGTCGGTCGTAATCTTTTTTTTCGCTTTTTGGTTGACAGCAGCTTGTGCGCCGAACCAGCGCATTGTAAATTCCTCAGCCGAGCGAGAACAGAAAGCCGCTCCGCGAGAGCAAGACCCGACGCCGGAAACGGCGCTGCTCGAAACCGACGTCGCCGCGATGCGAACGGCCGATTTCAATTTTATTTACGTTTTCCGGCGTCGGGACGGAGCCGTGCTTGACGCCGAAGACCGCGCTTTCATGAGCGGGAATATTCCGTTTGAGATTAACCGCAAAATACTCTCGGATGCCGGGCATGCGTTGGTGATTGGCTCCAATTTCCGCATTCCGCCCGAAAATTTCGCCGCGCTGAAAGAGAGATTTTCGTTCCAGAATTTTTCGAAACCGGAAAGCGAGGTAGGTCCTACAAACTCTAATACGAGCACCAATTGATTATGGCCGACCCCGATGTTGAAAAAACGATGCCTCCGGATAAACGCGAACAGCGTTTGCGGCGGCAGAATGCACGTCGGGTTTATCTCGACCCGTCCACGCCGCCGATTCGTTCTATCGTTCGCGTCGTGCTCGTCACGCTGCTGATCGTTTTCATAGTCAACCGCATCGAAAACGTGATCGGCTCGCTCACGTTTCTTTTCTTTCTTCTCGTCATCGCGATCTTTTTCGCTTATCTCGTCGATCCGCTCGTCCGACTGATACGAATGCCGTTCAAGACGCGCTCCGCCGAACGTTTCATGCCACGGTCTTTCGCCATAGTTATCTCGTACCTTTTGGTTTTCAGCGTGCTGGGATTCGCAATTTACAATATCGCCCCAAGCGTGTCTCAGCAGGCGAAGGATTTCGGCGCTAACTTGCCGGAATTAGCCGCGTCCGCGCAGCGAAGCTTCAGCGACCTCAACCGCCGCTTTGACCGTCTGCGGGTGCCCGAAGAAGTTCAGACACGAATGAATGAGCAGGCAGTTCTTTTCGGCGAAAGCATAACCGCGAGAGTCGGAGCGTTCGTCTTAAGCTCGGTCACTTACCTGCCCTGGCTGATAATCATACCGATTCTTTCATTCTTTTTCTTGAAGGACGTTCAATTATTTCGTCTTACCTTGCTTAGAATCTTTCCTGCCGGGAGATGGCGGATGCGCGCCGAGAGCGTTTTGCAGGACGTGAATTCGACGCTCGCGGCATACACGCGCGCTCAGCTGATCTCATGCGTGCTGATCGGGACTGTCTGCACGATCGGATTTTACATAATCGGCTTGCGGTACGCATTGCTGCTCGGCATCCTGGCGGGCATTTTTGAATTCGTGCCGCTCATCGGCCCGCTGGCGTTAGCGGTGCTGGCAGTTACGACGGCAGCATTTTCCACAAATCCGTGGAACGCACTTTACGTTGCTGTCTTTTTAATTGTATTGCGCGTCACGCACGATTACTTCACCTACCCGCGAATCGTTCGCGGCGGCATTCACCTTCATCCGCTTGCGATAATTTTATCGGTGCTCGCGGGCGAGCAGGTTGCGGGCATTCCCGGAGTGTTTCTCGCAATCCCAATCGTAGCAATCGGAACGGTCATCTATCGCCACGTTCTCGAGCACCAGGGCAGCCGCGGGCTGTTCGCCGGTCTGATCGAAAAACAGGAAAACCCGCCTGAGGAAAATGTCTGAAATGTCTCTGCTCGGATGGTTGTTAGTCTTTTTTCTGGCGTTGCTCGCACTGATCGTGCTGGTTTACGTGCTTGTGATAAAAACGTTTTACTGGGGCGACAAAAAGGAACCGCCTACGAAGAAGCGATAACAAGTTTGCGGAAAGCGCCGAAGTCCTCTATTTCGGTTCTCGCGACGGCGACGTAGCAATGCACGTTGAATTTCAGTCCTTTCAGCTTCACAGCGTCTTTTGCCGTTGTTATAACCGCAGCGGCTTCGAAACGACGAGCTTCCGATTCAATGCGTTCGAGATCAGCCTGATGGTATTTGTGATGGTCTGCAAATGACGTTTTTCCAGATAATTCAACGCCGGCTTTTTCGAGTGATCCGAAAAAACTATCCGGATTGCCGACGCCGCAAAACGCGAATAGCGGCCCGGCAATTTCGCTTTGCGTTCTTTGTGTCTTTGCGAGAAATTCTTCGAGCAGGCAGAAGTGTTCGATTTGTGAAGTAGATCTGAACATGGGAATCGATCCGTTTATTTTTCTTAGACGAGCTTCAACGTCCTCGATTTGTTCCGTTTGATCGGATCTCGTGATAACTATCACGTCTGCGCGTTTCACGCTTTTTAATGATTCGCGCAGTATTCCTGCGGGCAGTGTTCGCCCGTTGCCGCACGGGTTTGTCGCGTCGATGCAAACGATGTCGAGATCGCGCCTTGCGCGGAGGTGCTGAAAACCGTCATCGAGAACGAACGCCGTGATTCCAAATTTTTCCTTTGCCCATTTCGCTGCTGCGACTCGATTAGCATTCGAGATCACAATAGCCTTACCGATCAGTTTCCTCGCGAGTTCAACCGGCTCGTCACCCGCCGTTTCGGCATCGGCCAAAACAGCTTCTCCGTCGGAAACGAGCACACGTAGTTTTTCATTCTTTCGACCATAGCCTCGCGAAAGAATGCAAACTTTTTCACCATTTTCAGCAAGCATCGCCGCAACCAGTGCAACGAGCGGCGTTTTACCCGTTCCGCCGATCGTCAGGTTTCCGATGCTTATCGTCCTCGCGCCGAGGTCGTGCGACTTGAAGACGCCTCGGTCATACAAATAATTCCGCAGATCAACAATGCGGCCGTAGATAATTCCAAAGAATGCAAGCAGATTCACGAAAGGCGATATTTTTCATGAAATTCAATTAGTAATTATTAATTAATAATTAGTAATTAAAGATCAACATAGTTTTAGAAAATTCGCGAGCAGATGTTTTCCATGCTCGGTCAGGATCGATTCGGGATGAAACTGTACGCCTTCGACCGCCAAAGTTCTGTGACGCAGCGCCATTATCAGACCGTCCGGCGATTCGGCTGAGATTTCCAGGCTGTCGGGCAGCGATTCGCGTTCGACGACAAGTGAATGGTAGCGTCCCGCGTCGAAGTCCTGCGGAATACTGTTGAATATCGTTTTGCCGTCGTGCTGAATGCTCACCGGTTTTCCGTGCACCGGCTCCGGCCCGCGGACAACCTTTCCGCCGAAAAACTGCCCGATCGCCTGATGTCCCAAACAGACTCCCAGAATCGGGATGCTTTCACTAAATCTTTCAATAACTTCTAGAGAAATCCCCGCCTCGTTCGGTGTCCCCGGCCCGGGCGAGATCAAAATTTTCTCAGGCTTCAACTCAGTTTCAATTTCATCGACCGTTATCTCATTGTTTCGAAACACCTTCATTTCCGCACCAAGCTCGCCTAGATATTGGACCAGGTTGTACGTGAACGAATCGTAATTGTCGATGACAAGCAACATAAACTAGAGCGACAAGCATCCCTGCTTGTCTGAGTCCGAAGCACGAACCCATTCGAAAATTTAGTCGCGCGACCGGAGCCGCGCTGCGCAGATGACAAGCAAGGATGCTTGTCCCTTCAGTCACGCCAGGCTCGTGCCCAAAAGCCACGAACCGCCATCGACCACGAGCGTAACGCCGTTGATATAACTCGCCGCATCGGACGCCAAAAACAGCGCAGCGTTTTCGATATCCGCGATCTTGCCGAATCTTCCGAGCGGAATTTTGCGCTTTATTTTGTCTTGCAGTTCCGGTATCAGCAGGCGTTTCATGCCTTCGGTCTCTTCTATCGGTCCCGGCGCGACGCCGTTGACGCGGATGCCGTGGCGGCCCCATTCGGCCGAGAGATTACGCGTGATGGCATCGACGCCTGCCTTCGCGGCCGAGACGTGTATTTGCATCGGCGTCGCAAGGTAATGCAGCGTCGCGGAAATATTCAGTATCTGCCCGTTCGATTTTTTCAACTCTTCAAATGCGGCTCGGCAAACGTTGAACGTTCCCTTTGTATCGATATCGACGACGGTGCCAAAACCGTTGGGCGAAAGCTGGTCGGCGGCGCAAAGAAAATTCCCGGCGGCTCCGTTTACAACGATGTCGATCTTGCCGTAATGTTCAACAGTTTTCGTGATCGCGTTTTGCACCGCGTCGAAATCTCGAACGTCCGAGGCGACCGCAAAACACTCGCCGCCGTTTTCCTCAATGAACTGTTTCATCGGGATCAGATTGTCTTGCTTGCGGCTGGCGATCGCGAGCCGCGCGCCGTGCTCGGCGAACGCGCGGGCAATGCCGCCCGTGATGCCCGTGCCGCCGCCGGTGACGAACGCGACTTTGCCCTGTAAAATATCTTCAGCAAATACTTTTCCCGTCATATTGTTTCGGAAGATGTTATCACAGATATTTCAACGCAAAGTCGCCAAGACGCAAAGCCGCAAAGATTCTTTTTCTTTTCTTATTGCGTCTTTGCTACTCTGCGTCTTTGCGTTAAATGCTTTCCTTGCTTCGTGCGGTTCGAAGTCGGCCGATCTGCGCTCGTTTATTCCGGCCGACAGTCTTGTCTATCTCGAATCGAACGACCTCGGGGCGGTGATGAATGCGATCACAGAGCGTCCTGCGTTTCGCGAAGCCGCGAATGAAATTCCGGATTCTTCGGTTTTGAACGGCGTGAAGCTTGCAGTTGCGGTCACGGGTTTCGAGACGAAAGAAGTTCCGGTCACGGGTGAAAATTCAGTTTTGAATTTTACGCCGCGATTCGTCGCCGTGCTTGAAACGAATGCGTGGAATTTTCAGGCGATAAGATTCACGGAAGAAAAGCTCGGCGCATTTATTAACGACGTTTACGGCGGCGAGGTGCTGCTCGAAAGCTCGGACAAGCACGACGGCAAATATTATGTTTGGAAGGCCGACGACGGCCGCAGGGCGTTCGCATTGGTGCAGGGAAGTGTCGTCTTTTTTGGAAACGATGAGACAGCGATCGAAAGATGTCTCGCTGTGAAACGCGGCGAAGCCGAAAGCATAGCGAAAAATCCAAAGATCATAAGCGGCGACCGTCTCGCCTTCGGCTACATCTCGCCCGACGGCATCGCGCAGATCGCAAACATCGCAGGGCTTTCGATGGCGAAATCCAGCAGTGAGGAAGGCGAGGTGCAAAGTTTCGTTGCACGCGTCGTGCCGGAAATTCTTCGAAATTCGTTGCGCGACGCGACGTGGACCGCAACGAAAAGTGATGAAGGCATCACTGACAGTTTCTCGATTTCGATGAATCCGGAAATCTCATCGGTACTGAACGAAACGTTGGTTCCTTTGCCCAAAACCTCGGGTATCTTTACATCGTTAAATTTCGGCGGCGCGGTCGCCGTCACAAGATACAATCTGCGTGATCCGAGGCTAGCGTGGCGAAGCGTTTTACTTTCTGCGGGAAAAGCTACTGATCCTGCGTCGGGCGGTCTGGTTGTTGCCTTCGCGAGCAGTCTTTTTGAGCCTTACGGAATTGAAAACGGCGAAGAGTTTCTCAGCGCGGTCGAACCAGAAATACTAACTGTACGTTTTGAAGATTCTGGCGAGAACGTCGCAGTCATCGCAAAAGTGAAAGACGCTGCCGCGTTTGAACAATCGATTGCCAAAGAACTGCGTGATGTTAAATCAAAGGAGGAACGCTCGGACAGTCGCTCGATCAGACGTTCTGCCGATGACGAACTTATGCTGGTAACCCAGTCTTCGGGTGTTGTAATAATCGGAGACGCAGAGTTTGTTCAAAGGCTTATATACGCAAGCGCCGCAAACACAGGCTCCGCAAAAATTTTCAGTAGCGACGCCGCAGCCGCAACTTATGGTACGGATAAATCAGCGACAAGCGTCGTGGACGTGATCACCGAACTGAAAACCGAAACCCCAATGACTTCGACCTACTTCACCGAAACCCGCTTCAACCGCAACGGCATCGAGCGCCGAACGATTTCGGATTTTGGGTTTATCGGTTGGGTGATCGAGCAATTCGGAATGCGCGAATAAGTGATCATCACTTTCAATTTAGATTAACCGGTTCAAGTAAACCACACGCAGTCAGGAAGGCGGGCTTGCCCCCGCTCCTATTAGAATGGCCAAAAAATGGACAAATGAAAATCTTCCCGGTGCCTTACACTTCGTAACCGGAAATGTGTTCGGGCGGAACCCGATATTCAGAAACGAACAGAACTGCATAGCGTTTCTCGAAGAGCTACAATCACTTCGCGCGAAATGTGAATGCAAGCTCATCTCTTTCGTTCTGATGCCTAACCATTTTCATCTGACACTGAATCCGAGAAACGGAGACATACAGACAAGCACCGGTGTACTTAAAAGTCTTTCTGCAAAACGGCTGGTTGACTTGGCGCCGAGTAAGTATTTCTGGAATGGAGAGGTAAACCAAGTTTGGCAGGAAAGTTTCAAAGCTCTTCCTTTGTGGAGCGACTGGCTGATCAGGCAGAAATTGGATTACACTCATGCGAATCCGGTAAAGGCAAATTTGGTAAAAAGCGCGGAAGACTATCGCTGGACGAGTTTTCGAGCTTTTTATCGTGAAGAGAGAGATTCTCTGCTTCAAGTGGATAAAAATTGGTGGTGGCCCGATGATGTTGAGAAGTTGAATGCTGCGATGGCTGAAAGACAAGATTTATTGAACCGGAAATTTGAGGAACGGCGCAGGAATAAAAGTTAGCGGGGGCAAGCCCGCCTTCCTGACTGCATTTGGTTTAGTTGCGTTGTTAAATTTGCAGTTTCGGTTTACAAACTATTTTCGTTTTGCCGCCCGTTTCAATTTCCGCACATTCTGTTCTATCCATCTTTCCGCGGCGTGATATTTGGGGAATCGGCGTTCGTCGCGGCGAAATGCAGGAGTGTGATTGTATCGGCGGCCATTGACGTGCACGGTCGGGTGGGCAACGTGGAGCATTTCGTGAAACATCACGTATTCGACGATGAACCGCGGCGTCTCGGGCGTGTCGAGCGAGCGGCTGATGACGATCTTGTCCTGCGTCGCATCATGGTGGCCGAGAACGCGGTAGGTCTTTCGGGTCGACCACGTGAGTTGCGGCTTTTTGATCGATTTGTTGAAATATTTGATGTTAACGTCGTCAAACACCTCGTCGAGATCATAAATGTCGCCGTCGGTTAAAAGCGGCGTCTTGCGGCCGCGAACACTTTTCGTCTTGATTGCCCGACGCTGAATATGCGAGCTGTTGAGACAGGCGTTGTAGGCTTCC
>Ga0187894_10006148_pt1 | contig 11893 bp, 5 predicted proteins | sample GBC1701081metaG_FD_136650 | JGI IMG/M metagenome (GOLD analysis project Ga0187894, IMG submission 136650) | White microbial mat communities from a lava cave in the Kipuka Kanohina Cave System on the Island of Hawaii, USA - GBC170108-1 metaG ...
CGCAACTATTCTTCCCGCGGTTGCAATCGGCCCCGGGAGTCGGCAGAATAACTTCCGCATCACGGAAACATTCCAGGTCAGGCAAGTCAAATCTTTATTCAGGAACCAGAGGTAAAATCAATGAGTAGCGATAAGGACCCAATGATTGCTCGCGGCTCCCTTCGTCTCGCACCCGCTTCCTCGGAACTAGAAATAGAGAAGGCCAAACTTCCCCGACAGTTTGTTAACTTCACTTTCTATAAAGCGCGTCCCGAATGGCGGCTGCTCTCCGATACGGAGAAACAGCGCTGCCGGGAAGAGTTCATTGAGACTGTCGATGAGTTTCGCTCGTCCTTGCTGATCCACTCGTATTCGACCATTGGTCTGCGCACCAATGTCGACTTCATGATCTGGCGCATTGGTTACGAGCTCGAGCCGATCCAGGAAATGACCGCGCGTTTGAACAAGACCGAGATGGCGAAGTATATCGAGCCGACGCAATCGTTCCTCTCGATGACGAAGCGCTCGATGTACATCGACAGAGATAACCCTCAGCACGTCGAAGATCGTCTGCACATCGTTCCCGGCAAGTCGCAGTATCTCTTCGTTTATCCGTTTGTGAAAACGCGGGAGTGGTACGCGCGGCCGGCCGAGCAGCGGCAGGAGATGATGGACGAGCACATTCGCATCGGCATGAAGTACCGCTCGGTGAAACTTCACACGACCTACTCTTTCGGTCTCGACGATCAGGAGTTTGTCGTCGCCTTTGAAACAGATTATCCGGCCGACTTCCTCGACCTGGTCCAGGAGTTAAGAGAAACCAAGGCCAGCTCCTACACGCTGCGCGACACACCGATGTTTACCTGCCGTCAACGTGCGCTGGGTGAGTGTCTTGAGGCGCTTGGGTAAAGCCATCCACAGATTACACAGATTGATTCTGCGGAATCTGTGGATTGCCTTTCTGCTTTGTGCCGCGAGTGTCTACCCTCAAACCAAATCTTCTTCGGAGTATCTCTGGTACGAAGCCGAAAATATGCGCGGCTTCTCGACGGGCAAACTCGGGGAGCCGCTGCTCAATCCTTCCTACTTAAATCTTTCACGCGACAAGGCTCCGGGTTGGAGCATCAATGGACCAGGCGTCTCTGCCGAGTGGACGCAAGGCGGCGAGAGCGAGTGGAACTCGGCCGCGGCGAGTGCTGACGAAACGCGTGCCGTCATCTATCAGGACCTCGAAGTGCCGCGGGCGGGCCAGTATTCGCTGTGGATTCGTTACGCCGATTGGGCCAACAAAGCGGAAAACTTCAGCGTCACGATCGCGCAGGACGGTGCGGAAGTTTTTCGTCACGAATTTGGGGGCAAGGATGTTGTCGACCCGCATGACGAAGTGAGCATGTATTGGGGTTGGGCGTTTACGTGGGACAGCGCGGCGACGACGTTGAAGAAAGGTCCGGCCCGGTTATCGATTCAGATCGAGAAAGCCGCGGGAGCGCGAAGACACGTCGACTGCTTCGTGCTCACGAACGATCCTGGTTTCAGACCAAGCGGCCGGGCGAAACCTGATTTCGCAGCGGCGCGGTACCTGCGCGCGTGGGCCACAGATCGTAAACCGCTAGCTTCACTACTCAATCCGGATCAAAATCCGCGTTTATCTGTGCCCCCAAAAGTCGCAGGTCGCGACTTCCTCATGCCCTGGAACATCGCGAAAGAATTCTGGCCGCTTTACGACAAGCCTGCTGAAGAGCGTCCGCTGTATCCGTTCAACGCGGAGCCAATCGATCAGTTCGTGGCAAGGTACAGAGGCGCGCGCGACGTGCCGTTGTTTCAGTCGAAGCTCGTGGCGCCAGTGATCTATCTGAACAACGTACCGGAGCTGTTCAAGGAGGGCAGTCCGTTTCTACGCTACTTGCGCGAGACAAAAGCGCCGTTTGCGATTCTGATCAATTATGCGTCGGTGCAATTGAATGAAACCGACGGACGCGCGATCTGGCAGCTCCTCAACGGGGAATTTAAAGATCAGTTTCTCGGTTGGATCTCCGGCGAGAGTGTGGGCTACGTCTGGGACTCCGCGCCGGCAGAGCTCAAGGTTTCGCCGTCGATGACGCGAGCGCAATTACTGGCAGCGCATCGCGAGTTTTACACCAACGCATTGGCGCGCAAGTGGCGCACGCTGTTTCACGTCGAAACCGGTCCGATGTGGGACAAGTTGATCCCGGCGCAGTCCACTTCGAGCACTTCGTTCGCACACGCGCTGACCGGTTGGGGCGTGAAGTTGCTTGGCATGGAAACAGCGGCAGTCATGCCGATGACTGGAATGCGCATCGCCTTCACGCGCGGCGCGGCTCGTCAGTATGGCGGAGCGTTTCTGTATTACCACGCGCCCAACTTCGGCGACACAGCCACGACGTTCACGAAAGCGCAAAACTTTGCCGGTCCTGATTTCTTTTACCACTCGCGTTATGGTCCAAGCATGGGGCCGTCGCTGTCGTGGTATCGCAAGAGTTATTTCCTTTACTACATGGCGGGCGCGTCGGCGATCTATCTCGAACAGGGCGGCGATCAATTTTTCAGGCCCGGCCCGGGCGACAACCCCTTGCAACTGAATCCGCTCGGGCGCATTACCGACGAGTTCATGCGCTTCGCGGAGAAGCACACCGATCGTGGCACGCCTTACACGCCGATCGCGTTTGTGCTCGATCCGGCGCACGGCTTTGAGATGACAGACTATCCGCAGTGGCCGTTTGAAGTGTCGCAGATCGATCGCAGCGATCGCGCGCTGCGAGAGTTGTTTGGCGTTGCCTACTACCCGGGACTCGTAGTGGAAGGCGAACCAGCGATTGCGGATCGACAACCGTTTGTAGCTGGTGTGTTCGGCGACATTTTTGACGTAGTGACAACGGACAACGCGGAGTATTCCGGTTATCGTGCGGTCGTGTTGGGTGGCCGAGCGGAATGGAATCAAAGACTGGATCAATACGTCCGCGGTGGTGGAACGGCTGTTTTGAATGCAGCACAGATCAGAAATGTGCGGGAGCAGTTGCTTGGGGTGCGTCTTACCAATGCCACGGCAGAAGCGGATGCGGCGCGTTGCTTGTCGCCGGGCGAAGATGCACAGGATCTAAGTGGTCAGATATTTCGTTACGAAAAAATTGAACTCAAAGGCGCGATGACGTTGATCGCCGCGGCGAATGGCGATCCGTTGGTGACGGTGAATAAAGTCGGGAAGGGAATGGTCGTGTTCTCGGCGTTGCCGGACTTGCTCGGGGTTGACGAGCGAGTGACACCATTTGCGGCGCACATGCTCGCTCACGTCTTCGCAGACGCGACGTCGGTGCGGGTACGTGGCGACGTCGAGTACCTGATCAATCGCACAGCCAGCGGTTGGGTCGTGACGCTGCTCAACAACAACGGCGTCTATAAAACTCAGCAAGGCATGGCCCAGGTCGATCGCAACGCGTACGTCAACGTCTCAATCAGTTTGCGCGGCGAGAAGATCCAAAGTGCCACGGATTGGATCAGCGACGCCGCGTTGAAAGTCGATGCAAATAACGTCAATCTTCGCATCCCTCCCGGCGGCATCGCTGTCGTCGAACTCAAAACCAAATAACAATCCGTGTTCGTCCGTGTTCGTCTGTGGCTAAAACGGATTTCACCGATTACGGCTTTTTCCCTTTGCCTTTGCCTCCGCCTGGTGCGGGCTTAGCAGGAACTTGCTGCTTCTGCTGCTGTCGGGCAGGAGCTGGCTGCGCACGCACCGGTTGCGAATGTACCGCTGGTGGCTGCTGCTGAGGGCGTGATGGGCCGGGCTCAGTACGCATCACGCGCGGTCGAGGCGCAGCCTGTTGTTGTGGCTGCGGCCGCGGACGTTCAGCCGGCCGGCTTACGCGTTCGCCTTGCGGCTGCACCGGTCGTGCCGGTCTTTCGACTCTTGGCGCTGGTCTCGCTGTACGCTCAGGCCGGACCGGTCTCGCATAACGTTCAACTCGCGGTGCCGGGCGTGCGACGCGTTCCGCTTTCGGCGTAACAGGTCTCGCCGAGCGTTCCACCTGTGGTGGCGCCGCCACGTTACGGCGATCGTTCTGTGGCCGGTTGTCAGGTCGGGCTGCACGCGGCACTTCGCGCGCCGGTGGACCACCGCGTTCTGTGCGGAAAGTTTGTGGTGGACCGCCGCCGCGATCAGTCCTGTCGTTGCCGCGAAGGGTCCGGCCATTGCCGCGATCATCCTGGCTATTTCTGAACGTCTCGGCAGGCGGCGCATTCAACGCTTGTGGCGCCCCACGCCCTTGGCGTTCGTCCTTCACTTTGAACTTCTGACCTTTCGCCCGATCGGAAACAGGTTCGACCCGCATCGCTCGCGCGAAGTCTCGTCTAAACCGCGGCTCGATCAACGCCGTGCTCGTGACTACCGTCGTGTCCCGAAGTTTCTTCGCAATACCCGGAGGTATGTCCTTCTTGCCACGACCCCACGCCGACCTGACAACTTCCTTCCGCAGCGGCGCCACCAATAACGGATCGAGCACCGGATTCACTGACGCCAGCATCTTGCGATCCGCCCGGCGCGCATGACGCCAATCGTCGCCGCGCCAGAAATCGTCAACGTTCACCACCGTCACCGCTCCCGGGACATTCAGGTTCACCACGCGCTGATAGAGATTGTCGCGCGTCAGGTAATACGGTTGCCAACGCGTGTCGTAGTAATGCGGCACATAAACGTCGCCCGGTCCAAGCGGCACCCAACCGATGTCGTTACCACCAAACGGGACAAACGCCACCAGCGCCGGTGAATAGACCGGCGTCACAGTCGTCGAGCCAGGCACCCAATACCAACGATCGCCGACGAACGCCCAGCGACCATAGTGATACGGCGCGTAACCCCACGGTTCGGTTGAAACCCATGTTGGACCATACGGATAGTCGTTTACCCAGTAACCGGATTCGTACGGCATCCAACCGGCGTCGACGCGCGGTGACCAGCAGTGACCGTAGCCACTCACGTTTTGCCAGTCACCGTAGTAATCGAGGTCATTTAGTCCGGGGATGTATGAGTTGACATATTGGTAACTGGCGTACCGGCGATACGGATCGTAGTAATGAGGGTCGCTCACATAAGTGTTGTAATCGCGATAGCGGCCGTCGTAGTAACGCGGATACTGATAAGAATAGTAATCGTCTACAAGATAACCAGCATCACGACCGTCGATCTGCGAAAGGACGACGTCCGCCGTTGTTTGACCGAGCAGCGTCAGCATCTCGCCTTTGCTGATCTGTCCGCTGCCGCCAAGACCGACGACCTGCGCGAGCCCGCTCAGGACTGACACCAGCACCCGGCCGTTGTCGATACCGACGTTGTAAAGGCCCGGCTGCTGAAAGTCGACCGCACCGTACGGCGTCGCTACTTCAAACAGATCGCCCGACTCGAGATACCCAACGTCAAAAATCGCTGAACCCTCGCGCAGAGCTAGTTGCGTGCGCTCGTCGTTAAGCGCCAGCAGGTCGAGCGAAGTGTTTGTGTTCAGTCGTGCGAAATTGCGTCCGGTAAAGGCCAGACTCGCGCGCGAGTTGTCGCGTGTGTAGATCCGGTCGCCGACTGAAAACGGTTGATTCTCAGTGGCGGCGTACCACTGATCGCTCTGGCTGTTGTCGCCAATGGCGAGATCATTGTTTAGCGCGACGTCGCCTTCGACGCGCTGAATGCGGGCCGCGTTCGGGACTGCTTCCGCCGACGCGGTGCGCTCATGTTTCATCCACAGCGCTACGCCGGCACCCGCAGCCACGGCACAAATAACCGCCACGATGGTTAAGTGTGGCCACACCCTTAAATTGTTCATAGTGCCCCCCTCAATGTGGTTTCGCCGAATGATTTCGCAAGGGCCATGCCTGTGTGGGTGGAAGCGCTTGTAAATGTTGAGGTTTACTCAATTGCAATCGACTGGAAATACGAATGTCACAGTTCGTTATCCGATATGGTCTACGGGCTGAATCAAATCGTTCCGTTTGCGCCGGTTAAGGCGGCTTGATTGCTGGCTTTTTCCATCGGAGGCCCACTGGAATACCGCTTGCGAATTCCCTCGGGCTGCACACCTCTCTCCGCGGCTTACAGTGAAAGGAAGTCTTTGATGAGCAGAAAATATTGGAAACGAGCGGCAGTGTCGGTGGCTACGTCGATGGTCTTGTTGGGCGCGAGCAGCATCGGCAGTGCCCAGGGCAGGCGCGGCCGCGGTGAAGAGCGTAGCCAGCAGAATCAAGCGGAACGCGAACAGCGCCAACAGCAACGACAACAGGAACGGCAACAGGCCAGCCAGGAGCGCCAGCAACGCTGGGAACAGCAGCGGCAACAACAGCAACAGTCTAGTCAGGAGCGCCAACAACGCTGGGAACAACAACGACAGGAACAGATTCGCAACTCACAGGAGCGTCAACAGCGTTGGGAGCAGCAACAGCGGCAACGCGATCCGCAGAACCGCGCCGAACAGCAACAGCGTTTCGAACAACGGCGCCAGGAACAGGTTCGGCAGTCGCAGGAACGCGAACAGCGTTGGCAGCAACAACGGCAACAGCAAGCGAATCGCGACCTCGAGCGACAACGCCAGCGCGATCAGGAGGTTCAACGCCAGCGTCAGCAGGAGTTTGAACGTCAGCGGCAACAGCAACAGCAGGACGCCTGGCGTCGGCAGCAGTCGGACCGCAACCGCGACTGGAACCGGGACGGCAATCGCGACCGCGACGATCGCAACCGTGACCGGAACAATGATCGCAACCGCGACTGGAACCGCGACAACGATCGCAACCGTGACTGGGACCGCGACCGCGACAACAACTGGCGCCAGCGTAACTGGCGGCAGGAACAGGAACAGCGCGCGGGACGTTATCGCCAGGATTGGCAGCGCCGCCAGAACTTCCTGTTGCAACGCCAGCGACTGCTCGAACAACAGCGCCGTCTAAACCAGTTGCGCTTTCAGCAACGATATCTCGAACGGCTACGCCGCGATCAGTTGAGGCTCCAGCAATGGCGTTATTACGACTACGGTCCATACAACTATCGCTATCGTCGTGGCGGCAGTTATTACCAGACGAATCAATATGGCGCCGAGATGTTGCGTCGGGCGATTAACGATGGTTACAGCGAAGGCTTCTACGCCGGCCAGGCCGATCGTGAGGACGGCTATGGCTTCAACCTCGACGAAGCTTACGCGTATCAGGATGCGAGCTACGGTTACGACGCTTACTACGTCGACCTGAGCGAGTATCAATACTACTTCCGTGAGGGTTTCCGCCGCGGTTACGAAGACGGCTACTACAGCCGCTCGCGCTACGGTCGCTATTCAAATAGCGGCTACAGCATCCTCGGCACACTTCTCGAGCAGATACTTGGTCTGCAATTGTTGAACTAACGTTTTCGGCCACAGATTCCTGGTGGAGTCTGTGGCCGTTTCTTTTTGAGTTAAGGATTTACTGTTATGCGTTCCCGATCATCCCGACGCCGTCGTCTCTGCCGTTTCCGCCTGGCCTCTCTCCGCCGCCAGAAAGCGTCGGTGCCACAAATAGGCACAAGAAGCACAAGGGTCTTGTCGCACCCATTCATACTTCTTGTGCTTTAACGCATTTGTGCCTCTTGTGGCTTTTTGTGGCGACTACAGCTTCAACGCGAATCCATTGCGCTTGATGTTTTTGGTGCAGCTTGTGTCGAGATCTTTGACGGTGCCACGCTCGACGAATTGAGTCATCAAACGATCGAGGCACTCGATACCCTGTAATCCGCCGAGACTGTGTGCTCCATCATTCACCACGATATGCAGGCTGTTCGGTAGCGTTCTGGCAACCGCCTCACCCTGCGACGGCGGCGTCACCGGATCCCACTCGCCAGTCATTATCAGCACGGGTTTGTTTGAACGCACCGGCTCGGCGTACTTGGAGTCGATCATCGCTCGCGGCCAGAGTTCGCAGGCTGTGCTCTGCTGGTCGTAACGATATGAACCGAGAAAAGTGTTCGCACCGATCTGTTTTGCTTCTTCCGCTTTGACCCACGGCAGATCTTCAGCGCAAGTGACGGACAGGTACATTCCATTGCTGCCGGTTGCTACGAGGTTCTGCCGATAAAAGAGTGCCGCTTGGGTCAGCGGCACATAATTACCTTCCGCTGCGAGATGCAGGAAGAGTGGAACGCGGCTGGCGCCTCTGGGGCTGTACATCATGTAGCGAACCGCTTCCGCCGCGAGGTTGCGATTGAGTTTTACAGTGACTCGATCCTTCGCTTGCGGGAATTGCACCTCAACTTGCGCTGGACTCTGTAGCAACTGTTCCAGAACCCGCTGCGCATCGGCTTTCACTTGCGGAAACGCTTTGTGGCACGCTTCATCAGCTTCACACTCGGAGAGCACGCCTTGCAGCGCGCGCTCGGCATCCTGTGGGAAGTTCCGCGGCATGAATTGATTCGTTGGCGCAACGCCGTGCAGGATTACGGTGCGCACGTGTTTCGGATGGCGTCGCAGGTAGACAAGCGCGGCGCGCGTGCCATATGAGCCGCCGTAGAGATTGATCTGGTCGTAACCAAGCGCCGCGCGCACGTCGTCGAGATCGTCCATCGCGATGTTGGTGGTGTAGAGCGTGAGGTCCGCTTTTGGTTCGAGTTGCTCGCGACACTTGCGTACGTCTTCGAGCGGAAAGAACGAACCGAGATAGCTCTGCGGATCGGCCGAGTTGAACAGTTCGCAGTTCAGCGGGTACGACTGACCCGTGCCCCGCTGGTCCACAAACACGAGATCGCGGTGCTGACGTACGCTGGCGAGGATCTGCGCGATGCCAGAAGCGTCTTCAGTGGCGCCTGAGCCTGGTCCACCTGCGAAATAGAACAATCCGTCTGGTTCGCGTTGTTGGCCGCTGGCGGGCAACACGAGGATGTTTATTTTGATCTTGCGACCCTTTTTCGTGGCGCGATTCTCGAAGACTTCGAGCGTGCCGCACTTCGCATCTCCCTCGATGCCTTCGGGTTTACACGGCTTCAACTCAACCGTGGCCTTCGCCACCGCAGGCTGCGTCGTGCTTGCGGCCTGAAGTGTCGCGATGAACGCGAGAATCACAAAAGCTGCGAACTGCCAGTACTGGTGGCCTCCAATCATCACGCCTCCTCGTAAACATTGGAAATACGTCCGACGCAATATATTATCGGCCCTGATTCCGCCGCAAATACGCGTAACGATTTAGGCCCCATGAGTTCAGTCGAACCAGAACGCACCCTGCTGCACTACCGCATTCTCAACAAGATCGGAGAAGGCGGCATGGGCCAGGTCTACAAAGCTGAAGACACAAAACTCGGCCGCCACGTCGCGCTAAAACTGCTCTCGCCTGAATCCAACAAAGACATCACTGCCAAGCGCCGGCTCTTGTCTGAAGCACAGTCTGCTTCGGTTTTGAATCATCCAAACATCGTCACGATCTTCGCGATCGAAGAGGCCGATGGGATCGACTTCATCGTCATGGAGCTTGTCGAAGGCGAGACGCTCACCGCGCACCTGGCATTAAACGGCGCTTTGCCGCTGCCGTCATTGCTCGACATCGGCATCCAGGTGGCTGACGCACTCCAGGCAGCGCACTCCAGCGGAATCATTCACCGTGACATCAAGCCGGGGAATATTCTGATCACGTCCAAAGGCCTCGTGAAGGTCACGGATTTTGGTCTCGCCAAGCTGGTGCGCATCAGCAGCGACGCAATCGATCGCGAAGCGCTTACGCTCGCTGCCAACCTGACTGGACCAGGCATTGTGCTGGGCACCGCAGCCTACATGTCGCCGGAACAAACACGCGGCGAGCCGCTCGATCTGCGTTCGGAGATTTTTTCACTCGGCTCCGTGCTCTACGAAGCCGCTACCCGGACTCGTGCGTTCGCTGGACCAAGCGTGCTCGCGATCATGCACGCAATTGCCGCGACCGATCCGCCGCCGCCGAGCCGGTTGCGACCCGAGCTACCGCATGAGTTCGATCTGATCATCGAGCGCGCACTCGCGAAGAACAGGGAACTGCGCTACAGCTCCGCCGGGGAAATGGGTGACGCCTTGCGCAGTTTGCGCGCGTCGTTGAGCGGCACGTGGTCGGGCTTTCCGATCGTTTACGATCCGGATCTGATCGACGTTTCCGCGCCGTCATTTGTTGGCCGCGAGCCCGAGATGCGCAAGCTCGAGGCTTTGCTCGACCAGTCGATTGAAGGAACCGGGCGCGTCGTTTTTATCACCGGTGAACCCGGCATCGGCAAGACATCGTTGAGCGATGAGTTTCTGCGCCGCACGCGCAGACAGCGCCCCGGTCTGTTGATTTCACGCGGACGTTGCGTCGAGCAGTACGGCACGGGCGAGGCCTACCTGCCGTTTCTCGATGCGATGGGCGGTTTGCTGCAAATGCCCGGTCGCGAGCGCATCGCCGCGGTCATGCGAACGTACGCGCCGACGTGGTGCATGGAGTTGCCGACTGCTTTTGCTTCGAGTGGTTCGCTGGAAAAACTTCAGCAGGAAACGATCGGTGCTACTAAAGAACGAATGATGCGCGAGATGGGCGACGCACTAGGCGTACTCGCCAATGCATCACCAATCGTTCTGTTGCTCGAAGACCTGCACTGGGCCGATCCGTCGAGTGTCGATCTGCTGCGCCACCTTTGCCAGCGCATCGCCACACAACGATTGCTCATCGCCGGTACATTCCGTCCGGAAGACGTCGAACGCAGCGGTCATCCGCTCAAGAGTTACAAGGTCGAGATGGCGGCCCACCAACTTTGCGAAGAGATTGCTTTAGGCTCGTGGAGCCGCGAGCACATCGCGGAGTATCTGGATGCTACGTTTGTGCCGAACGACTTTCCCGGTGAGTTGACTTCACTGATTCACGAAAAGACTGAGGGCCATCCGCTCTTTGCCGCCAACTTTTTGCAGTATCTCAGTGAACGCGGCGATCTCAGCAAGACAAACAATCGCTGGTCGCTGGTGCGTCCAGTGGCGGAGATGAATCTCGAAGCACCGGAGAGCGTGCGCGGCATGATCAGCAAGAAGATCGATGCGCTCGATGCCGAAGGCCGCCGCGCGTTGCAGTACGCGAGTGTCGAAGGCACGGAGTTTCATTCCACGGTCACCGCAAAACTGCTCGGCGTTGACGAGATCGATCTCGAAGAACGGCTCGCTGACATCCAGAAAACACATCGCCTGATCGAAACACTCGGCGAAGAAGAACTACCGGATGGTGCGACCACGACGCGCTATCGCTTTGCCCACGCGCTTTATCAGAATTTCCTTTACGGCGATCTGGTGAATAAACGCCGCATCGTGTTGCACCAGCAGGCGGGCGAACAACTACTCAAGCACTTCGGTAAACGCGCGCCGCAGATCGCGACGCATCTGGCCATTCACTTCGAACGCGGCCGCGATTTCAATCGCGCAGTCGAATACCTTAATCACGCCGGCGATCACGCCGCAAAACTCTACGGCTATGCGGAAGCAGAAAGACATTACACGCAAGCCCTGAAACTCGTCGAGAAATTGCCGTCTGAGTCACAAGCGAAGCAGTTGTGCACGCTCTATCACAAGCGTGGCACGGTGATTCACGCGGTGGGTAACTTCAGCCAGGCAGCAAATGACTTCACGAAGATGCTCGAACAGGCGCAGGCGCTTGATTCGCTCGAGCTTCAGTCGCACGCGTTGAACTCGCTGACGATGACGCTCTTCTTCTCGCATCGTCTCGAAGAAACGCTGGCGCGCGCTGCCGAAGCGCTCGCGGTCGCCGATCGTGCGGGTAATGAAAAGCTGCGCCTGGACACGATGTTGATGGTCGGTCTGAAGCATCTTTGCTACGGCGAGTTGAAGGAAGGAAAAGCCGTGCTTGACGATGTCGTCGCAACCGCGCGGCGGCTTGATTACAAACCGGCTCTCGTCGGCGGTGTCAC
>Ga0187894_10006149_pt1 | contig 11893 bp, 11 predicted proteins | sample GBC1701081metaG_FD_136650 | JGI IMG/M metagenome (GOLD analysis project Ga0187894, IMG submission 136650) | White microbial mat communities from a lava cave in the Kipuka Kanohina Cave System on the Island of Hawaii, USA - GBC170108-1 metaG ...
CGGGTTCTCCAGGCCGCGCACCAGGGTCTCGACCAGGGCGTCGATGAGGTGCTTGCGGTCGGCCCAGGGGAACTCGGGGCGCGCGATCAGCAACGCCGCCAGGCCATGGCAGGCGACCCAGATGGTCTGCGTGGCCACGTTCACGTCGATGCGCCGCACGAGGCCGGCCTCGACCAGGCGCGCGACCTGCTCGCGGAACGCCAGATAGGCCTGCAGGCCCGGGCCCTGCGTCTCGAACGGCTGGTCGAGGTCCTTGTTGTGCGGCGACTTCAGCGCGGCGTGGCTCACCATGAAGGTGAGCTGATATTCGTCCGGGTTCTCGAGGGCGAACGCAACGTAGCCCGCGATCAGGCGGCGCAGCAGGCCGAGGTCCAGCCGCGTGCCGGCAACGGTGTCGCGAAAGCGCCGGGTGAGCTCCTGGAAGGTCGCGGTGCACAACGCCTCGAGGATCTCCTCCTTGCTCTTGAAGTAGACGTAGAGACCGGTTTGCGACAGCCCGACCCGTTCGGCCAGCTTGCGCGTCGTGACCGTCTCGTACCCCTCCGAGACGAACAGCGCCTTGGCGGCGGCCAGGATCTCGCCATGCCGCTCATGGCCCAGGCCACGCGGCTTACGCCGCCGGGCCGCCGGTGCCAACCGCCGTCGCGGCTGGACTTTGTGTGTCGCGCGCAAGCTCGCCATTTTGGTTTCTTGATGCCCCCTTGTCGTTGATACTAATCGTTGAACACCAATGTACGTCGTGCGCCGGCCGGCGTCCATTCGGCCGTCTCGCAACGCAGCAATGGCGCACAGCGCGTGACGTGGCAGGGGGCGTGCAACTAGAAGAACACCGTCAGGTTCTTGGCCAGCAGCACGTTCTGGTCGAGGATGATCTCGCGCCGCGCCAGCTTCCAGGCACCGTCGACCAGGCGCAGCGTGTCGTTGCGCTTGCCGACGAAGGTATACGTCTCGTACTCGACGCGATTCTGATAAACCAGGAAACGGCTGCGTACCTTGAGCTCGCGCGCCACCGTGAGCGAGGGCTGCGCGTCCAGCAGCTGCACGTTGCTCACCATGTGACAGACGCGCGACAGCGGCTCCTCGGCCCAGTGCACGCCGGTCATGATCTGCTCGCAGCGCTTGGACAGCGTCCATTTATCCTCGTCGAACCAGCCGATGTCGCGGCCCTCGCGCGTATTCTCGCGCGCCGCATGTTCACCGGCCTTCACGTTGCGCCGCATCGGCATGACATAAACGAGATCGTCGGCCAGCAGGTCGAGCCATTCGCTAAACCGGCGCTGGTCGAGCAGCTCGGCCTCCTCGTAGAGGAACTCCTCGACCGCGTCCTTCAGGGCATAGAATGTCAGATCGCGCGTCAGGCGCGGCTTGGCAGCACCATCGTTCATGCTCGCAGCCTCCTTCAGCGCACGTCGGGCCGGGGTGGAATGGGGCCGCCCTGATGGGCGAAGCAGCCGACATCGATCACGGTGCCCGAGATCGTCGTCGCCTCGTCCGACAACAGGAAGACCACGGCATGGGCGATGTCCTCGCCGGTCGCCACGCGGCCGGCGGCCGTGCCCGCCACGCTGCGGCTGGTGAACAGCGGCAGGTCGCCGCCGACGCGGCCGACGCTCATGCCGGTGACGATGCCGCCGCCGCCCGGCACCACGGTGTTGACGCGGATGCGCTGGTGGAAATGGTCGTAGGCCAGCGCCGCGCCGAGCGCGAAGAGGCCGCCCTTGCTGGCGCTGTAGGCGGCCATGTTGGGCTTGCCCCAGCCGGCGCCCGAGCCGATGTTGACGATCGACCCGCCGCCCTGGCGGATCATGTGCGGCAGCACCGCGCGGCAGCAGAGATAGGCGCCCTTCAGGTTCACATCCATGATGCGGTCCCAGACGGCCTCGGATGTGTCGAGCACCGTGCCCAGCGGACCGATGGCGGCGTTGTTGACCAGCGCATCGATGCGGCCGTGACGGGCGATGGTGCGCTCGACCAGCGCATCGACGTCGGCCGCCTTGGACACATCGGCGTCCAGCACGTCGGCCTGCAGGCCCTGCGCTTCCAGCTCGGCGCGCAGCAGGGCAGTGCCGTTCTCGGCCGTGCTCGAGGGCTGCGGCGCATCGAGCCCGAACGCCACGACCTGCATGCCGCGCCGCGCCAGAGTGACGCTGATCGCCTTGCCGATGCCGAACGTGCCGCCGCTGACGATGGCAACGCGTCCGGCGGTCATTCCGCGGCGGCCCGTCGCGGCGCACCGTCGCGGCCGCCCATCAGCACGTCCCAGTCGCGGCCGGCGAGATAGTCGGCCCAGCGTGCGTAGAAGCGGCGCGAATTCTCCTCGGTGACCTGCACGCTGACATGGCCGGGCACGGGATCGTCCTCTTTCCAGGCGCCCATCGACTGCTGGTAGTTCAGGGGATGGCGCCGCGCGATCACGCCGCGCGCGCCCGCGGTGGCGTAGTTCCAGTTCTCCATGTCGTCCTGCTCGGTCATGCCGGCGGGCCCGGAGTAGCGCATGTAGAAGTGCCGCATGAGGTCCTTCACCGCATCAGGCGCATCCTTGTCGATCAGGAAGATGCGCCATATCTCGGTCGACTCGGGTCCGTGCGGATGCCACATGCAGATCGAGCGCGGCTGGCGGCCGTGATAGGAGCTGTTGGGGAAGATGGTGCCGACGAACGGCAGCAGGCGCGACTTCTCGCCGAGCTTGCGCTGGCGCTCCTCGTAGCAGTGGCGGAAATAGGCCTCGATCTCGGGGTTGTCCCTGAACGCCTCGGCATAGGGCATCATCGACGGCTGGATAGCGCTATGGACGCCGTGCCCGGCCGGGAAGTTCACCCAGACATGCTGGGCGCCCTTGAGCTCGTCGTCGCGGCGGCCCTTCATGCCTGACTTGGCGCTGGGGCCGATGCCGATCAGGTCGACCGAGCGGTGGCTGGGATTGTGGTAGGTGTCGCCCGCGAAATTCTCGGCCGGCAGCTTCCAATTGCACGGGACGATCCATTTGTGCACGCCGAGGAAGGCCTCGGAGCCGCCCTCGCGCCCATCGCGGCAGTCGAGCGCCAGGTCGAGATGCTCCTTGGCGCCGCCGAGATAGGTCAGGAACGGCGGCGCGTCCTTGTCCCACGTCGCCCAGATCGTGCCCTTGTAGTTGGCGAGCTGCGCCACCTCGATCAGCGACCACTGCCCGCGATCCATGCCGGCGTAGAGCGTGTCGTACTGCGGCACGCCCACCAGCTTGCCGTCGGTGGCATAGCTCCAGTGATGGTAGGGGCAGGTGAAGTGCGTGGTGTTGCCCTCGTCGTAGAGGCACACCTTCATGCCGCGATGCCGGCAGGTGTTGAGGAAGACGTGGATCTGGCCGGCCTTGTCGCGGCACAGGATCACCGACTCGGCGCCCATGCGCGAGACGAAGTAGTCGCCCGGGTTGGGGATCAGGCTCTCGTGGCCGACGAACAGCCAGGCGCGCGTGAACACGGTTTCCAGCTCCTGCTGGAAGACGTCCTTGTTCACGAACACCTCGCGGCTGATCAGCCCGTTGCGCGTGTCGACCAGGTTTCCGTAGTCCGGGCGCGCCATATCCGCTTCCTCCACGCTTCGTTGGCGCCATGATACGCCGGCCGGGTGGATTCATGAACCCTGCGCCTGCGCGGCAGGTGTGCATCGCCGGGCCGCCGCCGCGGCCACTCCCAAATGGGGATATCGCGTTGCACGCCCGTGCGGCATCTCGTGGCGCCTACCGGGGACCGGAGGGCGTCGTGCTTCATCTCAAGCCTTATCCCATCATGATCAGCGGCTCGACGCTCGACGAGGATTTCCGCGCGGTCGTCAATGCGATCAGTCCTTTTCTCAGCGCCGATCGCAAGGAGTGGCTGATCCGGCGCTCGAACAAGCTCGACTACGTCAACGACAACAGGCCGCTGGCCAAGCTCTACGAGGAAGACGTCCGGGCGCTGCTGCAGGCCCATATCCTGCCGACCGAGATCGGTACCGCGCTGTTCAAGCTGCTGCCCAAGGACATGACGATCTGGATCGTTCGCTTCGATGAGCTGGCCCAGGAGTCGTTTGGCGTCTGCAATGCCATCACCAGCCAGATGACGAGCCGGCTCAGCGACGGCGTGCGCATCCTGTTCTCGCCCGAGACCTGGGCCTACACGGCATGCGGCAAGCTGCCGGGCTATCGCGCCGACGAAACGCTGCTGCATGAGATGGTCCATGCCGTGCGGCTGGCGCGCTTCGGCTTCGAGGGCACCAACCACGAACCCTTGCGCATGAACAAGGACCACGAGGAGTTTCTCGCCGTCCAGATGACCAACGTCTATCGCTCGGAGAAGAAGGCCAAGACGTTCAACCACGCCTACATGACGAGCGCGCTGGGAAGCCAGGCGGAAGTTGAGCGCACCTTGGCCTCCATGGACTTCGTGACCGCGCTCGAATCCTTTTCGGACGACCCGTTCGTCGCCGCGGTCGCCGGGATCAACACCCCGTTCAATCCCTTCCGCGACCTGAAACGCCTGAAGGACCAGGTGCGCCTGAACCAACAGCCCCGCCCGCCGGCACCACGCCAGCAGCGCAAGTGATCGGGCCAAGCCGCGGCGTCTTTGCAAACCCGCCGCAGGTCAGGGTCGGCGCGATGGACTCGGCTGGCTGCACCACTCCCAACTGGTAGTATCGCGCTGTCCTCCGGCGGGTGCACAACGCGTGCTTGCACCGTCGACCTGAGGCGCCATGAAACGGATCACTGGCTCTCCCATCATCATCAACGGCTCGGCGTTCGATGATGATTTCCGCGCCCTGGTTAAAGCGATCGACGCCTGGCTCACGCCCGAACAGAGGGATGTGCTGATCCGGCGATCGACGCGTCTGGCTTACGTCAAAGACGACCGGCCGGAGGCGAGGATCTATGAAGAGAGGGTCCGGGCGCTGCTGGAGTCCCGCATCCTGCGGACCGAGATCGGCAAAGCACTCCTCAGTGCCCTGCCCAGACACATTCCGATATGGATCATTCGCTACAACGCGTTGATTCAGGAGAATCGTGGCGAGTGCAACGCCGTCACCGGCCAGATGAGCAGCCGGCTCAGCGACGGCGTGCGCATCCTCTACTCGCCTGAGACGTGGTTCTATACGAGGTGTGGTCATACGCCGGGCTATCGCTCCGATGAAGTTCTTCTGCATGAAATGGTTCACGCCGTGCGATTCGCGTGTTTCGGATTCGAAGGCATGAACCATGAGCCTTTGCGCGACAACGACGACCACGAGGAGTTTCTCAGCGTCCAGATGAACAACGTCTATCGCTCGGAGACCGGCGGAACGATTTTCAAGCACCACTACACATCGGACAAGCTGGGCACCCAGGCCGAAGTCGAGCGCACACTGTCGTCCCCGGACCTCGTGCAGGCGCTGGAATATTTCCTGTCCGACCCGTTTGTCGCGGCGGTGGCGCAGATCAAGACTGCTTTCAATCCTTTCCGCGATGTCGCCCGCTTGAAAGAACAATCCTACCAGCGGGATCTGCGGCAGCTGCGCACGTGGTAGGGCTCAGACCACGCACCCGACGCGGAATTCTCGACGGTAGCCCGGTCACTCCCAAATGGGAATATCGCCGTCCCGTCGATGTTCGCACAAATCGAGCACCGTCATGGCTCAGGGGTTGGGGCGCTGGAGCTTCAAGCTCCACGGCATCAACGCCAACGCGGACTTCCGCGCCTACGCCAACCGGCTGGCGACGTGGCAGGCTCGAGCATTGCCATCGGCGCGAACTACGAAGTCGCCCTTGTCGTGGCCAAGGTCATGGCAACGCGGTAAGCCGCGCGGAATCTCTTGCTGCCAACGCGAGGATCCCTCGCTACCCTTCCGGCGACACAGCGGGAGGAAGCACCATGCAGGAGCGCATGATCGGCGACGTGCGCGTGACGCGCATCGAGGAAATGATGGGGCCGGGGTTCCCGGCCGCGCAGTTCTTTCCCGAGTTCGATGCCGAGACCTTCAAGGCGCATGAGCATTGGCTGGCGCCGCGCTACTACGATCCGCCCAGCGGCAAGCTGGTGACCAGCATCCACAGCTGGCTGGTGCAGACGGCGCGCCACACGATCCTGATCGATTCCTGCAGCGGCAACCACAAGCCGCGCCCGGGCATGCCGCGCTTCGACATGCTGAACTCGCCCTGGCTCGATCGGCTGGCAGCAGCCGGCGCGCAGCCCGAGGCGGTCGATTTCGTGATGTGCACGCACCTGCATGTCGACCACGTCGGCTGGAACACCCGGCTCGACAATGGCCGCTGGGTGCCGACGTTCCCCAACGCCCAGTACCTGATGTCGCGCACCGACCATCAGCACTGGCAGACCGTGGCCCGCGATCCTGAGGCGCCGGCCTTCGAGCGCAACACGTACAACGACTCCGTCCTGCCGGTAGTCGAGAAAGGCATGGCGGTCATGGTCGAGGATGGGCATGCCTGTGACGACTGCCTGACCGTGCGCGCTGCCGACGGCCACACGCCGGGCCATGTGCGCGTCGATCTCGCTTCGCGCGAGCGCCGCGCGGTGTTCTCCGGCGATGCGCTGCACAATCCGGTGCAGGTGCCGCTGTGGCGCTGGAACAGCGCCTTCTGCACCGACCGCGACCAGGCGCGCCGTACGCGCCAGGGCATCCTGGTGCACTGCGCCGAGACCGGTGCGCTGTTGATGCCGGCCCATTTCTGCCCCCCGCACGCGGCGCGCATCAAGGCCAAGGGCGATGCGTTCGAGCTCGATTGGGACTGGGAGGGAAAGTGAGACGGAGGGCCGTCGCGGCCGCGATCGCGCGGGCAGGCCTACAGCTCGACGCCCAAATGGCGCGCCAACTGCTCCAAAATCGGCTTCTGACCCTTGAGGATCTTCATCATCGCGAGCGGCCACGCGAACCAGCCGATCCTGTCGATCTCTGGCACGTCCTGTAATTTTCCCGAGCGCGGCGGCCATTCCAGCTTGAACGTGTTGCTGCGGAAGCCGCCGACATCGAGGTCGCACGCAACCGCCCACGCCGCGATGGTCTTGCCGCCGGGTTGCTTGACCGGTGTCAGTTCGATGAATTCGCCATCCGGCTCCAGGCCTGTCTCCTCGACGAACTCGCGCCGGGCGGCGGCGAAGATCGCCTCGCCGGGCTCGCACAGCCCCTTGGGGATCGACCAGGCACCGTCATCCTTCTTGGCCCAGAACGGCCCGCCGGGGTGCGCCAGCAGCACCTCCAGCCGACTGTCCACGCGCCGGAAGACGAGCAGGCCGGCGCTGAGCCTGGAGGGGTGCGGCATCTATCCGTTCGGCTTCTTGATCGCGTCCAGCACCTTGACCACCGCCGGTGCCAGGTGCGCCACGACCACATCGACGCCCTTGGCGTTGGGGTGGATGCCGTCGGCCTGGTTGAGGTCCGGCATCATCGCCACGCCGTCGAGCAGGAAGGGCAGCAGGGCCACGCCATGCTTGCTGGCCAGGCGTTCGTAGAGGCCGTCGAACTTCGCAACGTACTCCGGTCCGTAGTTGCGCGGCGCCTTCATGCCGCAGAGCAGGACCACGGCGCCGGCAGCCTTGGTCCGGGTGATGATCGCGTCGAGGTTCTTCTCGGTATCGTCCGGGTTCAGGCCGCGCAGCGCATCGTTGGCGCCCAGCGCCACGATCACCAGCTTCGGCTTGTCGCCCAAGGTCCAGTCCAGCCGCGCCAGGCCGCCGGCCGAGGTATCGCCGGACACGCCGTGATTGGCCACCGACAGGTCGCGGCCGGTCGCCTTCAGCGCCTGTTCCAGCTTGGTGGGCAGCGCCTGCTCGGGCGGCAGACCAAACCCGGCTGTGAGGCTGTCGCCCAGCATGGCAATCCGCAGCGTCTCGGCATGAACGGCTGTCACGGTGGCGCACAGCAAGGCTGCGACAAGCCCGAAGCGCCGAAAAGCAAGGCTTAATTCCCTACCCCACGATCTCGTGAGGCGGGCGGGGCCGTTGACCCGGTCGGCGAAATCGCCATATCCCTGGTTCATGGCCGTCGCCAAAACACCCGAATCGTCCGCGAGCCTGCCACTCATGATGTGTCCGCCGTCGAAAGCCGCCGCCGCATGATCCGCCTGCGCGACGTACACCTAGACATGGCGAGCGCCGCCGGCACGGTCAACATCTTGCGCGGTATCGATCTGGATGTCCCCACCGGGGGCAGCACCGCCCTGGTCGGCCCGTCCGGTGCCGGGAAATCGAGCCTGATGATGGTGGTGGGCGGCCTGGAACGGGCCACATCGGGCACCATCGAGGTCGCCGGCGTGACCCTGCACGCTCTTTCCGACGACGCCCTGGCGCGCTTCCGCCGCGACCATCTCGGCATCGTTTTCCAGGGCTTTCACCTGATTCCGACCATGACGGCGACCGAGAATGTCGCGCTGCCGCTGGAGTTCGCCGGGGTGACCGACGCGTTTGCGCGTGCCGAGGCGGCACTGACCGATGTCGGGCTGGGCCACCGGCTGACGCATTACCCGGCGCAGCTGTCGGGCGGTGAGCAGCAGCGCGTTGCGGTGGCGCGCGCCTTTGCAACGCGGCCCAAGCTGCTGCTGGCCGACGAGCCGACCGGCAATCTCGACGGCGCCACCGGCCGGCAGGTGATGACGCTGCTGTTCGATCTCACACGCAACGCCGGCGCCACGCTGCTCTTGATCACGCACGACACCACCATCGCCGAGCAGTGCGATCGCGTGATCCATATCGCCGACGGGCTGATTGCGGCGGATACGGCCGCCGCGGCAGCGTGAGGCGGTCGGGCATAGATCACGCCATGACACCCCCATCCCTCGCCCTGGAGCGCACCGAGGCATCGCCGCCGGCAGCCGCCTCTGCTGTCGGCGCCTCCTGGTCGCTGGCGGCGCGCATTGCGGTGCGCGAGCTGCGCACGGGGCTGGCCGGGTTCCGGCTGTTCCTCGCCTGCCTGGCGCTGGGCGTGGCCGCGATCGCCAGCATCCTCTCGATCTCACGTGCGGTCGAGGAAGGACTGCGCGCCGATGCGCGCCTGCTGCTGGGCGGCGATGTCGCCATCACCCAGTCGTATCGCCCGGCGACGACCGAGCAGCGCGCCGCTTTCGCCGAGCGCGCCGCGCGCGTCGCCGACTGGGTCGAGATGCGCGGCATGGCGCGCGCCGACACGCCCAATGCGCGGCCGACCCTGGTGCAGATCAAGGCTGTCGACGGCGCCTACCCGCTGGCCGGCACGCTCGAGCTGGCCGGCGGCGGCGACCTGCAGGCCCTGCTGCAGCCGCGCAACGGTGTCTATGGCGCCGTGGTCGAGGAAATCGGCCTGCGCCGGCTCGGCATCACGGTGGGCGATGAGATCCGAGTCGGCGACGCCACGCTGGAGGTGCGCGGCGTCATTGCGCGCGAGCCCGACCGCGGGCTGGGCGTGTTCGGCATCGGTCCGCGCCTGATGATCGCGCGCGATGCGCTGCCCGGCACCGGGCTGCTGCAGCCGGGCAGCCTGATGACCTACGAGTACCGCGTGATGCTGCCGGCCGGCACACCGTACCGGACCTGGATCATCGATCTGCAGCGGCGCTTCCCGGAGGCCGGCTGGCGGGTGCGCGGGCTCAACGACGCCGGCAATGGCCTGCGCACCTGGGTCGACCGGCTGACGCAGTATCTGGCGCTGATCGGGCTCGCGGCGCTGCTGGTGGGCGGCGTCGGTGTCGGCAATGCCGTCGATAGTTTCCTGCGGGCGCGCTCGCGCACCATCGCCATCCTGAAGTGCCTGGGCGCACCGGCCGGGCTGATCACGCGCACGTATTTCCTGCAGCTCGGCATGCTGGCCAGCATCGGCGTCGCCATCGGGCTGGTTGTGGGCGCATTGCTGCCGTTTGCGGCCCAGGGCGCGATGGGCGACATGCTGCCGGTGCGGGCACGGGTGGCGCTCTATGCCCAGCCGCTGGCCAGCGCCGCGATCTTCGGGCTGCTGGTGGCGCTGCTGTTCGCGCTGTGGCCGTTGATGCGCGCGCGCCAGGTGCCGGCCTCGACCCTGATGCGCGGTGCGGTGGCGACCGACGATCCCAGCCTGCGGCTGCGCGATGCCGTCACCATCCTGCTGGTGGTGGGCTTGCTGGCCGGCTTCACCGTGCTGACGGCGCCCGACCGGCGCATCGCGCTGTGGTTCGTCGCCGGCGCGGTGGGCGCCTTCATCGCCTTCCCACTGCTGGCGCGGCTGGTGATGACGCTGGCCCGCCTGGCCGGCCGGCCGCGCTCGGCGAGCCTACGCCTGGCGCTCGCCAACATCCACCGACCGGGCGCGCCAACGCCGACGGTGATGCTGTCGCTGGGCCTGGGACTGACCGTGCTGGTGGCGACAGCGCTGATCGAAGGCAACCTGCAGAACCAGATCGGCAAGCGGCTGCCCAAGGACGCACCGGCGTTCTTCGTCGTCGACCTGCAGCCCGACCAGGTCCAGCGCTTCCGCGACGAGCTGACTGCCCGGCATGTGCAGCGCGTCGACCAGGTGCCGATGCTGCGCGGGCGCATCTCCAAGATCGCCGGCAAGCCGGTGCGCGAACTCGCCATCCCGCAGAATGCGCGCTGGGCCGTCGAGAGCGACCGCGGCCTGACCTACGCCTCGACCTTGCCGGAAGGCAGCCAGGTGGTGGCCGGCAAATGGTGGCCGGCCGACTACAGCGGACCGGCGCTGATCAGCTTCGATGCCGAGCTGGCGCGCGCCTTCGGCATCGGGGTCGGCGATACCATCACGGTCAATATCCTGGGCCGCGATGTCGATGCCACCATCGCCAACCTCAGGCGCATCGACTGGGGCACGCTGGCGATGAACTTCACGTTCATCTTCGCACCCGGCACCTTGGAGAAGGCGCCGCAAACATTCCTCGCCACCGTCTACGCCAAGAGCGACACCGAGGAAGCGGCCTACAAGGCGATCACCGACGAATTCACCAACGTCACCGTCGTGCGAGTGAAGGACGCGCTCGAGATCGCCGCCCAGATCCTGGGCAATATCGGCCTCGCCGCGCGGGTCGTGGGCGTGGTCGGTATCGTCGCCGGCCTGCTGGTGCTGGCGGGCGCCATGCTGGCCACGCAGCGCCGGCGCGTGCACGACACCGTCGTCATGAAGGTGCTGGGCGCCACCAGTGGGCGCGTGCTGCGGGTGTTCACCTACGAGTTCGCCGCGCTGGGCCTGGTGACGGCACTGGCCGCCACCGGCGTGGGCACGCTGGCGGCCTGGCTGGTGGTGCGCTTCGTGATGGCGCTGGACTGGGCGTTCCAGCCCGAGGTCGCCGTCATCACCGCCTTCGGCGCCATGATCCTGACGCTGGCCTTCGGCCTCGCCGGTGCCGTGAGTGCCCTGCGCCAGCGCCCGCTGGGCCTGCTGCGCAACGAGTGATTAATCCTCCCCACGTAGTGGGGAGGTGCCCCGAAGGGGCGGAGGGGACCCCCACGTGGTCTCGGTTACTGAAACTCCATCCGTCAGCGAGGACCTGCATCCCAGTTCGCGCTCGGGAAAACCTTCTCCGAGCTCAACGCGTCGCGCGCGTAGGTCAGGCAGGCGATAACGTCCTCATGTGTGATCCCAGCGTAATGGGCAAGGATGTCAGCCTCTGTCCATCAGTCAGCCATCAAGCCAATCACGAACTCGACAGCGATGCGCGTGCCACGGATGACGGGCTTACCCGTCATGACCTCTGGATCAAATGCAATGCGGGGATAGTCCGTCGTCATGGTCGACGACTCCCTTAATGCTGCGGTCCAAAAACTGAGACTACGTCGGGTCCCCATCCGGCCTTCGGCCACCTTCCCCACTGCGTGCAGGGCTGTCCGGGGAAGATTCGAAATGTCGCAAGTGCATGCCCGGCGCCAGCCGGTAAAAGCTGAGCTTTCGGGTTGTCGAGACTCAGAAAGCGAGCCGAGCATGCAGTTCCGCCCTA
>Ga0187894_10006150_pt1 | contig 11893 bp, 11 predicted proteins | sample GBC1701081metaG_FD_136650 | JGI IMG/M metagenome (GOLD analysis project Ga0187894, IMG submission 136650) | White microbial mat communities from a lava cave in the Kipuka Kanohina Cave System on the Island of Hawaii, USA - GBC170108-1 metaG ...
CGCCGAGCGTCTGCGCCCGCTCCTCGTCCGCGCCGACGCCGGCCAGCGCCAGGCCGAAGCGGCTGGAGCGCACCACCGCGGTCGCGCCCACCGTCGCCACCGCGATCGCGAGCACCGTCAGGTAGATGGTCGAGGACTCGGGCGGATCCTCGATCACGCGTCCGACCGTTTTGACATAGGTCTTCTCGAAATACGTGATCGCGTGGCGCACCAGCTCGCCGAGGCCGAAGGTGAGCACCGCGAAGTACGCGCCGCGCAGGTGCAGCACCGCGAGCCCGACCAGCGCCGCGAAGGCCGCGGCGATCGCGCCGCCGAGCGGCACCGCCACCGCGTACGGCAGCGTGCCGATCCCCCAGGCCGTGACATAGGCGCCGATGCCGAAGAACGCCGAGGTGGCGAGCGAAAGGTAGTTGGTCGCACCGGAAAACATCGACCAGCTCGAGGCGAGCGCGACGTACATCAGGCAGGTCAGCGCGAGCGACAGCAGGAAATCCGACAGCAGCAGGGGCAGAAGCGCGAGCGCGAGCCCGGCCAGCAGCAGGGCCGATAGCGTGCGCTTCAGGTTCTCGTTCATCGCGCGCTCATTTCCTGGCAAACAGGCCCTGCGGCCTGAGCAGCAGCACGGCGATGAATACGCCGTAGGAAAGCAGCATCTTCAGCGACGGGCTGGTGAAGTGCATGCCGAAAGCCTCGATCACCCCGAGCAGCAGGCCGCCGGCAAGGCAGCCGCCGGCGCTGCCCAGGCCGCCGAGCGTGATGACGATCAGCGCGGTAACCGTGTAGGGCTCGCCCATCGAGGGCGTGATTTCGTAGACCATCGACAGCAGTCCGCCGGCGACACCCGCGAGCGCCAGACCGGCGCCGAACACCGCCGGATGCAGCACCGAGGTATCGATGCCCACCAGCTGCGCCCCGGTCGGGGATTGCATCATGGCGCGCACCGCCTTGCCGAATATGGTCCAGCGCAGGAAGGCGAGCAGCGCGAGGCTGGCGCCGACCGCGAAGCCGAAGGCGAGCAGCCGGTTGCCGGCGAAGCGGGCCCCGCCGATGTCCACCGCATCCTCCAGGAACGAGTAGCCGCGCATGTCGGCGCCCCAGGTGAGCAGCACGGCGTTCTGCACCAGGTACATCAGGCCGAAGCCGACCAGCAGGCTGCGTGCCTCGATCACGTCGACCGAGGGTGCGTTGCGCGCAATCTGCCGGAAGCAGAGGCGATAGACCACCAGGCCGAGGGCGAACAGCGCCAGCGCCACCACAGGCAGGAACACCACCGGGTTGGTGCCGAGCACGGTGTGCGCGAGCCAGGTGAGGTAGGCGCCGAGCATCAGGAACTCGCCGTGCGAGATGTTCATGATGCGCATCAACCCGTACTGCAGGTTGAGGCCGAGCGCGACCAGGGCGTAGATGCCGCCGGTGATCAGGCCGGAGGCCACCAATTCGAGCCAGAATCCCACAGGTTCAGGTGCGGATGAAAAAGCCCCGCGGCGTCGACGACGCTCGCGGGGCTCGGCCCCGAAGGTTCGCTACTTCCAGTTCGGCTTCGGGAAGAACGCCGGCGAGGTGGCGCGATCCGGCGGCCACACCACTTCGAACTCGCCGCTCTGCCACTGGCTCACCACTCCGGGCGTGGAGATGTTCTCGCCGTTCCTGAAGCGGATCTTGCCGATGATGGTGTCGAACTCGTTCGCGGCGATGTAGTCGCGCAGCGCCTTGCGGTCCAGGCCCGCCTTCTCCACCCCCTGCTGCAGGATCTGCAGGCCGGCCCAGGCATGCGCGCTCGCCCAGCGGTCCGGCTCCTTCTTGTGCTTGGCGACGTGGGCGTCGAAGTAGGCCTTGGTGGCGGCGCTGGTCTTCGGGTTCCAGGTGCCCAGGCCCATCACGCCCTCGATCATCGGTCCCATCTTGTCGCGGTAGACCGGGAACGCCGCGCCGACCGCGGCATAGAACGCCCTCGGGTTGAAGGCGATCTCGCGCGCCTGCGCGGTGACGAGGAAGGTGTCGGGCGGATACGAGAGCGCGATGAACGCATCCGGATTCTTCGCCTTGATGTCGGTCAGCACCGGTCGCAGGTCCTTCACGCCGAGCGGGTAGCTCTTCGACTCGATGATCTTGATGCCCTTTTCCTTGAACGAGGCCTCCAGCGCCGTCGACTGCTCGAGGCCGAACAGGTCGTCGACGAAGATCATCGCCGCGGTGTTGACGTTGCGCGCCTTGAGGAACTCGGCCAGCGCATCCATCATCCGGTCGGGCTGCTGCAGCAGCGCGAAGAAGTAGGGATTCTTCATCCCCAGCAGCTTGCGCCCGGTCGCCGTCGGCGCGAGCAGCGGATAGCCGTGCTTCTGCGCCAGCGGCATCATCGCGAAATTCGCGCCGGTGCTCCACGGCGGCAGGATGAGGTCCACCTTGTCGCTGGTCATCAGCTTCTCGTAGGTGCGCACCACCGTCTCGGTGTCGCTGCGGTCGTCGTAGCCGACCAGCTCGATCTTGCGCTTTTTGCCCTTGACGCTCAGGCCGCCCGATGCGTTCAGCTGGTCCGCCCACATCACGTAGTTGGGCTCCTGCGTGAGTTGCGCGCCGACCGCCCAGGGTCCGGTGCGCGCGATCGCGTAGCCGATCCGCACCGGCCCGTCCTGCGCCAGCGCCGGCACCCAGGCCGACGCGGCAACCAGCGCCGCGGCGAGCAAGGACTTCGCTGCCAAGTTCAATTTCATATCCCCTCCTCCGGTGATTATCGTTTTCCTGTTCTGGAACAGTAATTTACGGATGTTCTGACGATGCCGTCAAGCGGGTATGATGCGCCAATTGAGCGGGGCTGTCTTGACCGCGCGCGCAACAAACACGCACTGTAAATCCGTGATCCCGTGACCCTGGTGAGCCGCATGTCGACCGACGACGCGCCGCCGCGCGAGCGCGTCGCGTACTGGAGCGACCTGGTTTCGCGTTCCTTCGGCCAGCTGCGTTCCGATACCTACGGTGATCCCGGTTTCTTCGGCCACATCTCGCTGGTCGGGCTCGGCGAGGTGCAGGTATGCCGGCTGCAGGCCTCGCGCCACCGCGTCGTGCGTACCGTCGGCGCGCGCGGCATGTCGGACCCGGGCTACCTGAAGATGGTGGTGCAGCGGCGCGGCCGCAGCCTGTTCGAGCAGGACGGGCGCGCGGCCTGGCTCAAGCCGGGCAACTGGAGCCTGTACGACACCACGCGCTCGTACATCGTTTCCTCGCCCGAACCGGTGGACCTGCACATCCTGCTGTTGCCGCGGCAGGGCATCCTGCGCGGCCGCGCCGACCTGGGCGAGCTGCTGGTCCACCGCCTGCGCGGCAGGACCGGGATGGGGCGCGTCGCCTGCGATGCGATCGAACGCGCGCTCGCCGGATTCGAGGCGGGCGAGGCGCCGGCGCCCGATACCGGCGCGCGGATCGTCGAGCTGCTGCACCAGGCGCTGCTGGAACACGCCGGCGAGCGGCTGCGTCCGATGCGCCGGTCGGTGCTGCGCGAACGGATCAAGGCGCACGTGCGCGCCGAGCTCGCCGATCCCGCCCTGAGCGTCAGCTCGGTGGCCGAGGCGCTGAACTGCTCCACGCGCGCGCTGCACAAGGCCTTCGAGCAGGAAGACCACAGCCTGCGCGACTTCATCTGGGACTGCCGCCTGCAGAGCGCGCGCCAGGCGCTGGAACGGCAGAACGGCCAGCGGCAGTCGATCACCAGCATCGCGTTCGCGAGCGGTTTCAGCAGCACGGCGCATTTCAGCCGCGCCTTTCGCGCCCGCTATGGCGCCAGCCCGCGCACCTGGCACCGGAGCCTGCGGCCCGGTCCGGACGCCCCCCCCGACAAGGAGCAAACATGAACGCACCCGCGCAGCCGGGGCTGCCCGCCCTCGGCCTGAAGGACCCGAAGCTGTTCCGCGAGCAGTGTTACCTCGACGGCGCATGGATCGACGCCGACTCGAAGCACAGCTTCGCGGTGCTCGATCCGTCGGACGGCAGAACGCTCGGCAGCGTCCCGGACCTGGGCGCCGCCGAAGCCAGGCGCGCGGTCGAAGCCGCGGAGCGCGCGTTGCCCGCGTGGCGGGCGAAGACGGGCAAGGAACGCAGCGCGATCCTGCGCAAGTGGAACGACCTGATCCTCGCCAACCTGGAGGATCTCGCGCTGCTGCTGACCACGGAACAGGGCAAGCCGCTGGCCGAGTCGAAGGGCGAGATCCAGATCGGCGCCGCCTACGTGGAATGGTTCGCCGAGGAAGCCAAGCGCATTTACGGCGACACCATTCCGACGCCCTGGGCGGATCGGCGCATCGTGGTGGCGAAGCAGCCGGTCGGCGTCTGCGCCGCGATCACGCCGTGGAACTTTCCGCACTCGATGATCACCCGCAAGGTGGCGCCCGCCCTGGCCGCCGGCTGCACGGTGGTACTCAAACCCGCCGAGCAGACGCCGTACTCCGCGCTCGCGCTGGCCGAACTCGCCGGGCGCGCCGGATTCCCCAGCGGCGTGCTCAACATCCTCACCGGCGACGCCCCCGCGATCGGCGGCGAGCTGTGCGCCAATCCCTCGGTGCGCAAGGTTTCCTTCACCGGATCGACCGAGGTCGGCCGGCTGCTGATGAAACAGGCGGCGCCGACAGTGAAGAAGATTTCGCTTGAGCTGGGCGGCAACGCGCCGTTCATCGTCTTCGACGACGCCGACCTGGACGCCGCGGCCGAGGGCGCGATGATCTCCAAGTACCGCAATAGCGGCCAGACCTGCGTATGCGCGAATCGCCTTTTCGTGCACGACGCCGTGTACGACCGCTTTGCGGCAAAGCTGGTGGAGAAAGTGAAGGCGCTGCAGGTTTCGCCCGGCACCGAAGCGGGCGCGCAGCAGGGGCCGCTGATCGATGCGCAGGCGCTCGCCAAGGTGGAGGAGCATGTCGCCGATGCGAAGGCGGCCGGCGCGAGGATCCTCGCCGGCGGCAAGCGCCACTCGCGCGGCGGCACTTTCTTCGAGCCCACGGTGATCGCGGAGGCCCTGCCGGGGATGAAGATTTTCCGCGAGGAGACCTTCGGCCCGGTGGCGCCGCTGTTCCGTTTCAAGACCGACGCCGAGGTGGTGGAACTCGCCAACCGGACCGAGTACGGCCTGGCGGCCTATTTCTACAGCCGCGACATCGGGCGCATCTGGCGCGTCGCCGAAGCGCTCGAGTACGGCATGGTCGGCGTCAACACCGGCCTCATCACCACCGAAGTGGCGCCGTTCGGCGGCGTCAAGCAGTCCGGGCTGGGCCGCGAGGGCTCGAAGTACGGCTGCGAGGAATTCGTCGAGGTGAAGTACATCTGCATGGGCGGCATCTGACGCCCCGGGTCAGCGCCGGCAGGGCGGCTCGGGACGCCGCGGCGGCAGGGCGCTCGCGGTCTCGCTCAACGATTCCAGGAACGCGAGCAGGTCCGCGGCTTCGTCCGGATTGAGCCGCAGCGGCTTGAGCAGCAGGCTTTCCCCGTCCGCGTGCAGGCGGTCCGGGCTCAATTCGGAGTAGTGGCGCACCACGTCGGCAAGCCCGGGCAGACTGCCGTTGTGCATGTAGGGCGCGGTCTGCGCGACGTTGCGTAGCGAGGGCACCTTGAATTCGCCGAAGTTGCGGTGCTCGGGGAACACGTGCCGCGTCTTCAGGGCCGCCTCGCCGCCGCGATCGTCGCTGTGGCGGCCGAGCAGGTTGAACGGGTTCGCCGCCAGCTTGCGCAGCCCGCCGTGGCGGCCCGGATCCACGCCGCCGGCGACGAAGAACGGCACGCCCACGTCATGGAACTCGCCGTTCGAGAACGCCGGGCCGAAATGGCAGGTGCTGCAGTTGCCTCGGCCGACGAAGATCCGCAGGCCGCGCTGCGCGGCGAGCGGATAGCGCGCCGCCTCGGCGCGGTCGCCGCGTTGCAGCGCGTCGCGAAACTCGTCGAAGGGCGCGCGCCCGCTCACCAGCGTCTCCTGGAATGCCGCGAGCGCCTTGCCGATGCCTGCCAGCACTGCGGCGTGCGACGCGGGCGGGGGCTGGCCGAAGACGCGCTCGTAGCGGCAGGACAGCTCCGCATCGCCGCGCACCAGCGCAGCCGCCTGCGCCTCGCTGCCGCCCATCTCGCGCCGCTCCAGGATCGGCCGGATGCTCTGCGCCCAGAGCGAATCGCCGGCCCCGTCCCAGCCGAACCAGCGGTTGTAGCGCACGTTGAGCAGGCTTTGCGTATTGCGGTCGGTTTCCTCCAGGCCGAACGCGCGGCCGCGCCCGTCCTGCCAGGCGCGGAACGGCGCATGGCAGGTGGCGCAGAGCACCTTGCCGGAGGAAGACAGGCGCGGCTCGAAGAACAAGCGCTCGCCGAGCGCCGCGGCCTCGGCATTGCCCGAGACGCGGTTGGAGGGATCCGGCGACCAGGCAGCCGGCCAGGGACCGTGGCGCCGTATCGCGCCCAGCTCCGCGGCGGAGAAATCGAGCACCTGCGCGGCCGCACTTCCCGCGGCCAGCGCGAGTAGCGCCGCGAGAATCGGCCGCTTCACTCGATCCGGACGCCGTGCGTGAGGCGCTCGTCGCCGAGTTCGAACACGAACTCCCAGCGCCCGGGCATGTGAAACAGCCACCCTTCGGAGCGATAGCGCCCCGCGGCCTGCGTCGCGATCGTGGGCCGGTAGTTCATGCCGTGCCGGTGCTCGGGCATGTGCGCGTCCATGCGCACGCGCTCGGGCAGCGGCTGCCCGCCCTTGGGGCAGGCCGCCAGCAGGAGGACGAAATGCTGGCCCACCGCGATCCGCGGCGGCTCGGTCCGGTAGCTCAACGCGAGCCGCGCCGATTCGACGCGCTCGCCCGGCGGCAGTTCGCAGGCTGCGGCGCCGCCCGCCAGGACGAGGCCGAGGACGGCGCTCAGTGCCCCAGCATGCCGCCGAACAGGGTCTCGCCGTTTTTCCAAGCGATGCGCTCCGCGACGTCCTTCGGCAGGTCGGAAAGCCACTGGCGCGACCAGTTGGCGTGCTCGCCGATGTAGTGCCAGCGCTCCGGCGTGTAGGAGTCGGTGCCGACCATGAAGCGGTCCGGGAACTCCAGGAATGCGGCGCGCCAGTCCGGATCCACCTTGCCGCCGCGCGCGTGGTCGGTGCGGAAAGCCAGGTCGCACCACAGGTTCTTGTGCTTGCGCAGCATATCGCGCACCCGCTCGGGCCGGTCGAAGCCGGAATGCGCCCAGAGGATGCGCGCCTCCGGCCACTGGCGGAACAGCCGCTCCACCGCGTCGACGTCCGAATGCGCGTGCAGGTACAGCTTGTGCTCGCGCGCCAGTTGCACCATGCGCCGGGGCACCGGCAGGTCCGCGTCGGCGCCGTAGAGGTGGAACTCGCCGATCGCGGCGTAGCGGTAGCGCCGCAGGCGGTCCTCGAGGTAGGGGACCACGCTCTGGTCGCGGAACCATGAACCGATCTCGCCGCGCGAGCGGTACGGCCGCAGCTCGGGAATCACCAGGTCCGGCGCCAGCGCGTGCAGCCGCTGCTGGCCGTCATCGCCGGAACTCGAGATCAGCGCCCGCTTCAGCCCGGCCTTGCGCAGGATCGCGATCGCTTCCTTGGGCGGCACCGTTTCCCACGCATCGTGGCTGTAGTGCAGGTGGGCGTCGAAGATCGGCAGGTCCGCGGCGTCCGCGCCGCCGCAGGCGCACAGGGCGAGCAGCGCGGCCATCATGGCGGAGCTACGATTCGGTGCGGCAGGCATGTGCGGTTCTCCCGGTTTTCGGCGCAGGCCCGGGAATGATACCCGCGGACCCGGCAGCGGCAGTAGTAGACTACGGGCATGGCGACGACGCATGCCGCCCTGCTCGGCCGGATGGCGCTTTGCCGGCGGCTCACCGCGCCGGAACTCGACGCGATTGCGGCCATCACCGCGACGCGCGAGATCACCGCGGGCAGCGAACTGTTTCGCGAGGGCGACGCGGGCGATGGCCTCTACGTGGTCATGGTCGGCGAAATCAACGTGGTGAAGCGCGCGCCGGACGGCGAGCACTCGCTCGCCAAGCTGGGGCCCGACGGCGTGCTCGGCGAGATGTCGCTCATCACCTCGGATGCGCGCTCGGCGACCGGGCGCGCGCTCACGGCGACCACCGCGCTGCACCTGCCGGCGCGGGAGTTCCGGGCATTGCTCGATTCCGGGTCGCCGGCGGCGCTGAAAATCGCGGCCGGGATCGCCGAAGTGCTGGCGCGCCGCCTGGCCACCATGAACGGCGTGGTGCTCGGCCTCGCCAAAGTCGACCCGGCCGGCGCGACGCGCCCGGGCCTGAGGACCCAGGACCTGAGGGAGCTGCACCGGACCATGCAGGTCTGGTCGATCTAGTAAATCGAGTAAATCGGGGACAGACCACGTTTTTCAAGGAAGGCAGAGGGACGTCAGCCGTAGAAAAACGTGGTCTGTCCCTGTTTTACCTCAGACGTTGAAGCGGAAGTGCATGACGTCGCCGTCGCGCACCACGTATTCCTTTCCTTCCACCCGTAGCTTGCCCGCTTCCTTGGCGCCGGTTTCGCCCTTGTGGGCGATGTAGTCGCCGTAGTTCGTCACCTCGGCGCGGATGAAGCCGCGCTCGAAGTCGGTGTGGATCACACCCGCGGCCTGCGGCGCGGTCGCGCCCATCGGCACCGTCCAGGCGCGCACTTCCTTCGGCCCGGCGGTGAAGTAGGTCTGCAGGCCGAGCAGGTGGTAGCCGGCGCGGATCATGCGCGCCAGGCCCGGCTCGTCCATGCCCATGTCGGCGAGGAACACCTGCTTGTCCTCCTCGCTCATGTCCGCGATCTGCGATTCCAGCGCGGCGCAAATCGCCACCGCGGGCGCGCCTTCCTTCTTCGCGTGCGCCCCGATCGCGGCGAGGTGCGGGTTGTCCTTGAAGCCGTTCTCGGCCACGTTGGCGACGTACATGGTCGGCTTCATGGTGAGCAGGAAAAGCGGCTTCAGCACGAACAGCTCCTCCTTGGACCAGTCCAGCGAGCGCACCGGCCGGCCCTGGTCGAGCGCGGCCTGCGCCTTCTCCAGCACCGCCACCAGGCGCTGCGCGTCCTTGTCGCCCGCGACCTTGGCCACCTTCGAATGCCGGGTGAGCTGCTTCTCGACCGCCGCGAGGTCGGCCAGCGCGAGCTCGGTGTCGATGGTGGCAATGTCGGAAAGCGGATCCACCTTGTTGGAAACGTGGATCACGTTCGGGTCCTCGAAGGCCCGTACCACGTGCACGATGGCGTCGGCCTCACGGATGTTGGCGAGAAACTGGTTGCCGAGGCCCTCGCCCTTGGAGGCGCCAGCCACCAGGCCGGCGATGTCGACGAATTCGACCGCGGCTGGGATCACTTTCTGCGGCTTTTCTATCGCCGCCAGCCCGGCGAGGCGCGCGTCCGGCACTTCGACGATGCCGACGTTCGGCTCGATGGTGCAGAACGGGTAGTTCTCGGCCGCGATGCCCGACTTGGTGAGGGCGTTGAACAGGGTCGACTTGCCCACGTTCGGCAGGCCGACGATCCCGCAGCGCAAGCTCATTTTTTCTTGCCGAACAGAGAACCCAGCAGGCCCTTGGGCTTCTCGGGCTGGGGAGCGGGCTTCGCGTCCACCCTGGGTTCCGCTTTCACCGTGGGTTCCGCCTTCACTTCAGGCTTCTTATCGACTTTGGGCTCGGCCTTCATTTCCACGCTGTGCAGCTTCTGCATCGCGCCCTGCAGGTCGCCCGACAGGCACAGCGGCAGGACCTCGATGCTGCGGCCGATCGCCTCGTCGATGCCGGCGCGGTCCCCGGCCGAGGGCTTCTGCAGCACGTAGTCGGCGACCACGTTCCGGTCGCCCGGATGGCCGATGCCGAGGCGCAGGCGCCAGTAGTCGTGGGTGCCTAGGCGCTGCGAAATGTCGCGCAGCCCATTGTGGCCGGCGATGCCGCCGCCGAGCTTCATCTTCGCCGTGCCGGGCGCGAAGTCGAGCTCGTCATGCACCACCAGGATTTCCGCGGCCGGAATCCTGAAGAAGCCGGCCAGCATCTGCACCGCGCGGCCGCTCGCGTTCATGAAGCTCTGCGGCAGGATCAGCCAGGCGCCGTTCGATCCGATGCGGCCGACCAGCGCCTGGTACTTGCCTTCCTTGCGCAGCGCCACGCCCGATTGGGCGGCAAACCGCTCCAACAGCCAGAAACCGGCGTTGTGGCGGGTGCGTTCGTAGTCCTTGCCCGGGTTGCCCAGGCCGACCACAAGTCGGATGGCGCCGGGCAAGGCTTACTTCTTCTCTTTCTTCTCGCCCTTGTCGCTGCCCTTGTCGCCGCCCTTGTCGCCCGGCTTGGCCGCGACGGCCTTGTCGCCACCCGCGGCAGCTCCTTCGGCCGCCTTGTCCGGCGCCGCCTGCTCGGTGGTCGGCACTTCGCCGGCCGGCACCGCTTCGGCTGCCGCCGCCTCTTCCTCCTCGGTGATCAGCACCGGCTGGATCACGGTCGCCACCACCGGGTTCTCGCCCCGGTGCAGCACCGGCTCGACGCCTTTCGGGAATTTGAGCTCGTTCACGTGCACGGAATGGCCGATGGTGAGGTGGCCCATGTCGACCTCGATGAATTCCGGCAGGTCGTCCGGCAGGCAGGTGATGTCGAGTTCGTTGATGACGTGGTTCGGCACGCCGCCCTGCTCCTTCACGCCCGGCGAGACCTCGGCGTTGATGAAGTGCAGCGGCACCTTCATGTGGATCTTCTTGTCCCTCGACACACGCTGGAAATCGATGTGCTGCACGTGCCCCTTGTACGGGTGCATGTTGAACGCCCGCAGCAGGACCTGCTCGGCGGCGCCCTCCAGCTTGAGCGTCAGGATCGAGGCGTGGAACTTCTCGTTGGTCAGGTGCTGGTAGAGCTCCTTGTGGTCGAGCATGATGTTGACGGCATCCCTGTCGCCGCCGTACAGGATGCCCGGCACGCTGCCGGAACGGCGCAGACGGCGGCTCGCACCCGTCCCTTTCGCCTCGCGCTTGCGCGCACTGATTTCGATTTTCATCGCCATACTCCTTGAGAAGCCGCCGGCTCCGCGACCAGACGCCGGCGGGGTTGGAAAGCTATTCGATAAAGAGGGAACTCACCGAGTCCTCGGTGTAGATCCTGAGAATCGTCTCCGCGAGCAGCCCGGCCACCGACAGGCTGCGTATTTTCTTGCAGGCGCGCGCGTCGTCGCGCAGCGGGATGGTGTCGGTCACCACCAGCTCGTCCATCGCCGAGTCGGCGATCTTCGCCACCGCGTTGCCCGAGAGCACCGCGTGCGTACAGTAGGCGACCACCTTGGTCGCGCCCTCGGCCTTCAGCACTTCGGCCGCCTTGCACAGCGTGCCGGCCGTGTCGACCATGTCGTCCATGATCACGCAGGTGCGGTCCCTGACCTCGCCGATCACGTTCATGACCTCGGACACGTTGGCCTTCGGGCGCCGCTTGTCGATGATCGCGAGGTCCGACTCCAGCCGCTTGGCGAGCGCGCGCGCGCGCACCACGCCGCCGACGTCGGGCGAAACCACGATCAGGTTGTCGTAGCGCTGCTTCCAGACATCGCCGAGCAGCACCGGCGCGGCATAGATGTTGTCCACCGGCACGTCGAAGAAGCCCTGGATCTGGTCCGCGTGCAGGTCCATCGTCAGCACGCGCGACACGCCCACCGAGGTGAGCATGTTCGCCACCACCTTGGCGCTGATGCCGACGCGCGCCGAGCGCGGCCGCCGGTCCTGCCGGGCGTAGCCGAAATAGGGCATTGCGGCGGAGACGCGGGCGGCCGAGGAGCGCTTCAGCGCGTCGACCATCACCATCAGCTCCATCAGGTTGTCGTTGGTCGGCTGGCAGGTCGACTGCAGCACGAACACGTCCTTGCCGCGCACGTTCTCCATGATCTCGACCATCACCTCGCCGTCGGAGAACTTGC
>Ga0187894_10006151_pt1 | contig 11890 bp, 6 predicted proteins | sample GBC1701081metaG_FD_136650 | JGI IMG/M metagenome (GOLD analysis project Ga0187894, IMG submission 136650) | White microbial mat communities from a lava cave in the Kipuka Kanohina Cave System on the Island of Hawaii, USA - GBC170108-1 metaG ...
AACCAACAGCCGATTGATTCAGAGGCTTAAACCGCCGTTTGAAAGCACGGCGGCGGCGGCAACGCCCTACATATCTCCCTCTAAATCCCAAAGCGGATTATAGAGGGAGTCTTGGGCTAATTCGAGATCAAACGAAACATTCATGTTGAAATTTTAACGGAAATCGCTTTGACAGATTTTGAAAACTATATTAAAAGTTAGTTCGGTTGAGCAACAAACATAGCGTTTAGACTTCAACTTTCAATTTCAAGGTGTTCTCCGCCACAAAATAAACAGGTAAATTGACAGTTAGTGAGTAGTAACTGTTGTCATGAATTTTTTAGGAATAGCGTTAATGTTATTGCATTTTTGGGTTTAAGTGCGAACCCTGCATTTACCAAAATATAACTTTATCACCCAAGTTTGAGAAGCGAACAAAGTAGGCTGGCAAAAGTATTTTATGTTGAGGCAGGTCAGGCCTGAGGGCAACATTGAAGAAGATTTCTATATTACATGGGAAGGAGTAAGTCACAATTATGAAAAATGTAGTTCGATTTCGAGCGAAAATTATTGAAAATTCGTTGATTGGATTTCTGTTAATTCTATGCTTTGCGTCGGTCACACAGGCACAGACAGAATCAGCACGTTTACAGGGAACTGTCACGGATGCGTCGGGGGCAATAGTTCCAAATGCTACAGTAAAAGCCACCAATGCCGGGACAAACCGTGTAGTTTCGGTCCAGTCAAATGAGGAAGGGGTTTATTCGGTTCTGTCGCTTTCTCCGGGAATTTACAAAATAGAAGTTTCGATAGCAAACTTCAAGACCATCAGGCAAGAAGTCAGACTGGAAGTCGCACAAGTCGCTACATTGAACTTTGCTCTTGAGGCTGGTGATGTTTCAGCGGTAGTAGATGTTTCGACGGATGCGCCTTTGGTTGAATCAGGTTCGTCAGCAATCGGTGAGGTGATTCAAGGCAGGCAAGTTGTAGAACTTCCGCTCAACGGACGAAATGTTCTTGAACTTGCACGATTAACACCGGGAGTAACACAGGGTGTTCCGGGAGGTTTTGCGACAGGAGTTAGCGGTAATGCTGAAACATTTCGCGGAAGGAACACGGGCGGTGCGGCTTTGAGCGTAAACGGTCAACGTACCCAGGCAAATAACTTTTTGCTCGATGGTGTTGACAACAACGAATCGCTTGTAAATACGATTCAGATTTTTCCTCAGGCAGATGCTGTTCAAGAGTTTCGTGTTCAGACAAGTGTTTCGCCTGCCGAGTTCGGACGCGGTGGAGGTGCAATCATCAACTCCACAATTAAATCAGGAAGAAACGATTTCTTTGGCAGTGTTTTCTGGTTTGTGAGAAACGACAACCTGGATGCGCGGCCGACTTTTACCTCCACAAAAAGCGAGTTCAGACGCAATCAGTTTGGGGGTACAGTCGGTGGTCCGATATGGAAAGATAAAATCTTTTTCTTTGCGGATTATGAAGGTATCCGACAGTTTTTGCCGTTGAACAGAGACATTGCAACCGTACCAACCGAAGCATTTCGACGTGGTGACTTTTCAGCTTTGTTGAACCCTGCAATTTCCGGACTTGGCGCACCAATACAATTGCGTGACCCTCTTACGGGTCTTAATGTTCCAAACAACAGATTGGACCTTCTTGCCGGAAACAGATTGAATGGGGTGGGCTTGAATTATTTGAAAGCCTTTCCATTACCGAACCGGGGCGGCACAAACGTACTTTCAAACTATGAAACGGTACGCAACGAAATTCTTGAACAAAATTCTTTTGATATAAGAGTTGACAGTAACATTAACGACAATAATCAAATTTTTGGTCGTGTGAGCTACGGCAAAGCGGGACAAGAAACCACTTCACGTTTACCTGCCCTTCCGGCCGGTTTTGGTTCAGGAACAAACTTTACCCGCACACGGGCATTAGCCTTGGGGTTAAACACAACACTAACGGAAACATTCGTAAACGAACTTCGTGTTTCTGCTTCGCGCATAAACTTTGGTTATCAACCACCGTTTTTTGAGAATAGGGTTTCAGCAGATTTGGGTATTCCGGGTGCAAATCCCGACCCGCTTCGCGGTGGTGGTGCGTTGATTGGCGGATTCAACGGACAACTTGAATATACGGGTGATTTCGGTCTTTATACTGTCCCGCAAAACACCTATCAGATTGTAGATAGCATGGGTCTTGTCAGAGGAAATCATACAATCCGGTTTGGAGGCACGATTTTGCGCCGTGAAGTAAACCTTTTCAGACCGAACAGAGGCAAAGGGTATTTCTTCTTATTCGGTAACGGCGACAACCCCGCTTCGACAGGTTTTGAACAAGCAGACCTGCTCATAGGTTTCGTAAATAACTATCAAGTCGGTCCACCGTTCGGGACAGTCGGGACAAGGAACTGGGAGAACGCATTTTTTATTCAGGACGATTGGAGAGCGACAAATAAACTGACGTTCAATTTTGGTATTCGTTATGAGTATTTCACCAATCCGTCTGAGGTTTATGGTCGTCAGGCAAACTTTGATCTGAACTCAGGTCGTTTAATTGTAGCTTCAGACGGAAGCGACCCGTTGGTTGAAAACGACAAAAACGATTTCAGTCCGCGTGTAGGTTTTGCTTATAACTTTGACGGCAGCGGAAAGACGGTTCTTAGGGGCGGTTATGGACTGTTCTACTTTTTAGATCGTGGGGGTATTGATAATCAATTGGCGCAGAATCCACCGTACAGCGGGTTTTCGCAGTTCGATTACTCAAACGGTTTCCGCATCACATTGTCAGGTCGTGGACCAAACGGCAATAACGATTCTAGACTGGCAGCAGGTGCGTTACCTGGCGGTAATGTATCGGGAGTCAATTTGAATAACCCGCAAAATGTTTCCGTGCTGACAATTTTGCCGGATAACAAGACGAGCAATGTTCATCAATTTAACGTGCAGGTTCAAAGACAGTTGACCAATGATACGGCTTTGAGTGTTGGTTATGTCGGCACACGCGGAAGAAATCTTTCGATTTACCACAATGCAAATGGCAATATTATTGGTCAGCCAAACGCCCCGCGCAAGTTTCCTAACCTGGGCGACGTGAGAGTTCGTGATGACCGCGGCAAATCACAATACGATTCGCTACAGGTTCAACTCGAACGAAGGTTTTCAAACGGATGGCAATATCTTGCTTCTTATACTTTTTCCAAAACGCGGGATGACGGTGCAGGTGCTTTTGACAGTTCAACAGCCGGAAACCTGATTTTGTTTGAAGATTTTGCAAGGTCAAACATAGATTTCCCGCACGTTTTCAGTTTCAGTTCTATCTATGAAATTCCGTTTGGACGTGGCAGAAAATACGGTTCGGATATACCAAAAGCCCTGGATGCCGTAATAGGGGGTTGGCAGGTCAACGGTGTTTTGCGTTTGCAAAGCGGGCAAGCATTTGATGTGAGAAGAAGCGGAGTATTGGTTGATGTCACAGGCGAACCATATGGTAATGGTTCACCCGACAACTTTCTCAGACGTGCTGCTTTCAACGGTGTTACTAACACAAACGGAATTCCTTTGAGAATCGGAAATCTTGAGCGTAATTCTTTGCGTTCGCCCTCAACGAAAAATATCAATTTAGGCATTTCAAAGAACTTCTCGTTTACTGAAAGGCTGAAGTTACAATTCAGGACGGAGTTCTTCAATCTGACGAATACCCCACAGTATGGTGTTCCGAACACAAACATTGACGATGCTGCGAATTTCGGACGCATTCAAGGCACTCATGCATTTACAAATCGTCAAATTCAATTCGGACTCCGCCTTGTTTACTAATTAAGAAAAGAGCCGTTGGGTTTTGACTCCTACGGCTCTTTTTCCCTTTTTGTTTTATTTGAAAACGAGAACTTTTCTTGTCAAAAATAATTTGTACAACTCTTTTCGTTTTGTTTCTGCTCTGTTCGGCGTTTATGACAAACTCAGCCGGGCAATCAAACGCGCCCGTAGTTAAAAGAGTGGAACCGCCGTCATGGTGGGGTGATCATTCAATCAATCCCGTCAGGTTATTAATAAGCGGGGAACGATTGCAAGGTGCAAAAATTATATCGGCGAAGCAAGGGATAAAAGTCAGCGATGTACGGGTAAATCCAAACGGCAATTATATGTTTTTTAGCTTGACGATTCCCCCGAATACAAAAGCAGGTGATCTGTCTCTGCAACTTGAAACGGCAAATGGTAAGGCAAAAATTCCTTTCAAAATAAACTCACCGCTTGATACAAAGAAGAATTTTCAGGGTATTACAAACGACGATGTTATCTATCTGATAATGACTGACCGTTTTGCCAACGGCGACACATCAAACGATTTTCCAAAAGATTCGCCTGCAATTTCCAATGACAGAAAAAATCCGCGCACCTGGCACGGCGGAGATTTTCGCGGTGTAATAAATCGTCTTTCATATCTGAAAGAATCGGGGGTAACAGCGATTTGGCTGACTCCATGGTATGACAACCCCAATGGTGTGAATGAATGCCTGCAACCATGGTGTCCCTATACGAATTATCATGGTTATCATGCGATTGATTATTACTCAACAGAAGAACATTTCGGCACAATGGAAGAATTGCGTGAGTTGGTTGAAAAAGCTCACTCTCTGGGATTGAAAGTTATTCAAGACCAGGTTGCAAATCATGTAAGCGTCCGGCATGTATGGTCAAAAAAACCGCCTTTACCTAACTGGTTTCACGGAGCTGTTAATAACTTTCAAAAGCTCTCTTTCAAAAATGATCAGTTTATTAATCCCAACACGGCGGAATCCGAAAGAAAAAATTTAACGGACGGCTGGTTTAACGAACTTCTGCCGGATTTGAATCAGGAAGAACCGGAAGTCGCACGTTATGAAATTCAGAATGCGCTTTGGTGGGTGGGCGTCTTGGGACTTGACGGGATACGTCAGGACACAATTCAGTATATGCCTCGTCTTTTCATACGCGATTGGAATTTAGCGATTAAAAAAGAATATCCGAATCTTTGGATGGTTGGTGAAGCATGGGGCGAGGATACAGCCCATATGGCTTTTTTTATTGGTGGTCACAAAGGTTTTGACGGAATCGATACAGCCTTGCCGTCTGTTTTTGATTTTCCTCTGTGCTTTACTTCGCGCGATGTTTTCGCAGGAAAGAAACCAATGAAAGCATTACGTGATGTTCTTCGTTATGACTCACTTTTTCCTGACGCGAATCGGGTAACTACTATTTATGACAATCACGATATGGACAGGACACATAGTGTCAAAGATATGACCTTGGACGGAGCAATGCTTAACATGGCTTTTATGTTGAGTGTGCGCGGTATTCCACAACTTTATTACGGAAACGAAATTGCGATGAAAGGTGAAGGGGACCCTGACAATCGCAGAGATTTTCCCGGTGGTTGGATTGGCGATACGCGAAACGCTTTTACAAAAGAAGGGCGAAATAAAGATGAGCAGAAGATGTTTGAATGGACTCAAAAATGGTTATTGTTAAGAAAAAAACACCACGCATTGAGATTTGGAAACACCGTTGATTTGTTTTACGACGAAGATATTTACATATTTGCAAGGGTATCAAAGAAAGAGAAAGTCGTACTTGCTTTCAATCGTTCATCTACGCCAAAAGAAGTTACATTTGATGCTGAAAAATTAAAGGTAAACAAACTGACGGATTGTTTATCGAATGAGCTGAATAAAAATGTTTGTACAAAAGGTGACAATTACACTGTAACAATTGGGGCAAAGTCAGCAATGCTTTTTGAAATAGTAAGGTTGGCTTTATAGTGATGGTTGTTCGGAAGATTAAATATCAAATACCTTTAGATAAATATTTAGGAGCGAACTATTGTGAGCTTTCAAAGAGCAGCCGGCGTATTGTTACATCCGACTTCACTGCCCGGAAAATTTGGTATAGGCGATTTCGGGCGCGAAGCATTTCAGTTTGTAGATTTCTTAAAGGCGAGCGGTCAAACATATTGGCAGGTTCTTCCGCTTGGACCAACGGGATTTGGCGATTCGCCGTATCAGTGTTTCTCTGCGTTTGCGGGAAACACTATGTTAATTAGTCCGGAGTGGCTTTATGAAGACGGATTGTTGTCAAAAGAAGATATTGAAGATGTCTCTGATTTTCCATATGGCAAAGTTGATTTCGGAACAGTTATTGAGTGGAAAACATCGCTTCTTGAAAAGGCATTTGCGCGTTTCAATCAAACAAATGACGAAGAGTTAAAAATAAGATTTGAAGGGTTTTGTGATAGCGCGAAATCTTGGCTTGATGATTACGCAATGTTCCGTTCAATCAAGGCGCATCAAGGCGAAGTGTCTTGGCATTTATGGGATAGTGAACTTGCGTTGCGCGAGCCTTCGGCTTTGATGACAGCATATCGGGAATTGAAAGACGAGATAAAAGCACAAAAGTTTTATCAGTTTCAGTTTTTCAAACAGTGGGCTTGCTTAAAAGGTTACTGTGAAGATCAGGGAATTAAAGTCATCGGAGACATCCCTATTTTTGTTTCGCATGATTCGTCTGATGTCTGGTGCAATCCTTCTTATTTCAAACTTAACCCTGACGGTTCGCCAAAATTTGTAGCCGGTGTGCCGCCTGATTATTTCAGCAAGACGGGACAGCTTTGGGGAAATCCTGTTTACGATTGGGAAAAGCTTGAGGCTACGGGGTTTCGTTGGTGGATTCATAGAATGGCTACAATGTTGGGCGGGGTTGACATTGTTCGCCTAGACCATTTCAGAGGTTTTTGTGCTTACTGGGAAATACCCGGGGAAGATAAAACGGCAGAGCGCGGCGAATGGGTAACAGCCCCGGGACGCAAACTCTTTACAGCGATGAAAAACGCTCTGGGACACCTACCTATAATTGCCGAAGACCTTGGAGTTATAACACCCGATGTCGAAGCGTTACGCGATGATTTCGGTTTACCGGGAATGCGTATTTTGCAGTTTGCATTCGGCGGCGACACAAAATGCCAAGACCTTCCTCACAATTACATAAAGAACACTGCCGTTTACACAGGCACACATGACAACGACACCACGGTTGGGTGGTTTAATTCATCAGCAAGAGCAGGTTCAACGCGGGACGAAGAACAAGTAAATCGGGAAAGAAAGTTCTGTCTTGATTATCTGAAAAGCGACGGCAAAGAAATTCACAGGGATTTTATTCGTGTCGTGTTGGCTTCGGTTGCTGATACGGCAGTTGTGCCGATGCAGGATTTGCTTGGACTTGGAACTGAGGCGCGTATGAATCTGCCCGCAAGCACACAGGGCAACTGGCAATGGCGTTGCAAAGAGGGTGAGATAACAGAAGAACTTGGCGCAAAATTGAAAGAGTTGACTTCAATTTACGGAAGAGAAAACACCAGATGAATTTTACAAAGAGATTCCCAAGAATCATTACCACATTATTCTTGGGGCTATTAAGTCTGGCGTTTGTTTCGGCACAAGCACCGGAGGTCTCAAAAATTGAGCCGCCGAATTGGTGGGCAAGAATGTCTGTCAATCCTGTTCGTGTTTTGATTCGCGGAAAAAACCTGAAGGGTGCGAAAGTTCCGGTTCCTGCTGGTAGCGGTTTGAAATCCGGCAATATAAAGGCAAGCGAAAACGGTCATTATCTTTTTGTTGATTTAACAATTCCACCAAACACAAAAGTAGGGAAGTACAAAATCAAACTGATGACAGCACAAGGTTCAACTGATTTTGATTTTGAAATTTCGCAGGGAATAAATCGTCAGGGTCGTTTTCAAGGTTACACGCCCGACGATGTTATCTATTTCATAATGCCGGACCGTTTTGCAGACGGCGATGAATCAAATAATAACCCCGTTAAATCTCCGAATTTATCAGACCGCTCAAAGGGACGTTTCTATCACGGCGGAGATTTGCAAGGCGTAATAGATAAACTTCCTTACATAAAATCTTTGGGTGCGACTGCCGTTTGGACAACACCGGTTTACGACAACAACGACACGCTTGATTACAAAGAGGTCTATGACGGGCAACCGACTACGGGTTATCACGGTTATGGTGCAATTGATTTTTATGCTGTCGAAGAACGTCTTGGCGACATGGCGAAACTGCGGGAGTTGATTGATAAGGCACATGGGCTCGGATTGAAAGTCATTCAGGACCAAGTTGTAAATCACACAGGACCATATCACGTTTGGGCAAACAATCCGCCAACACCGACATGGTTTAACGGAACGGTTGAAAAACACAGGTCAAACAACTGGCAAAAATGGACTGTGATGAATCAGCGTGCATCTTCACAAACGCAGAGCTTAAACATTGACGGATGGTTTATAGACATTCTTCCTGACCTTAATCAACATGACGCGGAAGTCGAAAAGTATCTTATTCAAAACACAATCTGGTGGCTTGAGATGACGGGTTACGATGCGATTCGCATGGACACTCTGCCACACGTTCCCCGTTCGTTTTGGGCAAAATGGATGACGGCTTTGAAGCGTGAATATCCAAACGTAAATGTGCTCGGTGAATTATTTGATGGCGACCCGACATTGCTTGCATTTTTTCAAGGTGGAAGAAAAGGTCACGACGGCATTGATACAAAACTCGATACGCTTTATGACTTCGGACTTTTTTACCCGATTCGCAATGTGTTCGCGCAAGGAAAACCAATCCGACAAATCTCTCAGATGCTCGCACACGATTGGCTTTATCCGAACCCGAGTGTGTTGACCACGTTTTTAGGAGTTCACGATATGCCGCGTTTTATGAATGAAGAAGGTGCGACAATTGAGGGTTTAAAACTCGCTTATACATTTCTGATGACAATACGGGGAACGCCTCTACTTTATTACGGCGATGAATTGGCAATGCAAGGCGGCGGCGACCCTGACAACCGCAGAGATTTTCCGGGCGGCTTTCGCGGCGATTCGAGAAATGCTTTTACAGCGCAAGGAAGAACGCAACAAGAAAACCAAGTCTGGAATCATCTGGTAAAACTTGGAAGGTTAAGACAAGAACTTGAACCATTAAGAAAAGGAAAATCGCTTGATTTATATGATGGCGAACAACAGGCAGTTTATGCGCGATATACGGACAGGCAAGCAGTCATCACTGTTTTCAATAACGACTCAAAGTCAGCAACAATTGAGTTCGGCGTCACCGATTTGAAGACGATTCCGAACGGCGCGACATTGGTTGATAGATTAGGAAATTCTTCCGATGTGAAAATTGAAAACGGCAAAACGCAAGTCACTTTGCAAGCACGTTCAGCAAGCATCTTTACTGTGAAGTAAAAAGTTTTGAGTACCGACTTTAGTCGGCTCTTGCTTAGATAGAGCCGGCTAAAGTCGGTACTCAAAACTTAAATAATTGGAGCTACTATGCAAGAGAAACCGCGCCTTAGTTTCTGGCAGATATGGAACATGAGTTTTGGCTTTCTTGGCATTCAGTTCGGCTGGGGATTGCAGATTGCCAACATGAGCGCGATTTACAAATACCTTAACGCCGATGAAAGCACTATTCCTTATTTGTGGCTTGCCGGACCAATAACGGGTTTACTGATTCAGCCGATAATCGGAGCGATGAGCGACCGTACTTGGAATCGCATTGGTCGTCGCCGTCCTTATTTTTTGGTTGGCGCAGTATTGGCAAGCATTGCACTTTTCTTCATGCCTGATTCGTCAGTGTTGTGGATGGCGGCGGGGCTTTTATGGATTCTGGATGCAAGCATCAATATCACTATGGAGCCGTTTCGCGCTTTTGTTGCTGACAAGCTTATTGAAGAACAACGCACAACAGGTTTTGGAATGCAAAGCTTTTTTATAGGCATAGGTCAGACGCTCGCAAACGCGCTTCCTTATATTTTTACCTACGCGGGAATTACGGGCGCAATGGCGAGCGGCATTCCTTTATCTGTTGATTACTCTTTCAAAATCGGCGCGGTTGTTTTCCTGATTGCGGTTTTGGTAACGGTCTTTACTACGAGCGAATATCCGCCCGAAGACATGGAGGAGTTTGAGAGAAAACGAAACGAACACAAAGGATTTGGCGCATTGGTCATAAGCATTGTTTCGGAGATTGCAGGGGCATTGAAAGATATGCCTGCGACTATGAAACAACTCGCTATTGTTCAATTCTTTACTTGGTTTGCGCTTCCTTGTATGTGGCAGTTTTACGGGCTGACGGTAGCGCGTCATATCTTCGGCGCACCAGATAAAGATTCGCCTTTGTTTGCAGAAGGCACGGCTTGGGGTGGTCTTTGTTTCGCTGTTTATAACATTGTCTGTTTTGTTGTTGCTTTTCTCTTACCGAAAATCGCAAATGCCACTAGCCGAAAAGGTGTCCATCTTATCTGCTTGGTCTGTGGTGGATTAGGTTTACTTTCCACCTTTTTAGCAGGCCCGCAAAACTATTATTTTTTATGGGTAGGCATGGCAGGCGTTGGCATAGCTTGGGCTTCGATTCTCTCAATGCCTTATGTCATTCTGGCGGGCGCGATTCCAGCGGCGCGTATGGGTGTTTACATGGGAGTCTTTAATCTGTTCATAGTGATTCCGCAAATTGTAATGTCCTTTATAGTCCCTCGCATTTACGACAATCTATTAGGCGGCGATCCGCTTAGTGCAGTAATTCTTGGCGGCGTTAGTATGTTGATTGCCTCTGTTTGTGTGTTAATTGTCAAAGATGTTGGTGAAGTGAAATTGGAAGGCGGCATTTCAGGCGGTGGGCATTAACAAGGAAAAAATAATTGTGAGTTACAAACTTCTTAGAGATTTAATAGCGATGAGCGTTATCACAACGCTTTTGATTGCGAGTCTGCCGCATATTATTCAGGCACAGCAAGCGGTTCAAAGAGATTTCTCGAAAGAAAATGCGAGGGTATCTGCCGATTGGGTTCGGGATGGTGTTGTCTATGAAATTTTCCCGCGACAATTTTCTGCGACGGGTGATTTCAAAGGCATTATTGCACAACTCGATAGACTGAATGATTTGGGCGTTACGATTTTATGGCTGATGCCGATTCATCCAATCAGCAAAGAGAAACGAAAGGGAACTTACGGAAGCCCTTACGCGGCGCAGGATTATTACGTCGTAAATCCCGATTACGGCACGAAAGAAGATTTGAGAAAACTTGTCAGTGAAGCTCACAAACGCAGGATGAAAGTCATCATTGATATTGTTGTGAATCACACAGGGTGGGACAGTGTGATGATGAAAGACAAAGGTTATTACACACAGGACAAAGAAGGAAACATTATTTCGCCTGTGCCTGATTGGCCTGATGTTGCTGATTTGAATTACGACAATCCGAAACTTAGCACTTATATAATTGAGATGTTGAAGTATTGGATTGGTGAAACGGATATTGATGGTTATCGTTGCGACGTTGCCGGATTTGTACCGACGGGCTTTTGGGAACAAGCGCGAACAGAATTAGAAAAAGAAAAGAAAGATATTGTCATGCTTGCCGAATGGCACTCGCCCGATTTGCTTGTAAAGGCATTTGATTTTGATTATTCGTGGCCCCTTCACACATCGCTGAATGAAGTTCTTTTTGGAGTAAAACCCGCGTCAGCATTAAGACAGACTTGGGAAGATGATAAGGCGAAGTATCCGAAAAACTCTTTGCATTTGAGATTTTCGGATAACCATGACGAGCGGCGTGCGATTGCGCGTTTTGGTGAACCTGCGGCACTTGCGGCGTCCGCATTTATCTTGAATTAGCCCAAGACTCCCTCTATAATCCGCTTTGGGATTTAGAGGGAGATGTAGGGCGCTGCCGCCGCCGTGCTTTCAAACGGCGGTTTAAGCCTCTGAATCAATCGGCTGTTGGTTTTCAATCTATTGCTTAATGAAAGTGAAAGCATTTCGTTTCAAAATTCGCCGACCGGGCAAAGCCGT
>Ga0187894_10006152_pt1 | contig 11886 bp, 10 predicted proteins | sample GBC1701081metaG_FD_136650 | JGI IMG/M metagenome (GOLD analysis project Ga0187894, IMG submission 136650) | White microbial mat communities from a lava cave in the Kipuka Kanohina Cave System on the Island of Hawaii, USA - GBC170108-1 metaG ...
CGATGAAAGTCAGCGAGGTCAAACAAGCTGCCGGCGACGACCTGGTGATCTTCGGTGGATTGAACGGCCATTTCTTGATTGAGGAGTTGCAGCGCGGCGCCCGCGGCGCCATGCCCGGCAGCGATCTGATCCCGATGTTCGTCAAGGTTTGGAATGATTACGAGGCCGGACGCATCAAAGAGGCGCGCGCCGAATTCAACGCTCATCTGCCACTAATCCGATTCGAGTTGCAGCCGGGGCTGGGAGTTTCGGCGATGAAGCACAATCTCAAAGCTGCTGGCGTCATCAAACACACCACGGTGCGCCCCCCGACTCGTTCGCTAGACCCTGCGGGGATCGAAGAATTGCGGCAGATCAGCGGTCAGTAAATCTTCAGGCGACAATCTCGACTGAACTGAAGGAGAAGATCACCGTGGAACTGAAACACAATCCGATCAACGACGCGAAGGCCGAGTCCGTGCTGGCGCGGCTTCATCAGCAGCGCTCTTTCTCGTGGACGATCACCAATCGTTTGCGCCCGTATCTCTTGAGTCGCACGACCTTCGTGAAGACCCAATACTTCAGCTCCTCGCCGTTGCGCCCCTTCGCTCGGCGTGCGCCCGGTCACCAAACAGGGAACGATTGATTTTGCGCAAGGCGACGCGAAAGAGAATCGCGGCAACAGCAACTTCCACGCGCTGCAAACCTCGCTGCATCGTCGCGTGGGGCGCGGGCTGAAGCTGGGCGTTGAATACATGTGGTCGCACGCGATCAGCGACGCCGCCGGCTCCGGCGAGAGCGAACAGCCGCAGAACGTCTTCAACCTGCGCGGCGAACGCGGCAATACGGAATTCGACGTGCGCCACACGATGACGGCCAATTACGTTTGGGAATTGCCATTCGGCAATAACGCCTTTTTCGGCGGATGGCAACTGAGCGGCATCACCTACGCGCGTACCGGACGCACGGTCAACGTGACGATCAGCCGCTCGGCCGGCCTGCTGCCGCGCGCAATACGGCCAGCCGGACGGTTTTCTCGGAACGGTGACTTACAACAGCGCGGGCGTCCCGTCTCTGGCGGCCAATCCGTTCTTCGGGCAAAGCCGCTTCCCGCTCTCGGTTGACATCGGCACGGGCACGAACCGCTCGCTGCAATTCTCGCTGCGTTACAGCTTCTAGGAATGTACGGCAACCTAGACAGGTTGCCGTACATTGATTCGCAACCCGCTCTAGCTATCTGAATCAACGGCACGAAATAGATCACGCTCAGATCCGGATCGAAGCTCGGATGAAAATCATAAGGCAGCGTCAGCGCGAAAGAGCCGAGATGTTTTTGCGCCGCGATGAAAATTGTTTTTTTCGGGATGCCTGAGCCAGTATGCGAGGATGAACAACAGAGCAGCGAGCAACCCATCGAAGATCACGAGTCCCGCGGCGCGGAAGCGCCGAACACAGGTTTTATGGCCTCGGTTTCACTTCTTCCGGAGAACGCCCGTTACAGCCAGGTGCATGTCCGGTGTGCGCAGCGGGTCGGTGAGCTTAAAACGCCAGACCACGGCTTCGGTCTGCGCGTTCGGCTCCAGAACATCCAGATCGCGCAATGCGGATGAATAGTCGAATGCCGCGCCGTCCCGTGGATTTCCATTGGCGGAGTTCAGAATCGTTGGCGCTTTTTCCCGAAACACCTCGCCCATCCCACTGCCGAAAGCCTTCACGGAAACGACGATCGGTTTGTGGATCGGTTCGCCAGAGATGTTTTTGAGGCGGATCGGCAGCAGCAGTTCCCGCGTCACCGGGTCGTAGGTGGTCGGGTCGAAAACAAACTCGACACGATCCGTCAGGGAAATTTCGGTCTTATCGGCGCCCGCCGTTTGAGGGGTTGGCGGCCCCGTTGAGCAAACGGAAGCGATCTGCGAAAGCAGAGGCTGGGAAAACTCCCGGATGAATGAATGCCGGAAGCCATTATCAGACTTCAGGGGCGATCAGTTCTCCGCACGCTTGAAATGCCCCCTTTCGCAAGCGTAGGATGTGGCCGCTCAAGCATTCAACCTGAATTCACTATCGGCTTTTGGTTCAGCGCCTTTCAATAGCCGAATGTATGAGCAGCAAAAAGAAAACTCAATGTTCATGGAGGTGTTGCCGTGCCCCGTCACGCCACTTTATTTTCTGCGCCGCGCTCTCGACCGCTGCGGAGCGTTACTCTCCGAATAATCTTTTCAATCGGCATGTTGATCTTGCCGCTTGTGACGGCCGCGACGCACAATCGCGCCAGTCGCGGAATCACCCAAAGCGCGGCTACCCAGACATTTCAACAATCCCGCGCCTCACAAAACACAGCGAAGACCGGGCAGAAAACCCAAGTCCTTAAACAAGGTGAGCCTGTCGAGGATGAACTTGCCGGTGAGCAGGCTCATTCCTACCAACTTACGCTCAATGCCGCCCAGTACCTTCACGTAGTGGTCGAGCAGCGCGGCATTGATGTGGTCGTGTCGCTGTTTGGGCCTGATGGCAAGAAGCTGGTGGAAGTTGATAGCCCCAACGGGACACAAGGGCCGGAACCTCTCTCGTGGATCACAGAAGCTGCCGGAACCTACCGGCTGGAAATCCGCTCGCTGGAAAAAGATGCCGCAGCGGGGCGCTACGAAGTACGGCTCGTAGAGTTGCGAGTGGCGACAGCGGGAGATCGTGATTTGGCGGAAGCGCTCAAGCTTGATAAAGAGTCCGATAGCCTCAGCAGCCAGGGCAAATATAATGAGGCCATCTTGTTATCGGAGCGTACTTTGGAAATCAGGCAGAGAGTACTGAATTCTGATCACCGTGAGGTTGCCCTATCACTTAGCAATCTCGCAACACTCTACTATCACATAGGGAGCTATAAAGAAGCTGAACCTCTGTTTCAGCGTGCCTTGGTAGTCTCGGAGAAGGCGTTTGGCCCTGAACATCCACAGGTTGCCACGTCTCTCGACAATCTCGCGGCACTGTACTTGGTAAAGGGAAACTACATGGAGGCCGAGGCACGATTCCGGCGTGCCCTGGCAATCCGTGAGAAGACACTTGGGCCAGATCACCCGGAGGTTGCTACTTCGCTCAATAACCTCTCGGCGATGTATTACAACAAGAAAGACTATAAGGAATCCGAGCCTCTGTTGCAGCGCGCTTTAGCAATAGAGGAGAAGGCTTTCGGTCGTGGTCATCCCGGCACTGCTACCACGCTTACCAACCTCGGTGAGTTGTACAGGGCGAAAGGGGATTTTGAGGAGGCTGAGCCAAAGCTTCAGCGCGCCCTGGATATCCGCGAGAAGGCGCTTGGGCCTGATCATCCGGATGTCGCCAACTCACTCAACATCCTTGCGCTGCTCTACAAAGAAAAGGGGGATTACGCGAAAGCCGAGCCACCATACCTACGCGCCGTGGCGATTTGGGAGAAAGCTCTGGGCCTCGAACATCCGAACGTTGCTATTTCGCTTAACAACCTTGCAGCGTTGTACCTGGCAAAAGGCGACTTTGCGAAGGCCGAGTCCAATCATCTGCGCGCCTTGGCGATAGATGAAAAGGTATTTGGTCACGATCATCCAGAGGTTGCCACCTCGCTCAACAATCTCGCAGTGCTTTATAAAGGAAAAGGCGACTACCCAAAAGCCGCGTCGTATTTCCAACGTACAGCAATGATACTTGAGAAGGCGTTTGGCCCCGACCATCCAAATCTCGCCGTCTCACTCAATAACCTCGCAGAGTTGTATCGGGAGAAAGGGGAATATGCGATGGCTGAGCCGCTCCACCAACGTGCTGTGGCAATACTAGAAAAGACACTTGGTCCTGAGCATCCCGATACCATTGCCGCGCTCAGCAATCTCGCCGGTCTCTATGTTGACAAGGGGGATTACACAAAGGCTGAGCCGCTGCTCGAGCGCGTTATAACAATGGATGAGAGAACGTTTGGTCGCGATCATCCCAGGGTAACGGCTGCGCTGGCTAAACTCGCGTCGCTCTACAAAAACAGGGGAAGCAAAAGGGATGAAGCAAAGGCCGGGCCACTGCTACAGCGCGCCCTGGCGATAAATGAAAAGGCGCTGGGCCCCGATCACCCTGAGCTTGCTGCTTCACTCAACAATCTGGCGGGGTGGTACTCTGCAAAAAGAGATTATGCTGAGGCAGAATCACTATATCGCCGGGCGCTGGCAATCGTCGAACGACAGTTTGGTGCTGAACACCCCAAATATGCCATCTCGTTAGGCAACATCGCCGTGCTTTACTATCGAAAAGGAGATTTCGCACAGGCTGAACCTTTGTTCCATGGTGCGCTGGCAATTTTGGAAAAAACGCTTGGGCCTATACATCCAATCGTTACTGATACGCTTGACGGTCTGGCGTCGCTGTCACTGGCAAAGAACGATGTTCGACGGGCAGTTACGTTTCTCAATCGCGCAACTAAAGCCAGCGAGCAAAACATAAGTTCAGTCATCGGCGTCGGTTCCGAACGTGAAAAGCTCGCTTATATGGCTCTCTTCTCGAACCAAACCAATTTCGCGCTGGCGCTAAATGCGCGATCAGGTGCGAGCGACCAACGAGCTATCGAGCTTGCATTCACAATCCTCTTGCAGCGCAAAGGTCGTGTGCTTGACGCAATGATGAACAATATCGCCCAAGCACGACGCCGAGCGGTCGAGAGCGGTAATCAGGAAGATCAGAAATTGTTCGACGATCTGCTCGATGCCTATTCGCGATTGTCTGCCCTGACGCACAAAGACCCCTATCTGGCCGGGAGCGTTTCACTCCAATCACAACTCGATGAAGCGAAGAAACAGGTCGAGGAACAGGAAGCTAAAGTCAGCGCCCGCTTCCCGCAAGTTCGCGCGCAGTTACAGCCTGTCACCCTCGAAGCCATTCAATCGCTTATTCCCAAGCAGACCGCGCTGATTGAGTATGCCCTGTATGCCCCCTTCGATCTGCAAACCAAAAACTGGGGCGCACCCCGTTATGCGGCTTACGTTCTTACGTCGCAGGGGCCGCCGCACTGGATTGATCTCGGTAAGGCTAAGGGGATTGACCAGACCATTAAGGAATTGCGGAAATCGCTAAGTGATCCCGGTCACAACTACAATCGGCAATTCGCCCGGAGCCTGGATGAACAAGTGATGCGCAAGGTACGCGCGCTGACGGGCGGAGCGAAGAGACTGCTGATCTCTCCGGAAGGGCAACTCAATATGATTCCCTTCGCTGGGCTTGTGGACGAGCAGAGGCATTTTCTGGTGGAAAAGTACTCCATCACATACTTGACCAGCGGGCGCGATCTGCTGCTGCGGTTTCATGAGCAGAGCAAAGAAGCCCCTTTGGTGCTGGCTGATCCGGAGTTCGGGGAGCAACCGAACTCCGGATCACAAGCGGCCCAACATCTTGGGCGTCCGCTGGCGGCAGAGCAGAATGGAAATGCCAGCAAAAATCCGTTCGGACCTTTTGTCCCATTGCCGGATACAAAGAAACACGCAGAAGAGATCAAAGCCCTATGGCCGCAAGCCCGAATACTCACCGGAGCAGAAGCAACCAAAGTAGCCCTAAAAAAAGCCCGCGCACCCCTGATTATGCATCTGGGCACGCACGGCTTCTTTCTGCAGGATATTGGAGGTCGCCCCCTCGACCCGCGTGATTTGAATCTGGTCGGGACAGATCCGGCCACAATGTCAGCGCCAGGGTTCGACAGATGGATGGCGCTAGCTGAAAACCCGTTGCTGCGATCAGGGCTGGCGCTGGCCGGAGCCAACCTGCGCCGGAGCGGTGATGACGACGGTTTGCTGACGGCTCAGGAAGTTGCGGGATTGGACTTGTGGGGAACAAAGTTGGTTACACTTGCGGCCTGCGAAACCGGGGTTGGCCAAGTGAAAAACGGCGAAGGTGTGTACGGGTTGCGGCGCGCGCTGGTGCTGGCCGGAGCAGAAAGTCAGTTGATGAGTTTGTGGAAGGTAAGGGACGATGCCACCACGGATCTGATGAAAGATTATTATCGGGCGCTGCAACAAGGACAGGGACGAGGGGAAGCTTTGCGTCGGGCGCAGCAGCAGATGCTTCGCGATCCATATAGGAACCACCCTTACTACTGGGCCGCTTTCATCCTGTCGGGGGAATGGGCGAATCTGGAAGGCAAAAGGTAAATCAATAGCGAGGTCGGCTATGCTTTTCACTAAACTTGAGGAAAGTAGGCAACAGCAGTTGAACGAGGAACAAAGCCTGTACGGAATCAGTCGTGACGAGTTGAACCAACTTCTGCCGCATCTCGGCTGCGAGGCAGAGGAGGCTGAAAAGATGTTGGGAGAGATTTGCGAGAGGTACGTGTTTTACTTTGAGCGGCACAATTGTCGGAAGCCAGTATCGCTTGCCCAAGAAGCTCTCAGACAGGCGGCCAGGGAGATTGCGGCTAGGAAAATGAGAGGCACCTTAAATCTCCACTGTTTCAAGGTGGCGAAAGAGGTCTTGCAGAAATATCAGGATGATAGATTTCGGGAACGGCTCGCCAAGGATAGGCCGCCAGGATCGCCTGAGGCGTTGCGTCGGGAACTGCTGGTGTTCTTCCAAAACGGAGGCGGGTCGAATCCTGATACGCAGACCGAAGAGGTCATCAGCCGTGCTGTCAAAAGAGTAATGGAAGGCGGGAAAAACCTGCCTAGTCTCTGGGCTTACTGCTGCAATCATCTCGCCAATGAAATTTTGCGTCAGGACTGGAAGACCCGCGAGGGAGAGTTGATGGAAAAGTTCTGGCAGTATTTGCATTCCGAACGTGAGAAGGCTGGCCAGATCGAAGAAACGATCCGAGGGAAGTTAAAAGGCTTCTTCGTCAGAAAAAGCGTCATCATTCCAGAGGAACTAGCGGATGAGACAATCTCGCGTATCCGCTTTCACCTCGCGCTTCATCCTGATAAGGTCCCGAAGTTAGTACGAGGGAATGAGGTTGATGGTCTCCGCAAATTCTTTTATGCATTCGCCAGGAATGTTTTGCACGAATATTGGGATAAGGTACAACGTGGAGAATTCGGCAATGAGCTTTCGGAACTCGACTAGTAACCAGAGAGACGATGAACTCGACGAAGTACCAAGTGAATATGAAAAACGGAGAGCGCGACAACGTGCCTGCTTGCGGCATTGCCAGAAGACACTGCGAAGGGATGCACCGGAAGATTTCCGGCTGCTCAAAAATTATCTGCGAGCAGGTATCGAAGGGAGGGCGTTTATGGCTGCGCGGCGCAAGATCAAGCGTAAAGATCTGAGTATACAAGTATTCCGAATCAAAGAGAGAATCAAACGGTGTTGCCTCGATTGCATAAAGCAGTCTTAAGCAGGTTGAAGTAAAGGTAGCCTCTCGCCGTTGATAAAGAGGAAATGAAACCATGTTGGGATCGCTAAACAATGCTGTGGAAAACTGGCCGGAGGACGCGATGATCGTCCGCTATCTGCTGAACGACCTGCCGGAGGCGGACAGCGAGCAGTTCGAAGAAAGCTACTGTTCGAATCAGAACCTGTTCCAACTGATGCAGGCCACTGAAGAAGAATTGATCGAAGATTACCTCTGCGGTCGGCTCGCCAGGCGCGAGCGAGTGCAATTCGAGCGTCATTACCTGACCACGCCGGAGCGGCGCGAGAGAGTTGAATTTGCCAGAGACCTGCTGGATGCCGTTGATCTGGAAGCCATCGCCGAAGAAGAGGAGACACCGGCTAACCCAGCGCCGACTTCCACGCCTGTGGTTGTCGCCCCGAAGAAGGTGTCATTGTGGGATTCCGTGGCGGCTTACCTGCGCCTGCCGGCAATGGCCATCGGGTCTGCGACGGCAGCACTGCTGTTTCTGGCGCTGGGCTTGTGGATGTTAGTCAGAAACGAGCGACTCAATCAGCAAGTCGCCTCGCTCACGGCGGTAGCAAAACAACGGCAGGATAAGCAGGAAGAACTGGAAGGACAGATTGCCAGAGAGCGCGTAGAGAATGCTCAACTGAAAACGGAGAGAACTACTCTCAAACAGCAACACAACTATTTGGAAGACGAAAACAAACGGCTCCGGGCACGGGCCGCTGAGCAAACATCGCCACAGCCGCAGCTTGCTTTTGTTACTTATGATCTTCCTTCCACAGTGCAGTCCGGTGGCGGTAGGCAAGGCCGGCTGGTTATTCCATCAGGCACACAACAAGTGCAGTTACGGTTTATCCTCGACAGAGAAGTACCCGCGCTCAAAACTTACCGCGCCGAGTTAAAGACTCAGGCAGGCGAGAACTTAATCCCGGAACAAGGGACCCTAAAAAGCATCCGCAAAAGAGTGACCGTGAAGGTCCCAGCCGATAAATTCGCTAGCGGTTTGAATAAATACGTCCTCCAACTTTGGGGAGTAACAGCGGACGGACGACCTGCGGATATCGGCAGACGCTACTTTGAGGCTGAAAAGAAATAAGCCTTTGTCATCAGCGTCTTGACCTTTTCTTCAGCCAATTCCCGTCACCCCAATTGCCGCGCCCAAACCCTTCATTAACTCAGCAAGGCCCGGTTTGGCGGAGTTCATTCCTTCATCAGATTACCTTCTCTTTTCAGTCGAGAATTACTCGGCAATCCTTCGCGCGATTGGGGAGCATTACCCGTTTCTGACGACTTTTCGCCCCGGCCCCAGCCACATTTGGCCGGTAATTGGCCGGAAGATCGGTTTCCAGGGCGCTTTCGTCAACTTGGTCCGGTTTTAGTCGCCAAACTTGGGAAGAATAACTCTGGCCTACGCAGTTGCGCGCGCATAAGCCCTTTATTTTCAACGCCAGCGGCGTCAGAAACGGATAATGCTCCCCGCGATTGAGAGATGCGCGCAAATAGGCAGTTGTCTGCGCAAAAAAAGTCGGCGAATGCGTAATAAAAATGCGCCGCCTCATATACCGACAAAGGGGAAGTAAAAGCACAGCAAGGCTGGTTGCATCGTGGCAACCAAATCAGAGCTAGACATTGCCTGCTCTCTTCCAGCACGAGGTAGACACGGCTCAGTGTGTTCAGACTGTGCCCCTTTTCGCAATTGGTCAGACGGCTTGATGCTGGCTCAAGCTGCTAGAAAGGAGTCGCCAAATGAATCGTAAAAATTTGTTCTCAACCCTGTTTATCGTCGGCGTGCTCTCACTTATGACCGCTGGCGCGATCCACGCGCAAAAAAAGAAAGGCGGAGAACCGTGTCAGAAGAACGAAGAGTGCGAAACAAATGCGTGCAACGGAGGCAGGTGCGATCCTTGTCCCAATCCAGAGAATTGCCCGCCGCCCGGTTTATGCGGTCAGAGTTGGCATCGCTCGCTGCAAGACGATGTGGATTACCACTGCAAAGTTCCACGAACCTGCGACGGCAACATCGCTCGTCTCGACAATGAAAAGGTAGATTGCCAAGAGTTGGAGAAGCTTCTTGAGCAAAATCGAAAATGCATGCTGGCAAGAAACAAGATCAATGAAGCGTGCTTTAAGGGCGGTGATAAGGTTCATCGGGACAAACTCAGGGATGAAACTAATGCTTACCAAACTTGCCAAGACCTGCTCGCTTACAAAAAGTCACGCGGATTATGTAAGTGATGGAGTGTCAGGCGACTCGCCTGCGCACCGTAAATCAAGTTGGCTCAGCCTCTACCGTCATAGAGATAGAGGCTGAGCAACGATACGCCACGACTTGATGCCGGGATGTACCGTCCGTAAACGCATCCTACCGCAACAAGTCGTGTTCGCCCAAACACACTTCCCCCAGATTCAAGCCAGTCAAGTATGGCTGGTTCAACCCAACCATGCCCCGATGAAAAGGGGAAAGGAGCATCACGTGAAGAACTTGATCAAGAACCTGATGAGAAACCTAATCAAGAAGTTCCCAAACTCAAAACAACTGCGTGCAATGGCACTGGCATTTGTGCTCTTTTGCTTCGGCGGTTTTACTGGCGGCGTGCAAGGTCAGGATGGCGTGCCGCCGCTAGCTGATGCGGTTCAGGCAACCGGCGGCCAATTCGCGACTTCAGCGGCGCAGGCCAGCGCGGCGGCGGTGAAAAGGACTCCTTGGGCCATCCTGCTCTGCAAGTTCAAGGACGATCCTTCCAACCCGCCAATCCCCCTCGACACCTTCTACAAGCTGTTCACGACTCGTGGAGCAGGCACTTACAACATCCCGCGCTTCTTCGACGAATGGTCGCACGGGAGCGTGGATTTGAGCGGCTCGCAGGTTTTCGGTTGGATCACGATTGACGCGAAGCATTACGATTATACCCCGCCATCCGAGCCGCCGCCGCCCGGATGGAAACAGACGCTTGATCGGGGAACGTTGATCAGACTCGCGCGCCAAGCCGCTTTGCGGGCGGGAGTGCCGCTCAACAATTTTTACGCTGATGTGGTGACGTTCAACGTCGCTATCGGCGGCGCTTTTGGCGGCGGGGTTGATGGACGGCCCTTCGCTTGTGGCGATTACAGGTATGTGGCTCACAACGGCACCCAAGCGTTTGGGCAAGAGATGGGCCACGGTTACGGCATGGACCATTCTCGCCGTGAAGGTTCAATGGATGATTATCTTGATCCGTGGGACGCCATGAGCACTGGCAATGCTTATTCGGCAAACGATCCCGATTATGAGTTGAGGGGGCCTGGGCTGAACGCCTGGAATATGCGTGGGCGAGGTTGGTTCAACGAAACGCGAGTTTGGCGAGGAGCCGGAACCGGGTTCAGCCAGGTTGTTCAATTGCGGCCTTTGTACCGGCGCGATCTTTCCGGGGCACTCGCGGCTGAGATTCCGAGCATCAACGGGCAAGGCTCTTATCTGGTCGAATTCAGGATCAAGGAAGGCTGGGATGGAGCGATCCCTCACTCGGCGATTCTCGTTCATCGGTTTCAAGACAATCACTCTTACATCATGCCCGGCACGCAAGGGCAATACGATCTGGCCGCTGGCGGCGTGCTGACTATCAACGATTACTTCGGCACGCAGAAGGCCCGGGTCGAAGTCCTGAACATTGACGAAGCGGGCAAGACAGCGACGGTCAGACTCACTTTTGCCGGCGCGAGTTATTACAGGATCATCGGGAAGAATAGCGGCAAGTGCCTGGATGTGCCGTTTGGTTATCAGGGCAATGGCGTCAAGATTCAGCAGTACACTTGTTATGCGAACAACACCAATCAACATTGGCGGTTTGTTCCGCAACCTGATGGCACCTTTGCCATCCTTTCGAGGTACAGCGGCAAGGTCTTGGATGTGGAGGGCTATAACCACGACAAGGGGAGCAAAATTCAGCAATATAACTGGGCCAACGGCGAAAACCAGCGTTGGCGAGTGGTTCCGGCTGCTTGCAACGGCGCTTATTACATCGCCTCGGAGCACAACGGCCTGGTCTTGGACATGGAGTCCAATAGCCTGGAAAACCGCGGATCTCTGATCCAGTAATCGCTTCACGGCGCAGGCAACCAACAGTGGACGCTCGTTCCGGTGATGTGAAGGAATCGCCCAACGCTGTCGAACACGCCGATTACTCAAATCGCCTTTTGACAATCAACACCGCCCGCGCGCGAGCACTTTTGACGAGGAGTTCGCGCGCGAGGCGGCACGCAAAATAACCAACACGAACATAAAGCTGCTGATTCAAGCCGATCAATGTTGACCGGTTAAACCCGAACTACGCCCCGATGTACGGGCAATAAAGATAGGAGAGGACTATGCAGTTGAAAAAGAACCGGATTTCAAATCGCCGGCAACGCGCCCTGTTCGGGCTGTGTCTGTTGGCCACACTAACCAGCCTTGCGGTTGCGTTGCGGCACGACCGCGTGTTGATTTCGCGTGCTGCTGCGGCCGCCCCCGCCCCCAACCAGCAAGCGGACAAGACGCCCGTCTACATCGTCCGCAATGTGCTCGACGTGGATACCCGCTCGGCCATTGCCCGCACGGGCGC
>Ga0187894_10006153_pt1 | contig 11885 bp, 7 predicted proteins | sample GBC1701081metaG_FD_136650 | JGI IMG/M metagenome (GOLD analysis project Ga0187894, IMG submission 136650) | White microbial mat communities from a lava cave in the Kipuka Kanohina Cave System on the Island of Hawaii, USA - GBC170108-1 metaG ...
GCGATCATAGCTTTTGACATTGGCGATAGCTTGCGAGAACGGGCCGATCAGGTTGCCGTAACCGCCCGTGCTCGTGCCCAGCCCGGTGACGTCGTCAATGCCGTGCGCCCAGGTGTATCCCGAGGTCATGCTGAGGCCACGGCTCAAGCGGCGATTGAAGCTCAGTTGTAATGCGTTGTAGCTGGCGCCGCCTTCCGAAGCGAGATACGCGATGGTCGGTACCCTCGGCGCGCTGGCCGCATAGGGCCGTGGATTCGGGGTCGAAGTCCCGCTCGGTAGCGCGCGGTTGAGGTCCGGGATGGCCATCGCCAGATCGTATCCCTTCGTGCCAATGTATCCGACGCTTATCACATTATTGCCAAACTGCTTTTCCAGCGTCAGATTGAATTGGAAGTTGTAGCTGGCTTGATAGTCCAGAGCTATGGCGCTGAAGGTGGAGGGAGGAATCTTCGTCAAATCCAGCGCGCCATTGGTGGTTGGGAAACCGCTCACCTCCAGCGGTCGAGGAGGGCCTTGTGATAACGCGCCGGTTCCCGCCGGGCAACCCGTGTTGGTCAGACTGCCGGTCGTAGACGAGCCGCAGGTCAAGGCGCTGGTAAACGGCGGACTCTTGAGCAACCCGTTGGAGGCGTAGTCGCCGGGGTAATAGCTCAGGCCGAAGCCGCCGCGCAACACCACGCCGCGCCCCAGCGTGGCGGCAAAGCCGAAGCGAGGGGCGACGTTTCCATAGTCCGTCGAGATGCCCGCTGTATCGCTGCTGTTCTGTCCGGCAACCAGCGCCACGACATTCGCCGGGTCGAAGTTGGCCAGCCGGTTATACGCTTCAGTCTTGGCCGTGAAAATGTCATATCGGACGCCCAGATTGAGCGTCAGCCAATCGTTCACGCGCCAGTCATCCTGCATGTAAAAGCTGGTTTCCCACGCCCGATAGCCCGGCGTATAGAGGCTCGTGGTGCGAGTGGTCGTGATGGGCGCGCCGAACATGAAGTTGGCGAACCCGTTGTTGAACGGCGCCGGCGCATTTGCCGTGGAAGCGTTGAAGGTAAACGTGCCTCTGGCCGTGGCGCTCTGGACCTGTGAGAACTGGCGGCGAATCAGGCTCGCTCCGAACTTGATGTTGTGCGCGCCGCGCGTCCAGGTCAGCGCGCCGTTATACTGGAACGCATTGTTGAAATTCAGCAGCGGCACGAAGACCGCGTCGCCGAGCTCCTGGAAGCCCTGAATCAGCAGTCGCGGCAGCCCGTAGGTTTGGGTGTCGCCGAGGTTGACGCAGCTCACGGCGTTGCAGGGAAAGCCCAAATCGCTGGCCACATTCTTGCCGTCATTGACCGTCTTCGATTGGATCGCCGTACGAAGATAGCCGGCCTTCAATTCCAGCAGCAGATTTGGGCGCAGGATGTGGACCAGATTGAGTTGGAGGTTCTGCGCCCGCGTCTCGTTCGGCCCCGCGAAGGCGAACAGCCCGCCCGGATTGACGCCATTCACGTCGGGGAAGCCCGTCGGCTGTACCGTGGCGACATCATTGAATGAATACCGCCCGAAGAAGTTCCATTTCGCGCCGAAGCGGTGATCTATCCGCGCGTCGAAGGTCGAGGCGTCTTGCGGTCTGACCGGCGACGACGCGTAGTTCGTGGTGTTGACGCCGGGGCCGGTCGGCAGCGGATACAAGGCCGCAATCTTCAACGCGAGCTGGTCACGCAATGTCGCGTATGGCGCCAGATCGAGCCGATTGAACGGGACCGCGCCGGCAGGCGCGCCGCCCACGGCGTTGACGATGTTGATTTGTTGCGACGCGTTGGCGCAGACGCCGCCGGCGTTGAAACCCGCCGTACAGTTTTCCGAGAAATCGCCGATCCGCTGCTTCGCGGTCGGGACGGTGGCGGTGATCGGGATACCCTGCCGGATCTTGAGCGCCTCGTAATCGCCGAAGAAGAACGTGCGGTCTTTGATAATTGGCCCGCCGATGCTTCCGCCGAATTGATTCTGCCGGAATTTCTGCTTGGGCAACTGCGCGCCGCCGGTGAAATTGTAGTTGCCATTGGCGTCGAATTTATCGTTGCGCAGAAACTCGAAGAGGGAGCCGTGGTAACTGTTGGTTCCCGATTTGGTCAGGATGTTGACCACGCCGCCCGACGTGCGGCCGATCTCGGCGCTATAGAGATTGGTCTGCACCTTGAACTCCTGGATGGCGTCAATCGAAGGACGCACGCCGATGGTGCCGATGACGCGTTCGTTGTTGTCCATCCCGTCAATCATATTGTTGTTTACGACGGGGTCCTGCCCGTTCACGGAATACGACGAGTTCAACCGGCGGTCGTCCGGACGCGTGCCGGTCGCCAGACCATTCGCCGGGCCTGAGCTGACGCCGGGGACGAGCAGCGCCAATTGAACGTAGTTGCGGCCATTGAGCGGCAGGTCTTGGACCAGCTTGCCGGTGATGGCCGTGCCGAGCGTGGCGCTGTCGGTCTGCAACACCGGAGCGTCTGAAGTAATCTGCACCGTCTGAGCAACCTCGCCCGGTTCCAACGCAAAATCCGTTCGCGCCACCTGGTCCAGCGTCAGTTGCAGCCCATCGCGTGTGGTTGTCTTAAACCCGTTGGCCTCCACGGTGACGCGATAGTTACCGGGTTGCAGGAAGGGGACAGTGAAGAAACCTTCGCTGTTGGTCTCGACCTGGCGGGTGATGCCGGTATCGAGGTTGGTGACCTTGACGCCGGCTCCGGCGATCACCGCCTCCTTGCCGTCGGCGATGCGGCCCGTCAGTGTGGCCTGCTGCGCTGACGCCACGCGCCCGCACACGAGCATAAACAGGACCAGAGCAAATGCTTTGCATAGCTTGTGCTTGTTCATACGTTCCTCCAGGTTTTTGAGCCGGGATATTTTCCTGTCCGACTTTCCTCCAACAGGAAAATGTGGGACAGGAAAATATCCTGACCAGGTGGTAAGTTCAGTAGATCACGAAATGGACGAAGATCTGCATTTTCCATTTGTCATTCGAGATTTGATATTGGTCATTGCCGGAGCTAACTCGGCCAATGTCCAATGAACCCCGAAGAAGATGGATCAATCTCCGGGGCAATGACCAATATCAAATCTCGAATGACAAACGGAAAATGCTCTTCCTTCCTGAGTTCGTGATTCACTGAATTTACTTTTGAAACTGTCCACCAATCTGACTTTCGAGTAAGCGCAAGGCCGCCTCGATCTCCGCAAAATCGGCCAACGCCTGTTGCGCGGCCGTCTCCGGCGCGTTCCCCGGCCCGCTCGGACTGAATATCCCGTGGATCAGGCGGTCGAGTCGCGAAACGAATTGAAAGACCGTCAGCGCCGTTCCCGCCCAATCAGACGTTTCGTCGGCGGGAGCTTCCCGTCCTTCCGGTTTGCCGCGCGCAATGAAGATCAGGCAAGGCTCAAGCTCACCTCGCAAATTGCGAATCTCTTCCCGCAGTCCTGTTCGGTGACCTTCGAGCATCGCGGCCAGACGCGATCTGGCTTCAGGCGAAAGCTGATCGGTCCGCTTCAGCGCCGGATTCTCCGCCAGCCGCCGCAACGCCCAGGCCCGCGCCAGCGACGCTTCAGAAAGCGCCAGCGACCGATTCGTCAGTTCTGTGATCCGCCGCGCGGACGCTCCGCCGGACGAGGCGAAGTAATTTTCAAGCGCCGCTCGAAAAGCATGTTGTTGCGGATTGCGACCGCTGGCGACGACCGGTTCGGAATCCGCCGCCGCGGCGGAGATTGTTGGCGCCGGCGGCGATTGTGGATGCTGTGAAGCGGCGCGCCGCGCTTCCTCCACAGTCAAAATCCGCGCCGCCACCAGCGGAAGGTCACGCAACGCTTCGATCAATTGATCTTTGCGTTCGGCGGTTTCAACCAACCCGCGCACGAACACATGTCCGCTCGAATTGAGCGGCTCGCGAGGGATTTCGATCTGCTCTCCGAGATCGGCCCGCATCCGATGCAGCGCGTAAAGCGCCGCCACTTCCGCATTCCGCAACTCGGCTTCGGACGGAACCGGCTTGATTGATGGCGAAGGCGCCGTCGCCGCCGGGATTCGCATCGCTTCAGCGGCAGGCTTCACGGTCGGTAAGGGCGTAGGCGCGGTTTCAACAAAGACCGTGAGGGCGGCCAGCGGCATCACTTCATAGGCCGCCTCGCTCAATTCATATTCTTGCGCCTCGTTCCGCCCCTGCGTCTTCAGATGCTCAGCGACCGGATGCCAGTCGGCGCGGCGCACGATCAGCGAAGCCTCAATGATGGCGTCGGCGCCGTGCGGGCCTGCTACGACCGTAGTCAGTTTCAACCCCGCGCTGTGGTCTTGCAGCGCGACCTCGGTGACGGTTTCCGATTCCGGACGGACTGTCCTCCGCCAACCGGCATAGCCCGCCGCCGACAACGGCCGCCGCGCATCCAGATGATTCGCCCGGAAGACCCGCTCGAGTTCGGTGAGCAGCGCGGGCGCCGGCTCTTCACTGGCGCGAATGAAACGCAATCCTTGTTTGTCCGCGACTCGTTGTCTGAACAGATCGTTTTTCGCGCTATGCCAGCTCTCCCACGTTACCGATTCTTCGGCGCCGGCTGATTTGCGGCGCACCTGAAGCTTGCGATACATCACCGGTTCCGCCACCTGATTGATGCGCTCCATTTCAGCCTGCATCGAGCGTTGCAGCAGTTCGTGCGCCGACGCGACCGGGCTCCGGCTCAACCAGAAACCGGCAAGGACGATGATTGCGATTGAAATTACAGCCGTTAGTCGCGCCGGCGTCAGCCGCGCAGCGAAAATCTCTCGCAGTCGCGCTCCCAGACGCGCGAGCAACGGGGGGGCGCCAAGCTCTCCGGCAAGGCGGTCGAGCCGCGCGTCGAACTTGCGCCAGATGTTCGGCGGCGGCGTCAGATGCTGCGCGAGCGCCGCCTGGCTATACTCGACGAAATCGGCGATGGTCGCCTCGATCTTCGCCGTCCGCGCGCGGCACATCCAGCAAGCCGCCAGGTGAGACTCGATTCGCGCAGCCTCGTCAGGCGGCAGTTCGCCATCCACTGACAACATCAACATCTCGGGCGGTGGATGCGCCTCCTGCCCGTAATTTCCATCCGCATCCCAGTTGATTTGCTCCTGCATTTCCATTCTTTAGTTATCCTTGAGTTTCATTCCCCAGCTTCTGAATCACACGGTAGAGTGTTTCGGCGACGCCGGTCGTACTCAGTCCGACGATCTCCGCGACCTCACGGTAGCGCAATCCGCTGGCTCGCAGATGCAGGCATTGCCGTTCGATCATCGTCAACCGGCCAATCGCCGCATTCAGCCGTCCGAGCTTCTCGATCCGGAGCATGCGCTGTTCGGGGTTCGGAGCCGAATCCCGAAGTGAGCGACATACTTCTTCCCAGGCGCCCTCATCGAGCGGCGTGATGAACTGCCGCCCTCTGATCTGATCCACCGCCAGGTTGTGCGCCACGCGGAAAACCCAGGCGCGCGCATTGACCACCTCCTGGCCGGTTTGCAGCGTCTCGTAAAGTTTCAGGAAGACCTCCTGTGTAATCTCATCGGCTTGCGCCGCCGGGCCAAAAACCGCCACTAGGTAGCGGTAGACCGCGTCACGCCACTGCTCAAAATGGAGGGTGACTCTCTCTTTCAGTTGCGCGGCTCCCTGCCTGAAGCCCAACAAACCTTCGTCAACACGCCAATCGTTTTCGGCGCCGCCTGTGCGTTCCAGCTTTGTTCGACCAAAGGGCATGAAGGACATGATTGTTGATTCGTAACTACAGAGCAGAGGTGAAGAGGATTACGGAACATACGGAAAAAACGGAATAGACGGAAAGTTTCCTGGCTTATTTCCGTTTGTTCCGTCTTTTCCGTATGTTCCGTAATCCTCTCGCCTCACAGCTAAGACGGATCGGAGGGTGTTTTTTTCGGCCAGAATGAAATTAATTTCGGCGGGATAACAACCTCATCGCGACCTACGGCAATACAACCGACACGTCAAGAAATTTCCCGTAGCGGCTGGCGGCCTCGGCAATGGCGCGGGTCTCGGCGCGCTTGAGTTTCGCGAAGGGGGTTGGCGCAATGACCAGCTCGTCGAGCAATGCGAAGGTTTGCTGTTTGCCGACGCGCGCCCCGAAACAGATGACCCCGTCATGCGCCAGTCGCCCTAAAATATGGAGGCCGCGTTGGCCGTCTGTGGAAATACCCCCCGCCTCCAACGCCTTGTACATGGCATTTCGCGTTAGTTGCTTGCCGCCTTGCAGCGCGCGCGCGAACAATTCTTTACCGCGCGCAAATGTGGCTTCGTCGAGACCGAACTGTTGATGGAGGCGCCGCGCGCTGCCCGCGACGATACGTGGCGTCAGCAGCTCGATCATCCAACGGACGTCCGCCGCCGCCACGAAATGCAACGTGCCACGCATCGGCCAGGTACGAATAATCGTTCGATTGGCGAGCGCCCGCTCGATATCGGCTTCGACCGCGTTCCGCATCCGTAGCCCGACCGCCCAAAGAGCGCCGAGATAGTCCTGCGCCTGGACAGCGCCCAGCCAAGCTACAACATCGCTTGGTTGGTTGAACGTAGCCCCGGCAATCTGTTGGTTATGGAGTCGCAGACGCGCAATGTCTAACGGCATCTGATGTCTATTTCGGTCTGGCTCTTCGTTTCGGAATCGTCATCATCGAAGCTCATATGCTCGACGCCGCGATCTTTGTACATCATGCAGAGGGTCGCGAATTTGCCGATCGGCGAAACGTTCCCGCGGACGTAAAGGCGTGGGACCTGTAAATACTTTTCAGGCGCGTCGAACTCCGCCGGTTCGCCCGTGCGCCAAACGCGCCATTCTTCGCGTTGAAGCTTACTCGTGCCGATTTGAAAGGTGATCGTTTGAGCGGTTGTCGCGCCGGGGTTGATCCGAATCCACCATCCGGTTTTGGTGGCTTGCGACGAAGTGGGCGTCTGAGGCGCCTGAGATGTTGGTTGGCCCTGTGGCTGAGTAGTCGCCGAAGGCGATGATGTCGTAGTGGCGCCGCCCGGAGCGTTGGCGTCGCCGCCTGCCGTTCCCGTGTTCCGGGAACAGGCGGAGAGCAAAAATACGCTGGCTGCGAAAAGAAGCGGCAGATTTAAAGCCATTCGTTTCTTCATAAATGATTCCTCTCTTGAGTTGCTGATCCTGCGTCTTTTGGGAAAGTAGCAGAGAGGCGCCGGATTGGGAAATCGAAGTTAAGCAGTGATGCAAAAATTTTGCGGTAAATTTCATTTTCCATTTGTCATTGGGCATTGCCTCTGGCCGATCTTCTTCAATGCCCAATGACAAATATCAAATGACAAATGGAAAATGAAAAACGATTACACCTCAGATTTTTTCCGCGAGCGCTTAGTATTTCACCTTCTTTTCCTTCTTCGCCTTCTTGGCGGCCTTCTTCGCCTCCTTGCTACTGATTGCGGGGTCACTGTATTTATTGGCTGTTTGTTTATTCTTGCCGGACGAGGCTCCGGCGAGGCCTTTGACCGCGCCCTTGGAGCCACTTGCGGTTGTGACCTTGGCGGTGGGGCGACTTACGCTTACGACTCTGCCGCGCCTCGGCGCCAGGTTTCTCTTGGGCGCCACAGCAGGCTTGGCGGCGGCGGCAAGGGCGGTCTTGTTCTCCGCCCCGGCCTTATCCGTCGCGAGTGTGGCGCCAGCCGGCGTCTCCGCGGCTCCTAATGCTTTGGCGATGTCCGACCAGCGGTAGACCACAATCCGGTAATTGAGCCGATCGGCGATGGCAATGTAGGTTTCGCCGCTTGCCTGATCGGTGTGACTGGCAATCGAGCCGGGTGAGCAGAAGTGGCCGGGCGGATTGGCCTTGCCGGGAATGATCGAGCCGGCTTTGACCTGCTGTTGCAATTCGGTGTTTGTCTTGTCCTCGAAGTCAAAGAGCGGCGCGCGTCCGAAGAAGCCCTGGTAACCGGCGCCGCGGCCAGCGCGATTGGATTGCGGCGCGGCGTATCCGGCGAGATCGGTGTTGAAAGCGTCAGGCCGCGCAAGGTCGAAGATTTGAATGTGGCCCGCGCTCTCATCAACCGCCAATAATCGCCGATTCGCGACGGTCATTCCTTCGACCGATCCGAAGAAAACGCGTTTCCCCGCCGGCTTACCTGAAGCGTCCTTGCCCGCGCCGACGAGCCGGTTTTTGTAAGCGCCCGTCTCCCGATCGAAGACCTCGACGACCGCATCCTTCTCGCTGGCGACGAAGAGATCGCCTCCGGCTTCGTCAATCGCGATCCCTTCGCAACCGTGCAGATAGGTGTCTCCGTCCGCCCTCGTCTTCTCGAAGTTCCACGTCTTGTCCGGCGCGCCGTCGGGGGCGAATCGGAGAACGTCGTTGCTGTTCGCGTCAACGACGTAAACGCGTCCTTTCGAGTCAACCGCGGCGCCACCGAGCCTCGTGAAACCCTGATCGCCGAAGCGCACGCCTTTAAACTGGTAATCATAAGGGCCGAGCGGCTTGCCCGTGTCAGCTAAAGCGCCTGGCTGTGGCGGCATGAAAGCGTAAGCGAGGCCGCGAGCCTGATCAGTGACCAGAACCTGGCCGTCGGGCGCAATGGCGACGCCCGCGATCTCTCCGCCGAAGACGTCGTGGCCGAACTCGGCGAGGCGCGAGCCGGTTTTGACATCCCAAATCTGTACGCGACGGTTTCCGTCGTCAGTGGCGAAGAGCAATCCAGTGGGCGAGAAAGCGACGCCGGCTGGTTTATTGAAATCGGAAGCCGCATTGCCGGGGCGTCCGCCGCCGAGCGCGAGATAAGGCGCGACCTCGATGCGCCAGGCCGCGCGCTGGGCGTCCTTCTCAGCCTCGGCGGCGGGGCCGGAGAGATGGACGCGACCGTACTTTTCCGCGCCGGCGTCCGGCGAGGCGTTTTGCTGAGGCGTTGCGCTTGCTTTCGCCGCTTCGCTCAAATTACTTGACCGGAGGGTGCGATAACCAACATACCCCGCGACGAGCGCGATGAGTCCAATCAGAACTCCGCCGCCCACGATCACCCGTTTGCGCGCCTGGCTTTCAGCCGGAGCGCTTGACCACTCGACGCGCGCCCCGTCCGCTGGCGTGACTGGCTCGCCGGATGAAGCCTCGGATGAAGCCGCCAACGGAAGATTCGGTCTTGCCGATTGCGCGCGCGCCTGTTCGAGCAGATTGGCGGTCGGACGTGGCGGCGCGCCCGCGTTGAGCCGGTCTGTTTCCGGCTCGACATCGAAACGGAATTCAGGGCCGTCAAATCCACATTGAACCACGTCACCCGGCTTGAGTGTGGCCGTGTCGAAGATCCGCTGTTGGTTGACAAACGTTCCGTTGCGGCTGCCGAGATCGGTGATGAAGAACATGGACGGGAGCGCGGGATTGCGCATAATTCTGGCGTGCTGGCGACCGACCATCACCTCTGTCTCCTCGCTGAACCTCACGGATGACGATGGTTCGCGGCCAAGAGTTATCTCTCTGAACCGGTCGAGCGGAAATCTATCCTCCTGATTCGCCTTTGAACCACTTAGATGTCTGAGTACGATGCGTTCCATATCGGCCTCCTTGATGACCTCGGCGATGGGCGCCGAAGGCTGGCCGTAGTCTAAACCAGACCACACGGAATTGGCACGGCTCTTTCTCAGGGCTCCAGCATCCGGACGACTTCCACCGCCATCTCCCGCGTCGTGTGTCGCCCGCCGAGATCGAGCGTGCGCACACGCCCCAACTCCAATGCCCGTTCCAAAGCATTCATCACAAGCTGAGCGGCGTCTTTCTCGCCCAGATGTTCCAGCATCATCGCCCCAGCCCAGATCGCCGCGGTCGGATTGGCGACGCCGCGTCCGGCGATGTCGGGCGCGCTGCCGTGGACCGGCTCGAACAGTGACGGGTAGCGGCGTTCGGGGTTGAGATTGGCGCTGGCCGGTATTCCCAGGCTGCCCTGCAACGCTCCGCCCAGATCGGTCAGGATGTCGCCGAAGAGGTTCGAACCGACCACCACATCCAAGCTTTCCGGTTGCAGCACGAACCGGGCCGCCAGCGCGTCAACGTGGTATGGGACCACGGCCACATCCGGGTAATCGCGCGCGACTTCGCGGCAGATGTCGTCCCACATCACCATCGTGTATTGCATGGCGTTCGATTTGGTCGCGCTCGCCAATCGTTTGCGCCGCTTCAGCGCAAGCTCGAAAGCGTAACGCAGGACGCGCTCGACGCCCCGGCGAGTGAAGACAACGGTCTGTTCGGCGATCTCGTCCGGCTGCCCCTCCCGCAGGCGCCCGCCCCAACCGCAGTATTCGCCTTCCGAATTTTCGCGCACGCAGACGAAATCAATCTCGCGATGGCTTTTGTCGCGCAGCGGACTTTGCATTCCGGCGAGCAGTTTGATCGGGCGCAGGTTGATATACTGGTCGAAGCTCTGGCGGATTCTGATCAACAGGCTGCGCAGGCTGATGTGATCGGGCACGCGCGCCGGATCGCCGATGGCGCCGAGGTAGATCGCCGGGAAATCCTGCAAGCGTTGCAAGCCGTCATCGTCCATCATCCGTCCGGTTTGCAGGTAATAATCGCAGCCCCACGGAAATTCTTCGGTTTCGAGTTCAAAGCCGCAGACACGGGCCGCCGCGCGCAGCGCGATCAGACCTGCTGGAATTACTTCCTTGCCAATGCCATCACCGGCGATGATGGCTATGCGGTATTTGTTCATGGAGCGGCTCGACCTTCAGTAGATCACGAAATCAGGAAGGAAGAGCATTTTCCATTTGAGATTTGAGATTTGAGATTGCCGCGGGCTAACTCGGTCAATGTCCGATGAACCCCGAAGAATATGGATCAATCTCCGGGGCAATGACCAATCTCAAATCTCAAGTGACAAATGAAAAATGAAACTCTTCGTCCATTTCGTGATCTACGGACCTTAAAAGAGAATCGCGCAGCCGGACCCGGCGCGAATGGGCGTCCCATCCGGCGTGAGTACTGCTGCGCGATGAATTGAATGAGCTATGCGACGCGAACGATCACCTTTTGGCCAATCGCCAGGCGTTGCCGTCTACTTCAGCGTAATATTGAGCTTACCCAGCTTCTGCTTCGCAGCCTGATCCTTCTGCTTTTCGTTCGGCTCGACCCCGGGTTCGCGCCATTTGTTGGCCAGCAGGTATTCCTTGTCCTTCACCATCTCGCCCGCCGTGTAAGAAGCCCACTCGAAATTGTGGCCGTGGATGATGGCGTCGGTTGGGCAAGCGTCCACGCAGAAGCCGCAGAGGATGCAGCGGCCATAATCAATCTGGTAGACCTTGGCGTAACGATGATCCTGCCCGACGCGCTCATCGTAAGGGCGCGGGTCTTCCGCGCCTTCGATGTAGATGGCGTCCGCCGGGCAAGCCGCGGCGCAGAGGAAACAGGAGACGCATTTCTCCTTGCCGTTTTCGTCCACGTCCAGGAAATGCTCGCCCCGGAAGCGGCGGTACATCTGCACCGGTTCTTCGGGATACTGAACGGTCTCTTTCTTCGTCGGAATGTGGCTGAAGGTGACGCTCATTCCCTGCGCGGTCGTGCGCGCGACTTCGACCACTTCTTTCGCTGCGTTGATGATGTCTGAAAGTATGGACATAGATAAAGTATTCGTTACGCTCCCTCCGCGTGCCGCATCAATTGATCGTGATCGGGCGGGAGGTTGAGCGCTTCCTTCGGGAAATGTTCGGCGAAGTATGTGACCAGGTCTCGCACGGTGACCACGCCCGCCGCCGCGCCCTGTTCGTCCACGAGCGGGACGTTGCGATAATCACCTTCTCGCATCAGGCGCATCGCGGCGTACACCGAATCATCCAGGCTCAGCTTCGCCGGATTGGGCGTCATCACCTGCTCGACCGCCGATGAATAACTGACCGGCTCGCCGATAACCTTGTTGAGC
>Ga0187894_10006154_pt1 | contig 11884 bp, 7 predicted proteins | sample GBC1701081metaG_FD_136650 | JGI IMG/M metagenome (GOLD analysis project Ga0187894, IMG submission 136650) | White microbial mat communities from a lava cave in the Kipuka Kanohina Cave System on the Island of Hawaii, USA - GBC170108-1 metaG ...
CAGTGCGCCAGACACTAGCCGAAAACGGATCTTCGGATTATCAGGAACAAGCCATTGCCGCTGACACCGAGTATTGGCGCCGGGCCACAGCTTTAAGTGAGATGGTCCTTAAGCCTGTAGCTCATCTGATGGGCCAGAAACGACTGCTGCTGGTTGCCGATGGAGCTTTACAATACATTCCTTTCGATGCCCTCCCCACTCCTCGTTCAGTAGAGTTGGACCATCAAATAGCAGAAGACCAGGCGCCCCTCGTTCTACAAAATGAGATCATCAACCTTGCTTCAGCTTCAACCCTTGCGGTGATCCGACAGGGTGAGCTTCAGAGAGGAGCCGGAAAACTTGTGGTTGTTTTAGCGGATCCCGTCTTTGAGTCAAATGATCCCAGAGTTGCCGCCACCGGAAATAACTCCTCCGCAGCCCAGATACCTGCAAGCATTCACTACAACGTCGTGCGAGACATCGTAGCGCCTGGGCAAAGTGGTATTCCACGGTTGTTGGCTACGCGCCAAGAGGCAGAAGCGATCATGAAGGTTACCCCATTCGGCGAGGGTTTGACGGCGATGGACTTCGATGCCGGCATCACTCTCACCAGCCGTGGCGAATTAGGTCGATATCGGATCGTGCACTTTGCGACTCATGGTGTCATCGACACGAACCATCCTGAGCTATCGGGCATCATGCTTTCCCAATTCAATAGGGATGGCAAGAGCGAAGATGGTTTTCTGCAACTTCATGACATCTACAACCTTGATCTCTCGCAGACGCAGCTGGTGGTGCTCAGTGCCTGCCGGACGGGACTGGGTAAGGACGTAAAAGGAGAAGGCTTGATAGGTTTGACCCGCGGCTTCATGTACGCGGGTTCGAAGAGCGTGATCGCAAGTCTGTGGAAGGTGGACGATCGCGCAACGGCGGAACTAATGAAGCGCTTTTATGAAGCCATGTTTGAAGAGGGCTTGACTCCGGCGGCTGCATTGCGAAAAGCAAAGGAATCGATGTGGCGCGAATCACGTTGGCGCGCTCCATACTTTTGGGCCGCATTCGTTTTACAGGGTGAGTATAAGGATGCCATATACATAGCCCGCACTGACCGTCTCACAAACTATACGTTGATCTGTGTAGTAATGCTTTTGCTCGTCTCGGGCGCCATCTATACACGTAGACGAAGACGCAAAAACAGAGCCTGATTTGCGAAGCCGCTGCAAACCCAATCAACGTCGCACCTCGATTTCAACCTGGTGGCCCGCCCATAAGGCGCTCGCGCTGACAGCTATTTTCGCGTGACGAGTGAGAGAATCCAGCGGTGAGAATGCGTATAGAAGGTCATCGAGCGCATTCGTTGACTCGCTTCGTGGGTTATCCTTTGACTCAGGCTGGTCCAGTGAGGGTAGTTCGAACAAGCGAAAGCTCGTCGGCTCTACAGTCGCAAACACCTTGATTATGTCCGTGCCCGATTCGTAGCCGGGCGGCAGAGAAAAATTAATAGGCAAGACTAACTCTCGGCCTGCATCAATAGGCTCAAAGGCATCCGCTCGTTCAGGATAGATCTGTGAAATACCCCAATCCGGCTGAAGATCGAGAACGGTGATGTTCAATGTTTCCGAGTATTTGTTTCGTACCCGTATGAAGGCCCATTCGCCGACTTTCACTGCCGGCTCACCTTTGAAGCGTTGGGGCCGTGGCTTTTCACCTTCAACATAATTCATTTGCCATCCCATAAGTTCGACGACCAGTTTGCGAGGCACGACTGCTCGCGAATCATTATTGTCAAGCTCGCGGACATTGGCGTACCTGGCAAGTTGGACCAACCGCTGGGCCACGCGGGCCGGCGCATTGCGATCGTTAACGTCGAGCGCGGGTTTGAGGTTGGGAATTTCATGACCACTTGGATCACAGATTCGGTATTGGCCTTTCTTGTCGATCATCACCAGATAATCAGGGGCATCGTCATCTGCTGCAATCGCAAGAAAACGATCGGCTCTTTGTGCAATGGCATCGGCAATCTTGTTCAGTGCGCCTTTATGTTGAAAAGTCGAAGTAACTTCGTCCGCGGGTGTGAGGCGCACCCTGCGACGCAGGCGCATGGGTCCTACATCAAACAACACTGCCTGACAGCCAGGTTCAGGGCTTTGGGTGCCAAACTGTTTCAAGATTGACGCCTGAGATTCGACCGTCGTTGCGCTGATAACCTCGACGACGGCAATGTTCCGCGCGACGTCGGTCAGATCAGGTGCGTTAAGCGTAAAGACATTCAGCTGCGAACCTGGCCAGATGCCCTGAGCCTTGCCCGCATTCAACACTACGGTCTTGTCTGGGTTGGCTTTCATTACGGTTACTGCATATTGCGGCAGGATCTCATTTGAGCCAAAGACCACCCGATTTCCCTCTCCTTCAAGCTGTGGCGTTTGAGCCGCGAACTGGCTATGAACTTTTGCAAGCACGCGATCGTGAAGCATCTTGTAACTGAATTCAGGGCCAATCTGCTTGAGCGAATCAACCAGCCAATAACTCAAGGCCCCATTCGTTTCGCCTTTTTCAAAAGGATGCTCGTTGGCTAGTTCATTAGCGCGGCACGCAGCAATCAAGGTGTAATCTTTAGGCTCGAGCAGCCAGCCGCTGGCGACTTCGGCGTCCCTTGTGTTTTCTTTTGCATGGGCTTGCCAGACCCTCACCAGCTCTTCCGGACTAGCGACTAGGCTGTCGCATCGGCGAGGCATGTCGTCGATTATGTCAACACCACGTACGCGTGTTTCACCATGCTCAGGCCTCCATACCGGGCCCGGGCCGCGCGTGGCGCCGCCGGCGTGGCAGCTATCGAGCACGATGGTGACTATCAGTTCGCGATCGACCATCGCTCTGAGAAGAAAGTGCAACTCCGTATCGCGCAGATAGCGTCCCTCTGAATTGCCCAGATCCATTGGCACCAGCACTTCGTCGAAACCTTTCGATCCCTTCAAATGGCGAAAGGCTTTTGTGGTTCGCGTGCGACCCCCGTGTCCCGAGTAATGGATAAACACCTGATCGCTCGGCTGAGCGATCGCTGTAATCTTCTGGAATCCCTTTACTATGTTTTCATAAGTGGGCCACTGCGATTGTGGTTCCGGCGGCTTTTCTTCGCCGGTGTTTGACGAGGTGAGCTGGATAATATTTTTCTCCGGCACACTAAGACGTGTGCGGAGGAAAGCCTCGACGCGCAAGATGTCCTGCACGCAGCCACGCAAATTGTTGTAGAAGAGTCCATTGGGAAGCAGGTTGGGCAGATAGTAGTTGATCCCGATTAATAGGACGTGCAGGTTTGCCATGGGTTTCAGTCCCTCCGACTGATCCACTGAGTGGAGATCACCGCAATTAGAACTGCCGTTCAGCAACTTATGATCTCAATCACGAAACGTTACGAGAGGAAGGAGGTGGGTACTTCGGAATGACGCGTTTGAGCCTCAAATGTCAAAGAGGTCTGCGCGAAAAGTCTGTTCGAGCAACTTCTGGCCTTCTCGGCGATCTCTGCGTATCTCTGATGCGTCTTCTGTATTAAATATTTCTCATGATTATTTCAAAGCAGAGATACGCAAAGATCGCAGAGTGGTGTCGTAATTTCAACTCTGCGTATTCTCTGCGTTCTGCGCCTCAGCGGTTGACTTGCCTTTCAGTACATTCACCACAGAAGCGCACAGGACGCCGAGGCTACGCAGTGAAAAATCTTGAATGGATACGGTCATCAGTACCACCTCGCGGTAGCCGGATGGGTTTTGATCGACTTGCCAAATTCCCAATGATTCTTGACTGTGCATCAAAGCCACTCACTTCACTATCACTCGGAAAGAATAGTCACCTGTTTCCTCAAACGTGCCGTCCGGTTTCAAACCGCTCAGGGTCAGCACATAATCATCGTTGTTAAGTATTCTGGCAGGTAGTTGGAGAACCAGCAGCGCGGCGTTGTCTGGATTGCGAACCATCAAATTGTCGTAGCTCAATACCACGTCGCTATGACTGTCTTTGAGAGTCGCTCGGTAGCTCTGAAAATGGCCCGGCGGTCCGGCAAGACGTAGTTGCACTATCTGTGTTTGGGCGGTCACAGTCAACGGTGGAGCTCCAGTGGCCTCTCGCAAACTAAGCGGCACAAGCGACAGGTGCAACACAGAACCACTCCCTTCGAGCACTTTGCTCCCTGGACCATTTAGACGTTCCAGTTCTGCTTGCAATTCCGTCTGCTGATTTCGTCCGCGCCATGTTTGAAAGACCACCCACGTGCCACCAATCACAACCAAAACGACCACGGCCCAGGCCATCCGCAAGAACCACTTGCGCGACTGCAAAACATTGATCAATCTTCGCCAGTTACTCTCCGGTTGCTTCGCAGCAGGTAGCGGCGGATGATCTTCGGAATACTTATTGAGCGCTTGGGCGATTTTTAGCTTTCGCTTTTGGAGCGGAGCTGAAAGGTAATGCTTCAGAAATAGTTCGCGCTCGTACTCTCCCAGCGCGCCGGCGGCGAAGTCTTCGAGCAATTCTTCTTCGCTCATGAGAACTTCTTCTTTGTAGTCGCGCTCGGTCATCACGCGTTGCTCCACCTGTTGCCGGCTCTCCTCGTCCAGCTCGCCCAGCAGGTATTGCCTGATTACTACTTGCTCCTGCCTAAGTTCCTTCATGAATGCCGCGCTTGGTGAGAAAGGTTTCTCCTTCCGACAATGTTTTTCCTCTCAATCCATTTCATTCGCGGTTTTCTGCCGCACACAGTTCTCAATGCACTTATGTAAACCGGCACGAATTCTATGCACCTTTACGCGCAGATTGTTGGCGTTAATACCGATCTGCCGCGCCAATGCCTTTCGTGATTCAATTTTAGGCTGTTCCTGCTGGTGGTAGAGCAAGACGAGTTCGTGGTCGGCGGTGGCCAGTTTGCCCAGGCACTCATCAAGGCAGTCGTATACGTTTTCAGATTCGTTTGGATCGTTTGCTTCGTTTGGATCCCGGTTTGGGTCTTTAATATTTTCCAGCGATGGCGGTGCGTCGGGCGGTGCTCGCCGCATGATTTCCAACCGCATTTTTTTGGCGACTCCATAAAAATACAACGCCGGATCGCCGGTATAGCCTGGCACTAATTCCGGTACCTTTTTCGTCACTCGCGTGATTGTTTCATCGGCTAACTCCTCGGCGTCAACACAACCCTGCCAACTAAAGATATGGATAAGCGAGTGCCGGATGTCTTCGTACTTTGCGCCGGCCTGTTCTCGATCCGGGTCAAGCCAGGTCAGCAAAGCTTCAAAATTATCTTCCCATCGCTTGGTCATCAGGGCGGGCCGCAAACAAGGTCGGGGTCGCGTGTAACGTTTTTCGGTCGCCATCATAAGTGATGTCAGGCGTCAGATAAAAGGGAGAGTGTTAGCGAGATGGATTGCTCGGACATTGATCTGAAACTCTATGGCGAACCGGGCGAATACTTTGTTGAACTCCTCAATTCGCCCTTAGGGCGGCGCACCGAAGCAAAACTATTAGCACTACCAGCCGCCGTTAATGGTTGGATCAGATCGGTACGCACCAGGACTGGAAATCGGCAGGATACCAAACAATTAGGGATCGCACTGTTTACTGCTTTGCTTCCATCGCCAATCAATAACATTTGGCACGAGGCACGAGGGCGCGTCGGTGACGAAGGCGTCCTTCGGTTGCGGCTTGACGTCCGCGATCACGAGTTGATGAACATTCCCTGGGAGCTGGTTAATGATGAGTCCTCTTACCTCGCCTTATCGACGCACACCCCTGTTCTTCGTTATTTGCACGAACACGCCTCACGCCGTCCAGTGGAAAGTTTGCGGCCATTAAATGTGCTGTTGGTTGCTTCTACCCCTGCCGACTTGCCGCATCTGGCAAAGATCGAACAAGAGATAAATGCTGTAAAGGACTCACTAAGAAATCTGGAGAGAGATGGGAAGATCGGTCGCCTGGAGACGCTTGAACATGCCACTACAGCGAAGCTGCACGCCGCACTGGCCACCTCGAGTAAGTCTTATGACATCGTGCACTTCATGGGACACGGTATTTTTCGAGACGGCAGAGGCTATCTAATTCTCGAAGACGACTCGGGAAACTCAAACCCGAGGGAAGGTGAGTCTGTAGGAGATCTCTTTAGAAACACCCGGGTACGGCTTTTGTTTCTGAACGCTTGCGACACTGGCATATCTGCTCCAGATGAGTGGCTCATAGGGGTGGCCCATGCGGCGCATGCGTCCGGTGTTCCCGCCGTTATTGCGATGCAGCAGACGATTCTGGATCAGGCTGCTGCTAAGTTTGCGGGAGCGTTTTATCGGGCGCTCGAGCCAAATCAACCTCTGGAAATCTGTCTTGGAGCGGCGCGCGAAGCCATCAAGGACGATTTAGGCCCTGACAGCGCGGAGTGGGCCATTCCAGTGATGTTTAGTAATGCTCCTCCGAGAGAACTCTACTCGTTGTGGAAGGATTCGAAGAGCGAGGAACTAAAAACAAGGCACGCCGAAGTTGGGAAGTTTACTGTCGCCAAAGAGCCTTCAGAGGAAGAGAGAATCTTGACGTCGAAAACAGATCCTATGGGGCGATCTTTTCTTGCCTTCCAACGTGCGCGTGTCAATGAAGCAGAGTTGTTGATTGCGGCTCTCCATGATCGCGGCATCCCCACTTGGGAAAAAATAACAACGCTTGATGAGGAACACGCTGAAGGAGCAATCAGAAAGACCGCTGAAGATCCGGCTACGTCGAACGCGATCCTTTGGCTAACGCCTGAAGTGAAGTCGGACCCCATTCGTAGGTTGGAAGCAGGATGGGTTCTGGATCGTGGACGGCGACGGAACGAACAAGACGGATTTTTCGCTGTGCCAGTATTGGCTGGCGGCCTGGATGCTACACAAGTTGGAGATGTTATTGAGCGACGGTTCAGCATTGAGGATTTGCGATGGTGGAATTTGAGTAAGGTCAATGTTAATCCGATTGGCCCACGCGAAGCAGCGAAGGTGGCCCGACGTGTTCTAGATCAGCGCGTGGCTGCGATTCATCGCAGCTTGCCGGAAAAAGAACGTTTACAAATGGAACTGTTCACCAGACCTACGGCAGCTTTCAAACCCGGCATCGCGTTTATTGTCGATTGGGTTGACCGTTTTGAAGGACGGCTCCCCAAGCCGAGTGCTTGGGAGCAGTTTTTGTTGCCGGCTTTGAACGATGTTGCCAATGCCGTGCAGGGCCATGCGCCCGGGCGGGTAATAGAGATTAGTGGCTTGGCCGCCATTCCGGTAGCCACAGCAATAGGTTCCACATTCCTTGGACCACGCGGCGTAAAGATATTTTGGCGTCAACCTTATCCCGAACATGATGATCAGCTCTGGAGTCTAAGCGCTCCGAGGGAAGCATCAGGTTTTCGTGCGGAAATAATTGACCGCGACGCAAACGCTCGTGATGTAGCAGTGATGGTGTCTGTCGCCTCTAACGTAGAAATGGCTTTTGAAGCGAGCCTTGACGCTCTCCCACCATTTCGCGGTGTTGTCCATGTTGCCAAATCGGGTTCCGACAAGCACGTGCTCGAAAATGCGGGGCAGGCGCACGACGTAGCGCAGATAGTAATTGAGGGAATTCGCAACGCTCGAAACCGTTATCGGCAGGTCGGTTGTGTTCACCTTTTTATGGCAGTCCCAGTTGGACTGGCAATGATGATCGGACAACTGCTTAACATTTTCGGACTGGTTCAGACCTACGAACATATTCCAGTCGAGGGAAGATACAGGCCGGCACTCCTACTCTACCCAGCCGGGTAAGTTGTGTCGGTTTTGCGCTGTTCCGAGGATGAGGAAACATTTTTTATGAGTCATGTGATGGCAATCGCTATCGGGCCTGTTCAGGATTTCATATCAACGGCCAGGCGCAGCCGAGACCTGTGGTTTGGTTCGTGGGTCTTGAGTGAACTTTCCAAAGCCGCTGCAAACGCAATTGTCGTCTTGCATCATGACAAGACCAGACTCATCTTCCCCGCCACCGACGATCCAGGCGAGCTGGTTCCTGACTCTCAGTTAAACGTGGTCAATAGGATTCTGGCCGTGGTTGATGACCCTTGGGCCTCTGCGAAAAAGGCACAAGATGATGTGCAAGAGCAATTACGAACAATAAGGGACAAAGCGTTTGGCCGGATCATCGATGAGCGTAATTACTTTGGCAAGAACAAACAAAAGGCGCGTGATCAGGTCGATGATCTAGTTGAATTCTACTGGGCGGCATGTCCATTTGCTGGCGATGACGAATATGCAACGGCCAGAGAAAAGGCAGAGCGGCTCTTAATTGCGAGAAAAGCTACGCGAAGCTTTCAACCGGCTTCCTGGTCATCAAACGCGCCCAAATCCGCCCTTGATGGTCAACGCGAATCGGTAATCGATGAAGAGGCTTTCAACAACAAACTGACAGCGCGGCAATTACGCCAGAGGTACGGCGTTGGGATTGGTGAGAGACTTTGTGGAGTTGGCTTGCTTAAACGTCTTGGCAATCGCGGACCTGATGATAGTTTTTTCAGCACTGCTCACGTCGCAAGCCTGCCATTGATGGAGCGTTTGAAAACCGAAGAACAAAAACAACTGATCAGAAAGTATGTCGGTGAGTTGCGTGATGCCTTGGGTTTGGACAAAGAGTCACCAGAACTAGGCCGTGTTCCCTACCGAAAACCATATAAAGCTCATGACGTCTTTTCTCGCATCGTCGATGGTCAACGAATCGGCTATGACGGCCACATCTTGTTTACGGAACGTCTGGGCGACTTGATCGAAGATAAAAGCGACAAGCAAAAGGCACGAGATGGATTAAACAAAGCGAAGGAAGCTCTCAACAGTTTTTTGAAAGAGGCCCTTGATGGTCAAAAGCCTTCGCCTTATTACGCGGTGCTCCTGGCTGACGGCGACAGTATGGGAGTAGCGATAAATGGTCTGCAAGATCGATATCGTCACCGCGAGTTCTCGAGAAAGCTTTCAGAGTTTGCCAGAGATGTTTCCAGGATTGTAGTCGAAAGGCACAAAGGTTCGCTGGTATACGCGGGTGGCGACGACGTGCTCGCCTTTTTGCCACTTCATACAGTCATACAATGCGCCAGAGAGTTGGCCATGCACTTTCAAGAAACACTGAGGACTGAAGGAGCAGCAGGGCCGCAGCCAACGCTTTCAGTCGGAGTCGTTATTGCTCATCACCTGGAGTCTTTGCAAGATGCCCTCACACTCGTTCGCAGCGCAGAACAAACCGCCAAAAAGGTGGACGGAAAAAATGCGCTGGCCGTGACGTTGAGCAAACGTAGCGGATTTGACACGACGATTAAGGGCAGTTGGAAGCCTGCCGTTGGAGAGCCACTCGACAGACGTCTGGTTCGTTTCGCAAGACTTCATCTGACTGGCGACCTTCCAGACAGCGCCGCGTACGAGTTGCGCGACCTGCATCTCCGCTTGCGATGCGACGACAAGGAACTGAGTTACAACACACTTCAAAAGGCGATTCACAAAGAGGCTGAACGAATCTTAGGTCGCAAACCCGCGCTCAAAAAACAAATTCAGCCGGCCCAAAAAGCAGAAACCGCTGGCAAGGAGCCTGCTAACGGAGCAACTTCAACTGGGGAACTGCTAACCGAGGGAACTTTGGTCGGGGCGTTGGCAGACGAACTAATCGTCGCGCGAGAACTGGCGAGAGCTTTCGAGCAAGCAGGGATGAACGGTGAAGATTTAGAAAAGCTCGCTTAGACCCTTAGGAGAGCCGACATGAAGACTTGGATCATCGAGCCTCGAGATTCGTTGATCGTTAGAGATGGTAGACCCTTCGGTCTAGGCGCCGGAATCCGGGCTAGATCGCTCGACTTTCCATTTCCTTCAACAACGACGGGTGGGGTTCGTACGCGGGCCGGACTGAATCGCGACGGAATGTTCGATGCTAATTACATCACTGCCGTTAAAGAGATCTCAATAGCTGGCCCGCTCTTGGTTGAGCTCGACAAGAATGGAGGGATTCAGGATTGGTTAATGCCGGCACCGGCCGACGCTTTGATAGCGCGCGATGAAACGGATGCAGGAACGGTTCAGATAAAACCTCTCAAGCCAATCAATGACTCGTCGGCCTTAATTAATATAAAAAAGGATTTGCTTCCGGTTGGTATTGCCACCTCTCTCAAAGCCAAGCCGCTCAAAGGGCCGAATTTTTGGTACTCAATGAGATTCAAAGAATGGTTATTAGAATCCGAAGACTTTGTAGTTACCCCGAACGAGTTAGGACATGATGGGCCGGAAAAAGACTCGCGCGTCCATGCGAGCCTGAACGAGGCCCTTACCACAGGCGAGACGGGCGACAACAACCTTTTTCAAACTCGTGGACTTGAATTCCGGCGAGGCTTCAAAAACGACGGCTTGGAAAATGTAAATCAGTTAGCGCTTGCAGTTTTTGTCGAGGACAGTGAGCGAGCGCAAGAGATCAGGCCCGGACTCGCACCCTTAGGAGGCGAGCGCCGCCTGGTGGCCTGGCGTGAAGACGTCGCGGACAAGACAAGCGAGATTCGTCAATGTCCCCAGGAAATAAGAAGCAAAATCATCTCGAGCAGTTGTTGCCGCCTGCTGTTTCTGACGCCTGCTTTCTTCCAGCAAGGGTTTTGTCCTGAATGGCTCATGCGTCCGCGGCGTGGTGTTACGCCTGTGCTTAAAGCGATGGCCCTGAATCACTATCAAGTTGTTTCGGGCTGGGACTTCGCCAAGGTCAAAACGACGGACGACCACAGGACAGTTGTTGGTGAACCAAAGCCTACTCGCCGGCTTGTGCCTTCCGGATCAGTTCTATTTCTTGAACTCGCTGGAGATAGAGAAGGTATCAGCGACTGGATTGACGACACGTGGTTTCGTTGCGTTAGCGATGACGACCTCACAGGGCCGATGGACCCGCGCAAGGATGGATTTGGGTTGGCCGTGCTCGGGACTTGGGACGGGTTACCGTTGAAGATGGAGTAGAGGAATGAAAAGAACACCTCCGATCGACCAAGATGGGAATGCAATCAATGCCCCGGAATCAATCGAGCCCAAATTACACGCGAAGCGATTGACTCGAGGAGGTGTGTCACAGGAAATAACTCTCATCCGCGAAACTCGAGAGTACGAATTGATTACTCCGCTCTTTGGCGGTGGCACGCAAACTCAGAAGGCCGATCCAGTCAGCGTGATTCGCGTTCCCAGCATCCGCGGACAACTTCGGTTCTGGTGGCGCGCGTGTTGCTCGGCCAGGTTCACCGACATCGCCGAAATGAAGAAGGTTGAAGATTTGATTTGGGGAAGCACTGAAAACCCATCGGCGGTGATCATCGACTTGCAGATCGTGAATAGGGGCAACGAGGAAACGGCGTATTGGATGGAATGGAATAGAGCGAAGAGTAAATTAGAAGTAAAGAACTCAACAATGATAGCCCCATATGCAGCTTTCCCACTTCAACCCGATAAAGATGAGCAGCAAAAAAGAGATTGGAAATCTGAAGCCGTTGTCTTGAATCTCAGCTTTTCACTGAATCTTCGTTTCCCTGACAGGATATTGGCAGTTGAGAAGATAAACGACAAAGAGAAGTTAATTGAAATAGACCATGTCTCCAGGGACGTTACGTCAGCTTTATGGGCCTGGGAAACCTTCGGCGGGATTGGCGCACGCACTAGACGTGGGTTTGGCGCTTTGTCATTGATCAGGGCCAACAACAAGCCTGCAAGCGCCTGGCCTGCGGACCTTGAAAAATTGCGCACCAAACTGAAAACAGAGTTAACAACTCATGTTATTAGCGGGCGCAATCATCCAGGGGTTCCTCAATTAAGCCGCGATGCTTCTTTTGCATTCACCAGTCTGAAATCTCTGTCGAATGATTACGACACCAGAAAGAAAGCCA
>Ga0187894_10006155_pt1 | contig 11884 bp, 9 predicted proteins | sample GBC1701081metaG_FD_136650 | JGI IMG/M metagenome (GOLD analysis project Ga0187894, IMG submission 136650) | White microbial mat communities from a lava cave in the Kipuka Kanohina Cave System on the Island of Hawaii, USA - GBC170108-1 metaG ...
ACGAGCACGAATGCCGCCATGGCCGTGCCACAGGCCGCGGCGCCCCTGAGCGGACCTGGTCTGATCTGGAACTGCATCCGCAGGCAGGCGAACAGCGTCAGCATCAGGCAGGCGAGCAAAATGGTGAAGCCGATGACACCCAGTTCGACCATGGATTTCGCATAGTAGCTTTCGACCATGCCGCCTTCCGACTTCAGCAACGCGGCCGTGGCGGCATCGAGGCCATGGCGGGCGGCGCCGGTGTTGGCGCCTACGCCACGGCCAAAGATGCCGCCGCGCGACATGGCTTCCAGCATGCCGCCGGCGCCCATTTCCTGGCTGTACCGCGCCGTCAGGGTGCCCACCTCGCCGTACATCTTGCTGCCGTCGATGCCGGAGATCGCCAAGGCTGCGATCAGCCCGCCGCCGATACCGATGATCCCCTGAAGCATGCCGCCGGCGCGGAACTTGAAGAACTGCACGATGACGAAGATCAACGGCATGAGCAGGAAGTTGCCGCGCGCGCCGGAGGTGAAGCCGGCGATCAGACCGACCACCATGCTGGCCCAGATGAAGGCGCGCCACGTGCGATCACGCTCGATTTCCAACAGCATCAGAATGGGAAACAGCATGAAGAAGCAGAACACGCCGTACTGCGAGTTGAACTGGAATGTGCCGGGTATGCGATAGAGCTTGGCGCCATACCCTTCGAAGGCGCCGAACTCCGACGTCGCGATCACCGCATAGTCGCCGAAGAAGAACCGCGCCAAGGGCTCGTAGTCATAGAGGGTGGCACCCAGGAACAGGAAGATGCCCACTGCCCACGGTATCCACGCCGAGACGACCAGCGCCCGCAGAAAATCACGCAGGTCCTGCTCGTGGCGAACGAACGATGCGCCAATGATCAGCATCGGGATGTAGGACAGCCAGACCTTGACGCCGATCCCGGCCACCATGAGGTTGGGCACCCCGGGATTGGCGGCGGCGAAAAGAACGATCAGCGCCAGCAGCCCATAGACGACATAGAGCAGCGACGGCACGCGTCCGTAGCGCGCCTGTCGGCCCAGAAAAAAGAACGCCAGATAGAGCGGCACCACGACCAGGATGTCGCGCACCAACGTCCCCAGCGGTGACGGATAGAGCAAGGCCACGATCAGGCCGGTGAAGGGCGTGTACGCCACCAGGCCGTACACGCCCCAGCGCCAATTGACCATGATCCCGGCCCAGAAGGCCAGCACCAGGGGGAAAGCCAGGAACAGCGTCGCTTCCATTGGAACAAATCTACCCGGCGCCTAGACTACAGGCCAGATCGAGCCGCTGGCGGCTGCATCATGCCGCACGCCGCGCGAATTCACTGCCCGGGCGAAAGCCGGCCAGCACCTGCAGCGCCCAGGCACGCCAGCCGCGCGTGCGCGCATTGCGGTCGGCCGGCATGCCCAGCCACGTGCGCACCGGCACCTGGAAGCCGCGCTTGGGGCGACCGGCCAGCAGGTCGCGTACCGGCGGCGACAGCAAGGCCGGCAGCTCGGCCTTGGTCAGCGGCGGATCGGCCACGATCAGCGGCGCCAGGTCGCGGAAGAAGTCGACGTCGACGAACGGCGTGCGGATCTCCAGCGAATGCGCCATGCCGGCCCAGTCAGCGTCACGCAGCAACTGGTTGCGCAGGTAGAAGCTCAGCTCCAGCGCCGCCACGTGGCCATTGCCCGACCGCACGCCATCGATCGCGGTCGCCAGCATGGTCTGCGTGTCGAGGTCGTCGAGGCCCTGGCGCAAATAGTCGGCGTCCAGCAGCGCCGGCAGTTCCCATGGCATGAAGAGGCCGCGGCGCAGCAGGTAGGCACCGCCGTAGGTGCCGCCATACTCCAGCACGCCAGCGTATTTGGGCGAAGTGAAGCGGCGCAGCACGGGCTCGCTGACGACACGAAAGCCACGCCCGAGCGCGGCCAGCGGTCCCATGCGTTCGACCAGCCGCACCATCTCCGGCACCTGGCGGAAGCTGGGGTAGCCGGCGAACACCTCGTCGCCGCCGATTCCCGACAGCGCCACCTTGAGACCGGTCGAGGCCGTGGCCTTGCTGACGAAATAGACGTTGGTGCCGTCGATCGTCGGCTGGTCCATGGCCTGCAGCAGATGGGCGCGCGACGCGGCGAACTCCTCGCGCGCGATCCAGACCGTGCGGTGATCGGCGCCATGGTGGGCGGCGATCTGCCCGGCGACCGTCGTCTCGTCGTTGTCGGTGCCGCGATATTCGTCAAAACCCAGCGTCACGCTGCGCAACGCTTTTTCCGACTCGGGCGCGGCGAACTGCGCCACCAGCGACGAGTCGAACCCGGCCGACAGGAACATGCCGACAGGCACGTCGGCCACCATGTGGTGCTTGACCGTGTCGGCAATCCGCGCGCGCAGTTCATCGATGCGCGCCTGCCCCAAAGGCGCCGGCCTCTCACGCTCGGCTTCCGCCAGCACCGCGGCGGTCGAATGGAAGCGGCGTACCACCGGCGTCGCGCCCTGCGTCACCGTCATGGTGTGGCCGGCCGGCAGGGCGCGGATGCCCTTGTACAGGGTGAAGGGTTCCGGCACCGAACCCCACATCAGGAAACCGACGTCGGCGGCCGGCTCCGGCGACGTATCGACATTGCCGCCGGCCAGCAGCGCCTTGACCTGGGACGCGAAGCGCACGGTGCGGCCGTCGTCGGCGATGTAGAGCGGCTTGATGCCAAAGGGGTCGCGGGCAAAGAACATGGTGCGCCGCGCGCGATCCCAGATGGAGACGGCATACATGCCCCGCAGCCGCTCGACCATCGCCGCGCCATACAGGTCATACAGGTGCAGCAGCACCTCGGTGTCGGACTGCGAGGCGAAGCGCCGACCGGCCGCCTCGAGCTCGGCCTTCAGTGCACGATAGTTGTAGATTTCGCCGTTGTAGTTGGCGACCAGACGGCCGCCCTCGAAACTCATCGGCTGCCAGCCGCCCGGCCCGGGATCGATGATCGCCAGCCGGCGCTGGGCGAACACGGCGGCACCGTCGTCGCTGGCCCAGACGCCTTCGCTATCGGGCCCGCGCGACGCCATCGCCGCCGACATGCGGGCAATCAAAGCCGGATCGTCAGGACCGGGTCGGCCGCCATAGTGGAACAGACCGGCAATACCGCACACCGCAGCTTCTCCGCAGCCCGCCTGAATGGACAAAAACCAATAAATTGTAGTATTTTTAATAACTTATGCTAAGTACTTTGGACAAGCAATTTTTCTGCTCGCCCCTCATGCGCATTCTCCATCTGATCGCGACGCTGGCCCGCGAAAGCGGCGGTCCGGCCCAAGCCTGCCTGGAAATGGCGCGCGCCGTCGCCGCACGCGGCCATGATGTGACGATCTGCACCACCAACTGGGCCAGCAAGGGGGTCGAGCCGGTCCCCACCTCGGTGCCGCTGCAGCAGGACGGCGTCAACATCACCTACTTCCCGGTCCATTTCCCGCGCGTCTGGAAGCCGTCACTGGCCATGGCTTCGGCGCTGCGTCGCGATCTGCCGGGCTTCGATGTCGTTCACCTGCACTCCGTCTACCTGTTCCATGACTGGCTGGGCGGGCGCTTGTGCCATCGGTTCGGCATCCCCTACATCGTGCGTCCGCACGGCATGCTGGATCCCTACATCCGCAACCACCATCGCGGCCGCAAGCGGCTGATGGAAGTGCTGTTCCAGGACCGCGTCCTGCGGCAGGCGACCGCCATCCACTACACCAGCGACGTCGAGCGCGAGATCAGCCAGCCTTTCGATGGCGGCGCGCCGGCGCGCATCGTCCCGCTGGGGGTCAACCTCAACGGCTTCGACACCCTGCCGCCGGCCGAGCATTTCCACGCGCGCTTTCCCGAGACGCGCGGCAAGCGCATCGTGCTGTTCCTGAGCCGGCTGCATTTCAAGAAGGGGCTTGATCTGCTGATCCCGGCGTTCGCGCGCCTGGCCGCCGAGGATCCGTCGCTGCATCTCGTGATCGCCGGGCCCGACGACGGCATGCTCGATCAGTGCAAGGCCTGGACGCGGCGCGATGGCGTGCCCGATCGTGTCACGTTCACCGGCATGCTGCGCGGCGACGACAAGCTCGCGGCATTCGCCGCATCGTCGGTGTTCGCCCTGCCCTCCTACAGCGAGAATTTCGGCATCGCCGTCGTCGAGGCCATGGCCGCCGGACTGCCGGTGGTGATCTCCGATCAGGTCAATATCTGGCGCGAGGTGCAGGCCGGCGGCGGCGCGCTGGTCGTGCGCTGCGACGAGCAGAAGCTGACCCTGGCGTTGGCGACCGTGCTGCGCGACGCGACGCTGGCCGCCGACATGGCGCGCAAGGCACGCGACACGGTGCAGCATCTCTACCAGTGGGACAGCGTCGCGGCAGCCTTGGAGAGCATGTACGAAGACGTCGCCGCTCGACGCGGCGGCGCGCCGATCGCCGAGCCGGCGTGAGCTTCGTTACAGCCTGGGTGCAGACACCACAGTCACCGAAAGGTCGCTCGCAGCCCACGACAAGGCGACGTTAGTGGCGGGCGCCACCTCGGCAGGAGGATGTGCGGCAGGAGGATGGGCATGGCGCGTAGCGTTCTGGTAGCGGGTGGTGCCGGCTTCATCGGCAGCCAGGTCTGCAAGCGTCTGGCCGCTGCCGGCCTCACGCCGGTTGCCTACGATACGTTGGAGAAGGGCCATGACTGGGCGGTCCGCTGGGGCCCGCTGGAGCGCGGCGACATCGGCGACGAACAGCGCCTGGCCGAGGTGTTCGCGCGTCACAAGCCCGATGCCGTCATTCACCTCGCCGGCTACATCGAGGTCGGCGAGTCGATGCGCGATCCCGATCGCTACTGGCACAACAACACGGTCAAGACCAAGACCCTGATCGAATTCGCCGAGACGCACGGCGTCGAGCGCTTTGTCTTCTCGAGCACCTGCGCCGTCTACGGCTCACCCCGCACGCCGCGGCTGGCGGAAACCCATCCGTTCAGCCCGGCCAGCGTCTATGGCGAGACCAAGCTCGCGGTCGAGGAACTGCTGCGCGCGCCGGGACGGCGGATGCGCAGCATCGCACTGCGCTACTTCAACGCCGCCGGCGCCGATCCCGATGGCGAGGTCGGCGAGGCGCATGATCCGGAATCGCACCTGATGCCGCTGGCGATCGACGCCCTGCTGGGCACGGGACGGCCGCTCAGCATCTACGGCGGCGACTACGACACGCCCGACGGCACCGGCGTGCGCGATTTCGTCCACGTCGACGACCTTGCCGACGCCCATGTGCGCGCGCTGGGCTACCTTGCCAATGGCGGCACGGCCACGGCCCTGAATGTCGGCAGCGGCCAGGGCTACAGCGTGCGTCAGCTCATCGATGCCACCGCCCGACTCGCCGGCGGCACGGTGCCGCACAGCATCGGCCCGCGGCGCGCCGGCGACGTCGCCAAGCTGGTCTGCGACACCAGCCTGATCCAGCGTGAACTCGGCTGGGTGCCGACGCATGGCCTCGAAGCACAGATCGAGCATGCGCTGCGCTGGCGCCGCAAGATGCCGCGCTAGGCGGTCACAGCCACGACTTGATGGCGAGATAGGCGCCCAGCACCAGCAGGCCGATCAGGAACCAGCGCCGGAATACCGGGGGCTGCACGCGCAACCGCAGATACTGTCCGATAAACATGCCCACCAGTGACGGTGCCAGCGCCAGCAGCGAGGTGCCGGCCATGGACGTCGCCAGCACGCCCTCGCGCATCAGGCCGGCCGCCAGCGCCAGCGTCGAGACGGTGAAGGACAGGCCCAGCGCCTGCACGAGCTCTTCCTTGTCGAGGTTGAGCGCCTGCAGATAGGGCACGGCCGGGATCACGAACACGCCGGTGGCGCCGGTGACGACCCCGGTCGCGCCGCCAACCAGCGGCGACAACCACCACTCGGCACCGGCCGGCACCCGAAACCGGACGGCAGCCAGACTGACGGCGGCGTAGAGAACCAATGCGATGCCCAGCGCCATGGTGGCGCGGCCCGTGGTGTCGGCCGACAGCAATCCGGCCCCGGCCCACGTACCGACGCAGACGCCGACCATCATCGGCCACAGGCGGCGCACCAGCGGCCAGAAGCGCGGTCCCGTCAGCAGCTGCCAGACATTGGTGACGAAGGACGGGATGATCAGCAATGCCGCCGCCTGCGCCGGCGCCATCACGGCGCCCAGCAGGCCCATCGCCACGGTGGGCAGCCCCAGCCCGATGACGCCTTTCACAAAACCGGCCAGCAGGAAGACCAGCGCCGTGATCACGAACACATGGGATGGATCGGTCATGCCCTCCACTTGTGTCGCGGCCGGACAAAGCACAATGTGGAAGCTCCAAAGCAAGCCTTCGGATCAGACGAAGGCAGGAAGGCGCGGACTCGCATGCGCTTCGACCTCACCGACCTGCGCCTGTTCGTCCATGTCGCCGAGGCCGCCAGCATCACCCGCGGCGCGACGCGCGCCAACATGGCGCTGGCGTCGGCCAGCGCCCGCATCCAGGGCATGGAGCAGACGCTGGGCACGGCATTGCTGGAGCGCGGACGCCGCGGCGTGAGCCTGGCACCGGCCGGACACGCCCTGCTGCACCACGCGCGCATCGTCCTGCAGCAGGTCGAGCACATGCGCGGCGAGCTCGGGGCCTATGCCAGCGGCCTGCGCGGCCATGTGCGCCTGTGGTGCAACACCGCAGCGCTGAGCGAGTTCCTGGCCCCGGCGCTGGCCCCCTACCTGGCGGCCCATCCCAATGTCGACATCGATATCCAGGAGCGGCCCAGCTATGCCATCACGCAGGCCGTGATCGGCGGCCTTGCCGATATCGGCATCGTGACCGACGTGGCGGATCTGACCGGCCTGGAAAGCCTGCCCTTCGCACGCGACCAATTGGTGCTGGTCGCATCGCGCAGCCACCGGTTGGCGCGACGCCGGCAGATCGCCTACCGCGAGGCGGCACGATACGCGTTCATCGGGCTGGCCGCCGACAATCCGCTGCAGGAGTATATCAGCCGGCATGCATCGCGAACCGGCGGGGCGCCCAAGCAGCGCATCCAGATGCGCGATTTCCACTCGATCTGCCAGCTGGTCGCCCAGGGCGTCGGGCTGGGCATCATGCCGCAGACGGCGGCGCAACGCTGCCGCCGGGGCCTGCCGCTCGCCGTCGTGCCGCTGACCGACGCCTGGGCTTTGCGCCGCCTCACGATCTGCGTGCGGCGTCTGGATGCCCTGCCCGCGCATGGACAGCAACTGGTGGCGCATCTCAAGGCCAGCGCGTCGCGTTAACGCCATGAGGCGCTGGCAGAGCATCGTCCTCGCAGCCGTCGGCACGATCCTTGCGATCGCTGCCTTCGGCCATCCCGTACGGTGGACCGCATCCGGCCTGCTGATGGTCGACATCGCGGCCGGCGGCATGCCTACGCCATGGCAAGACCTGACACCCGCTCCGGTGCCGACGACGGGACGCTGGTCGGTCGATGACCGGACGATCGAGGCCGATCTTTATACGCCCGCCGGCCGTGCCCGTGCCGCGCTGTTGCTGGCACCCGGCGCCGCTGCCCTGGGGCGTGACGAGCCGCGGCTGGCCGCGTTCGCCCGATCGATCGCGCGCGCCGGCTTCATCGTGATGGTCCCCGAGCTGCCCGCCATACGCCGGCTGGCCTTGTCACGTGCCGACGCCGACGTGCTGGCCGACGCGTTGCGCGTGCTGCGCCGGCAACAGCCGGACCTGCCGCTGGGCGTCATGGCGATTTCCTACGGCGTCGGGCCGGCGCTGATCGCGACCCTGGAGTCCGACCTCAACGGCAAGGTCGACTTCGTCGTCGGCATCGGTGCCTACCACAACACCGACGAGGTGATCCGCTTCATCACCACCGGCGCGTATCGTCGGATCGGCGATGGCCGACTGCACCGACGAGCGCCCAACCGCTATAGCCGCTGGGCGTTCATGTCGGCCAATGCCGAGCGCGTTGCCGACCCGGCGGACGCCGTGCTGCTGCGGCAGGCGGCCGAGCGCAAGTTCGCGAATCCGGCCGCCGCGACGGCCGACCTGCGGGCGCGCATGGGCGCCGACGCCACCGCCGTCCTCGACCTGATGGAGAACGACGATCCCGACCGTGTGACGGCGCTGGTGGCCGCCCTGCCCGAGCCAATCCGTCAGGATATCGACGCCCTCAATCTGGCGCTGCATGACCTGCGCTCGCTCAGAGCGCGGCTGATCCTGATCCACGGCCGCGACGATACGATGATTCCATTCACCGAGAGCGAAGCGCTCGCCGCCGCCGTGCCCGCGGGCAAGGCATCGCTCTACCTCGTCGACAACATCGGCCATGTCGAGTTCGATTCGGTCAGCCTGGCCAACGCCTGGACCATGTGGTCGGCGGTCAATCGAGTCCTGTCGCTGCGGCGCTAGTCGGCAGCCGCGACACGATGGCTGCCGAAGGCGGTCATGACGTGCTCGGCGAACAGGCGCAGCGCCGCGATACTGGCGTTGGGATCGACCAGCAGGATGTTCTCGATGCCACCGTCCCGCAGGCGGCGAATGCGCGCGATGATCTCCTCGGGCGTGCCCAGCAGCGGCGCATCATCCTCCAGCGAGGGCTTGCCGCCGCCGCGGGCGAGATCGCCGATCGTGCGGATAACCTTCTCGCGAGTCTCGTACGCCGCCGCGCGTTCGTCCTCGGTGCGCACGATCTGAAGCGCCCGCGTCAGGCCGATCATCGCAGGATCGTAGGCTCGGCCGATGCGCCGGCATTCGTCACGAAACAGCGCCGCCCGCTCGATACTGAGATCGATCGAGCCGAGCTGGTCGAGCAGCAGGTTGTAGCCCTCGCGCGCCGCGCGTCGGATCGACTCGGGACTGCCGGCAGCCAGCCACAACGGCGGATGCGGCCGCTGCAGCGGCTCGGGCTCGACCACGATGTTGTCGAAATGCCAGCGCTTGCCGTGATGCGAGAATGTCCCTTCGCTCGTCCACGCCTTGCGGATGATCTCGATCGCCTCGTCGAAACGCTCGGCGGCTTCCGTCATCGGAATCTGGAAGCCGGCAAACTCGCCGGCGCGGTAGCCCTTGCCGACCCCGAACTCCAGGCGTCCGCCGGACAGCAGGTCCAGGGTCGCCGCCTGCTCGGCGACCAGCACCGGATTGTGCCAGGGCAACACCACGACCGCCGTCCCCAGCCGCATCGTGCGGGTGCGGGCCGCCAGGTAGGTCAGCAGGGTCAGCGACGCCGAGACCTGGCCGGCCCCGGTGAAGTGATGCTCGACCAGGAAGACGCTGTGGAACCCCAGCCGCTCAGCCTCGACGACATAGTCGATGAAATCGCTGTAGCCGTGGCTATCCCCGGATCCGAGGGATCGCTTCGTCTTGGCGCCGCCGAACAGACCGAATCTCATCCCGCCCTCCCGACACCCCGTGACGGCAGTCGACTTTCCCGGCCAGTCTACCACCCGCCTTCCGCGCGTGTAGGCCCCACCATACCTTTCGACACTCCCGGTTTCGGTATCGAGATGTGACAGGCACCGCCGTTGCGGCTATGCTCAGGCCCATGCAGGTCGCGGATTGTGCGTGACCGGCGGCCGGATTGACCGTCAAGCCACGGATCGTCCACGGCCACTCGAACCGGTTGTTCGGGAGGATCGTCTATGGCCATCATTCGCAATCCCATCGAATACGCAAACGATTCGCTCAAGGGCCTGGGACATGTGCTGGGCGCGACCTTCCACGCTGTCGGCGGCGCCGACGAAACCCGCCATGCCGCGCCACCCGCCGTCGGCCGCATCGGACTGGCCGATCTGCGCGATGCGCTGGCCAAGGGCTTCAACGACTTTGGCGCCTTCCGCACCGACGTGATCTTCCTCGTGCTGGTCTATCCCGTCATCGGCCTGGTGCTGGCGCGCGCCGCCTTCGGCCAGGACATGCTGCCGCTGATGTTCCCCCTGGCATCGGGCTTCGCGCTGGTCGGCCCCATCGCCGCCGTCGGCCTCTACGAGATGAGCCGGCGCCGCGAAGAAGGCCATGACATCAGCTGGGCCGACGCCTTCGGCGTGGTCCGTTCGCCGGCGTTCGGCGCCATCATGGTGCTGGGTCTGCTGCTGGTCGGCATGTTCGGCGTCTGGCTGTTCGCGGCGCAGATGATCTACGACATGACGCTGGGCCCCGAGCCGCCGGCATCGATCGGCGCTTTCGCACACGACGTGTTCATGACCGGCGCCGGCTGGACCATGATCGTGGCTGGTGTCGGCGTCGGGTTCCTGTTCGCCGTGGCGGTGCTGGCGATCAGCGTCGTCTCCTTCCCGCTGATGCTCGACCGCGGCACGGCGCTCGACACGGCGGTGGGAACGTCGATCCGCGCCGTCAGAGCCAACCTCTGGCCGATGGCGGTCTGGGGCATGATCGTCGCCGGCGGACTGGTGCTGGGATCAATCCCGCTGTTCATCGGCCTGATCATCGTCATGCCCGTGCTGGGACACGCAACGTGGCACCTGTACCGCAGGCTGGTACCACGCTGACGCTGCGGCCTACCTACTGCCGCTGAACGCCGAGCTGGTCCGCCACCCGGCGCCAGAGGTCCTGCTCCGACCGGATGAACTGCGCCAGCGCCGCGCCTGACAGCGTATCGGGATACATGCCGAGCGCTGCCATGCGCGCCGTGATCTCCGGTTCAGCCGCAGCCTTGCCGATTTCCGCCGCCAGGCGCTGGATGACGGCATCAGGCGTCCCGCGCGGCGCGACCAGCACGAACCAACCGTCGACGACCATGTCCGGCACGATCTCGGCCACAGCCGGCACCGTCGGATACCGGGCCAACCGGTTTCTCGAGAAGACGGCGATCGGCGTCAGCTTGCCGGAGTCGACCATCGAGGCCAAGGCCGCGACACCATCGGTCATCAGCATCACATCGCGGCTCAGCAGCGCAGAGATGGCGGTCGTGCTGCCATTGAACGACACGGTGAAGAACTTGCCGCCGCTGCGGTAGGCCAGCATCTCGGTGGCCAGATGCGGCACCGAGTTGAAGCCGGAAACGGCGACGGTCATGGTATCCGGTTGCGCCTTGGCCATGGCCAACACCCCGGACAGCGTCTGGGCCGGCGCATGCGTGGCCGCCACCATCAGCAGCGGCGCGCGGGCCACCAGGGCGACAGGAACGAAGTCCTTGTCGAAGTCGTATTGCATCTCCTTCATCGTATGCGGCGCGACCGTGATCGCCGAGGCGTGGACCACACCCAGCGCATAGCCATCGCCCGGCAGGCGCTTCAGTGCGCCCAGCGCGATGTTGCCGCCCGCGCCGCCGCGGGAATCGACAATGAATTGCTGCTGGAATGTCCGGCCCAGATGGTCGGCCAACAACCGCGCCATGACATCGGGCGCCGACCCTGTTGCCGCCGTCACGATGACGCGCACCGGCTTCTGCGGCCAGGGTTCGGCTCCCGCATCGCTCGGCACGCTCACCAGCACCGCCAACCACAGCGCCAGCGCGTGGGCGATCTTCATGACACGCGCTCACCAGGATGGTGGCCCCAGGTGCTGAACCGCTCGAACCGGCCGGGCGTCCACGGTGTCGTCTCGACGCGCACACCGCCCCACCCGAACTCGAGATCGAGGCCAGACGGCGTTCGGCAATAGAAGGACACCATCCGATCATTGGGATGCTGCCCCAGCGTGCGTGACATCGGCACACCGGCGGCGCGCGCCCGGTCATAGGCCAGGCCGACATCCTCCAAAGTAGCAGCCTCGACCATGACATGGTTCAGGCGCTTGGGCAGCGACACCGGCAATCCGGCATAGGCGATCGAGTGATGGCGCGGATTGAGATGCAGGAACGCGACAGTGATCGGAATCGGCCCCAGCTTCTCATGGATATGATCACTGATCCCCGCGTCCAGGAAATCGCCGCAGAATGCC
>Ga0187894_10006156_pt1 | contig 11883 bp, 6 predicted proteins | sample GBC1701081metaG_FD_136650 | JGI IMG/M metagenome (GOLD analysis project Ga0187894, IMG submission 136650) | White microbial mat communities from a lava cave in the Kipuka Kanohina Cave System on the Island of Hawaii, USA - GBC170108-1 metaG ...
GAGTTCAATTTATGATCAAGCTCGGATGGTTCCACCATCACCAAACCCTGGGCGGTCGGGAACCAAAGTTTACCCTCCTTCGTCCGTAGTCCGGCGGGAGAGAATCCACCGGAGCAATCCTCGCTCAACATCCCTTCACCGCGTCCGCAGGAGAACACTTCCACCGATGATGCCCGGCCCTCGGCCACCTGGTGAAGATCGACTTTGGCGATACGCATCAGTCCGCGCCGGCTTCCCAACCAGAGGTGCCCCGTGTCGTCTTCCAAAATTTGCGAGATGTTGTCATCTGTCAGCCCGTGCTCGGTCGTAAAAGTTGTCGCCTTGCCATCCCGCCACCAGCATAGGCCTGCGTCCGTGCCGAGCCACAGCGAGTTGGCGGCGTCCTCGTGAAGCGTGCGGATGAGATGCGTGGGCAATCCTTCGTGACGTGTAAGCCAATTCGTCTTGTCTTCGGCCAGGCGCAGCACACCCAAACCATGGCAGGCCATCCACAAACCGCCTATGCGAGATTCGATGAGGGCGGTGATAGGCGCGCGAAGCTCGCGCTCTCCGACGGAGACCGGTACGACTGCGTTGGTTCCAGCGGCTTTGTATAGGCTGTAATAACTTCCCACCCAAACGTCACCTGCCCGGTCTTCGAGCAACGCGGTGATCTTGTCAATGCGGGCTGGACTTCCCACCGTGGGCGCAAACTGATTGGAGCTTCCCGCGTGGAACCTCAACAATCCATTGCCGAACGTTCCCACCCACAAAGCCCCGTCGCGCGTCGATAGAACAGACTTTACCGCGGTGTCTGAGGGCCATCCACTCACGCCCTTTGCCGGATGGAACACACCGCCTTTATATTCGACGAGGCGACCGTCGCTCAATCCCACCCACAAGCCACCCTCAGATCGCTCGCGCAAAGCCATCACTCGGCCATCCGTCAATCCGTGCCGTGCGGAAAAAGTTTTCAACAGCCGGCGCTTCACTCTCGCCATTCCTGCGGTGCCAGTTCCGACCCACAAATTGCCCTCGCGATCCTCGAACAGTGTCCGCACTTCACCGCTCACCAAACCGTCCCGTGCGGTAATCGCGGTCCAGCGCCCGTCGCGTAGTCGATACAGCCCTTTGCGCGTACCGACCCAGAAATCACCTGAACGCGTGTGGCAAAACGCCGTGACTTCCGAACCGGCGAAAAGTCCTCCGTCATCCAGGCTCTCCCATCGGCCGTCTGCGCGGAGGCGCATCGCCTTGCCCAGCATCCCTGCCCAAACATTTGTGCCTGCCGCATGTACAGAGCGGAGAGGGTGCATGAGGTTTCCGCCGGACAGCTCGGTTTCAAACGCTCCGTCTTTGAAGACCCTCAAGTTCCCCCAATCCGCCGCCCACACGCGGCCTTCGGAATCGATGGCGACGCTCCAGGTTGATTTGGTCGTATTCCTGAATCCCGTCGCTTCGGTAAACCACGTCAATATTCCTTCCGTCAGCCGGCCCAGCCCGCCGCGCGTGCCCAGCCAAAGGTTTCCGGCGGCGTCCTCGATGATCGAACGAACCGCGTCAGTCGAAGAGCCCGGCCGTTCGGTGAAAGCCGTAAAAATACCATCCTCGTGGCGCAGCACCCCCGCGCCATCAGTGCCCATCCATAAAAGCCCGCGCTTGTCCACGAGCAGACATTGGATGCGGTTAGCTTGGTGGTTGGTGGAATCATCCGGTCCGATGCGAACGAACCGGAAGCCATCGAACCGTACCACGCCGTCATACGTGCCGCACCACAAGTAACCATCCGGCGTCTGCGCGATGCCGGTCACAGTATTGTTTGGCAACCCCTCGTCCGTGCCCCAGACGTCCACGAGATACTCCGTTTCTGATTCGCCTTCTAAATGAAGCGAAGCGTGGGTGCCTCCTGATTGCGCTGCCAGGCAATATTCCTGGATACTCCCCATGACCAACATCGCCCCTACTGCAGCCAGCCAGACGACAGCCTTCCTGAAAGGAAGCTGATTAACCAGGGACATGATGGATCAAATGTGCCCTCCGCGCACGGGATTGACAAGACGCTCTTCTGGAAGGCAACACGCCTGCCGGTCTGCGTCTGCTCCGTTTATTGCGACGATTTTCCGCGATTCCGTGCCAGCGCATGAGCGCTCTCATTCGAGCTGCTGGAGCGGGAAGAAAAGCTGGAGCCAATGGTGGGGATTGAACCCACGACCTACGGTTTACGAAACCGTTGCTCTACCACTGAGCTACATTGGCTTTGGCGCCAAAAACAGCGGAGCGCATTTTGGGAGGGCTGGAATCTTTAGCAAGAGCAAAAGGTCCGTGTTACGGCTGAGGATTGAATTGCAGCCAGTCGAGGTTCATCAGGCCACCCTTGTCAGGATTGGAGAAGACGACGAAAAGATCGCCGCGTTTGGTTGCGGGTTGCAAGAGCGCTTTCAACTCCGTCCATTTCTCCCAACCGCCGGTTGGCTGGACTTCGACTTCAGCGAGCAGTGGACCGTCGGCAGCGTCGGACCGCAATTCAATCCGGCCGCCTTGACCACCGCTGGCCACGCGAAGAGTCACGCTTGAACTCGTGCTCAAGTTGATGTTAGCGAATCGAGCATAGTGTCCGTGATCGATCGCGCCGAGAAAATTGCCCAGGACTTTGAGACCTTTCTTCTCGTCCGCGAGTTCAGCTTCGAGACGGCGGCTGCGCAGCTTGATGGTAGCTTTCCCGGTGAGCGCGCCCGCCGGAGGACGCCCGCCGTCGGTGCAACTTGCTTCCAACGTAGCGGTGCGGATTTTTGATTCCTTCGGCGCAATCAACTTACCGCTGAGGCCACGCAGGATGTTGGCTCCGACTTTGCCGGGTTCCAGACTGAACACCCAGCGTACCATCATGCGCGCTTGGTCTGAGTTCATTGCCGAGTGCGGGAGCATCGGCACGTCACCCCAGACACCGCTGCTCCCCAGGATCACGCGCTCGATGCTGGCTTCAAGCGCGTCGGGCTGGCCGCGGTAACGGTTCGCGACTTCCAACAGTGGCGGGCCGACGATCTTTTGCTCGGTGGCGTGACAGTTGAAGCAATCGCTTTGTTTCATCAACGCGAGTCCTGGTTCCGCCTCCTCGATCCGGCCATCGCCGCGCGACCAAGTAACGTTTAGGAAAGTTCGCGTCTCAAATAGTTCCTCGTAATCGACGGAACTCCCGTCTTCCGTGTCGCGCACGGCGATCTGATAGCGAATTGGCTGGCTGGGCGTGAAGAAATCGCCTTCTTGTGGCTCGATGAAACGCACTTCCGGGGCGGAGTTGCCGACAATGAGCGGGATATTGGCGCTGTTACTGGCACCGTGGACGTCGCTCACACGCAGCTCGATGACGTAATTTCCGGGCAGGGCCAATGTGAGCTTGGGACTGGGTTCGGCAGAAAACTTCTTACCACCTGGATGCACCAGCCATTCGTAGCGGAGCGGGTCGCCGTCATGGTCTTTTGATCCGGCGCTGGAGAACGTCACGCTCAACGGTTCGCGTCCAGACATGGTATCCGCACTGGCTTTGGCAACTGGTGCAAGATTACCCCATTGATAGGAAACCTTCAGCAACCGGGTGTCTTTGTTCACGCCCCACGTTTCGCCATAATCAAGCAGATACAGGCAACCGTCGGGGCCAAATTGCGAATCGACGGGACGTTGAATGACGAATTCGCTCCGTTCCCGCGCCGAGAGGACTCGTTCGCGGTCGTTGGCCAAAGTGACCGCGCTTGTGAACGGCTCAGTGCCAGCGAGGCCTGAGTCGCGATCCAATCGCGCCCATTTCAGGAAAGGCCGCTGCCAATCATAGAAAAGCAGACAGTTGTCAAAATGTTCGGGGAACCCACTGGTGTTTTTGAACTCCGGTTTGAAGTGAAACACCGGGCCGGCACAAGCCGTACGTCCGCCGCTGCCAAGTATCGGAAACTCCTTTGAATCACCGTAGGGCCAGTAGATAAACGCGGGCTGGGCAGGCGGCAAAACTTTTGCACCGGTATTGTTCGGACTCGAGTTTGTGGGCGCGAAGGGATCGAACTTCGGCCCGAGCGTCTTAGTGGCGAAATCCCAGTCCGCGTAGGCAAAGTTGCTTCCCACAAAATGAGGCCACCCAAAATTGCCGGCGCGACGGGCCTGATTGATCTCGTCATAACCACGCGGCCCGCGAGCGCCATCGCCGCCCGCGTCGGGGCCGACTTCGCCCCAATAGACGACGCCCGTGCGCGGATCGATGCTCATGCGCCAAGGATTGCGGCAGCCCATGACGAAGATTTCCGGTCGCCCTTTTGAGCCGTCTTTGGGAAACAAGTTGCCTTCAGGAATGGTGTAATCGCCTTCGGGCGTCGGCCGGATGCGCAGAATCTTTCCACGTAGATCGTGGGTATTGGCCGAACTTTTCTGTGCGTCCCACGGGTCGCGATCAGGCCGCTCGTCAATCGGCGCGTATCCAGCGGAATCGCCACCCGGATCGGTGTTGTCTCCGGTCGAGATGTAGAGATCGCCGTCCGGGCCAAACTCAACCGAGCCCGCATGATGGCAACAAGTGCGGCGTTGTTCCGGAAACTCCAGGATTCGCCTCTCGCTGGAGAGATCGAGCCGGTCGCCACGCATTAGGAATCGGCTGAGACGCTGGCCGATGTAGTCTTTCGGAGAATAGAAAAGATAAATCCATTGGTTTTGTGCGAAGGCTGGATCGAGCGCGAAACCGAGGAAGCCGTTCTCCTGATCGGTAAAAACTTCGATCTTGCCCGCTTCGATCACACTTCGTGTGGCGGGTTGGTAAATCTTCAACTGGCCTGCAATTTCATTGAAGAAAATCCGGCCATCCGGCGCGAGTTCCAGTTCCATTGGCTGCGGCATCCCTTCGGCGAGGATTTCGATCTTGAACCGATAATCTTGCGGTGGCTCCGACGCGAACAGGATAGGGTTCAACGAACCTGTGCCGGCCAAAACCATGAGGGCGGCAGAGGTTCGAAAAGCGTCTGAAATCATAGCCTTTTCTGGACGAAGGCGGCCTCGGGGGCATTCGCAAAATCTTGGCTGAGGCGATTTACTTCCGCCACGCCAGCCGCGTGTTCAGTCGTGTTTTTGGACAAGCGATTCTGTTCCCGGCTGGACAACTCCGTCGCCTTCGCCACAAATCGTCTGATGCAAACAGGTAACCAACCCAGCCAGGAATGAACAGGCCGGCTTTCCTCCAGCCGCACGCAGACGGTTTCTATTTGGCGGTGAAACTTCAGCCGCGTGCTTCGCGGAACGAAATTGGCGGGGCAGCAGGCAATGAATTGAAAGTTCGCGTCACCGCGCCACCCGTGGATTCCGCCGCCAACGAGGCGTTGCTGCAATTGTTGGCTGAAGCTCTGGATTGCGCGCGCAGCGCCCTGCAACTGGTTCGCGGACGAACCTCCCGTCACAAAGTCATCTTAGTCCAAGGACTCTCGGCGGAGGTCATGGCCGTCCGGCTGGAAGCGTTTTCTAAAAAGTGAGCTTCGTGAAGCGATCTCAAGAATTGTAGCGGACAAAATAACGGGTTTCCCCCTTTTAAGGAAACGGTCAGAGCATTCCCATGTTGTCTGCCGCGTTTATCAACGTCACGCGCGGCTGAGGAAAGTTAACGACTCTTCGGAGACTGTTCGGCGGCGGCGCGGCAAGCGTCTGCCACAAGGGTCAAGTCTTCGAGGAAGGATTCTCGCCGAGTTTCAGGCAGGACCGACAGCGCTTGTGATTGGAGAGCGATGGCAATTTCGCGGGCCTGTTCATAACGCTGTTTTCCTGGAGCCAGCAATCTCAGCCGATGCGCGCGGCGGTCCGCTTCGTGTGGTTTGCGCTCGATGAGCCCAGAATGTTCCATACGTTCGACGAGCGAAGCGACGGTGTTGGGATCGCTACTCATCGCGGTCGTCAATTCGCTTTGGGTGAGGCCGCGCGGGTCGCCTTCCAGCAGCGTGCGCAGGACGGTGAACTGGTCGGGGGTGATGGCGAGGGAAGCGATGCGGCGGCGGAACGCTTGGTTTAAGCCATACCAAGCGCGGCGCAACAGGGGCGGCAAGCGCCGGCGTTCCGGAGAATCAATGGGCAGGATGGCAGCAGCGCGTTTTCGAGTGGCCACAAGTTCGTTTTGAATGGAGCTTGCAATTACTACGTATAGGTATTATTTCCGGGATCAACAAAATGCTTGGCCCCGGCTGGCAACGCGGCAGCCTGGCCTTGGCACGACTCAATGCGCAAGCAATCTGATCGAATCATGAAACGTTTTCTTCCTTCTGCTGGGCTGGTTGCCGCTCTTTTTGCCGGCCAGTTTCTCTCCTTCTCGTCGGTGGCGGCGCCGGTGCGTGGCTGGCTCAACTGGCGCGGGCCGCAACAGAACGGCACCTCGATGGAGAAGAATCTTCCCGAGAAAGTCGATGCGAAGAATCCATTGTGGCTTGCGGATTTTCCCGGCGCGTCCACGCCCGTCGTGGCCAATGGCAAACTGTATGTCATGGGTTATGTCGGGGACGGGCCTGAGTTACAGGAAGGCGTGGCATGTTTTGACGCGGAGACTGGACAGAAACTTTGGGAGCGGCTTTACAGCGATTACCTCAGCGACATTATTTACAAGCGCTATGCAACTTCCAGCCCAGTGATCGATCCTGACACCGGCAATGTTTACGTCCAAGGCACGCAAGGTCTCCTCACTGGATTCACGCCGGATGGAAAGTTGATTTGGCAGCACGCCATGATGGAAGAGTTTGGCCGTCTCACTTTTCCCAACGGTCGCACGGCGTCACCGATCATTGATGGAGACCTCTTGATCACGCGCGGTATCACCGCGAATTGGGGTGCCCAAGGTCCGGCGGGGGATCGCTTTTACGCCTTCGACAAAAAAACCGGCGAACTGGTCTGGTCTTCCAGCCCTGGCGACCGGCCCAAGGACAATTCTTACTCGCAGCCGTACCTTACGTTTATCGACGGGAAGCGCGTGCTAATGGCCACGGCGGGGGACGGGAGTGTAGTCTGCGTGAACGCGCGCACGGGCGATCCTCTTTGGCGCGTGCCCTTGGGTAAGGCGGGCATTAACGCCACGGTCCTCGTGCATAAGGATGATAAGTGCATTGCCATTTACGGCACGCCCTATGAGCCGGGGCAGATGGTGGCGTTCCGCATTCCCAAAGCGAAACCAACGCCCGCTGGCCCAGCGGTGATCGAACGGCCACAAGTCGAAATCTGGGCCAATGATCTCTCCACCTCGACCAGTTCGCCCATTCTGGTTGGCGACCGCATCTACGTGGTGGCGGAGAAAGGCGATCTCTGCTGTGTGGACGTGAGCGATGGAAAGGTTTTATGGAAATTGAAGATCGGCATCGAGCAGCGCAATTCCTGTCCGCTCTATGCGGATGGAAAACTTTACGTGCCGATTCTCGACGATCCGGCCGCCAAAGGTAGCGAAGGCAGCGAGGCCGGGACCACGGGCGCGTTTTACATTATCAAGCCTGGCGACAAAGAAGGCGAAATCCTAACGCACGCCTCTTTGCAAGGTCGTTGCTTCGGCACGCCGACGATCTACAACGGAAAGATTTACGTGCAGACCGCTCAGAAACTCTATTGCTTCGGCAAGAAGGGCAACAATCCCGGTTTGGCCGATCCGCCTCCGGAGAAATGGCCTGTCGTTGGAGCGGCAAAGCATTTACAAATCATCCCTTCCGAAGTGCTCTTGCGCCCGGGCCAAACAGCGCCTTTCCGCGTTCGTTCGCTTGATGAGCACGGATTCACTGTCGCAGAAATCAAGGACGCGAGTCAGGTGAAATGGGCTTCTTACATTCCGCCCACAGCTCGCGTGCGCGCGTCGATGAAAGGCGAGTTCAACGCCAACGGGGAATTGGTCGCGGCAAAAGATCCGGTGCCGTCCGCCGGCGCGTTTGAGGCGACTCTCGGTGAATTGAAGGGTTACATCCGCGGACGAGTACTGCCCTATTTGCCAATCAAACAAGACTTCGAGTCGTTTCAGTTGAGCGAAACAACGACCAACGATGTAGAGCAACCGACGCCATTTGCTTATCCACCGCTGCCGTGGATTGGCGCGCGGTTCAAATTTGAAGTGCGCGACAAGGACGGCACCAAGGCTCTGACCAAAACCATCGACAACAAATTCTTCCAACGCGGCACCGTGTTTCTCGGCGCACCTGAAGCCAAGAACTACACCATCCAGGCGGAGGTGATGAGCGAAGGCAACCGGCGCAAGATGTCCGAGGTTGGCGTGATCAATCAGCGCTACGCCATTGTGCTGAAAGGCAACGATCAGAAGCTGGAGATCAGTTCAAACTTCGAGCGCCTGCGGGTGCCGGCCGCCGAGGATCCGCCGAATTTTCGCTGGCAACCCAATGTGTGGTACACGCTCAAGTCGAGGGTGGACGTGGCGGCAGATGGCTCCGGCGTGGTCCGGGCCAAGGCATGGAAGCGCGGTGAGCCAGAGCCAGACGCCTGGATCATCGAAGTGCCGCACCAGCACGCGCATCAGAATGGTTCACCGGGTCTGTTCGGTTTCGCGCCGCAGGATATGCGCGTTTACGTTGACAACATCAGCGTGACCCCGAATTGAATTGAGCTTTTCCAGCACCATGTCCACTGAAACAAGATAGCAACCTGTCATGAAGACGAATTTCTCATTTCCGATCACCAGTCACATCCTGTTTACCGCGTTTGTGTCCACGTTGGCACTGACAGGGTATGGACGCGATTGGCCCCAGTGGGGCGGCAACGATCCCGGACGCAACATGTATTCGCCCGCCAAAGGACTGCCAGCGGACTTCAATCCGGGCAAACTCAAGCCGGGGACCGAGGACGTGGACCTCGCCACGACCAAAAACGTGAAATGGGTCGCTAAGCTTGGTTCCCAGGCCTATGGCAACGTCACGGTCGCAGCAGGCAAGGTCTTCGTTGGGACAAATAACGACAATCCGCGTGATCCCCAGCATCAGGGCGACCGCAGCATCCTGATGTGCTTTGATGAAAAATCCGGCGAACTGCTCTGGCAGCTCGTGATATCGAAACTAAAATCCGGCAAGGTCAATGATTGGGAAAATCTGGGTTTGCTCGCATCACCGACCGTGGAGGGCGACCGGGTCTATATCGTCACAAGCCGGTGCGAGGCCATGTGCCTCGATGTGAATGGCCAGGCCAACGGCAACGACGGGCCCTTCAAAGATGAAGCTGCCTACGCGGTCAAGGATACGGGCAAGCCGCCGGCCAAAATCGGTCCGAAGGATGCCGACATCATTTGGGTCTATGACATGATGGACGAACTCGGCGCGTTTCCCCATAACGCCTCCAACGCTTCGCCGCTGCTCGTGGGCGACCTCGTCTATGTTTGCACTTCCAATGGGCAGGATTGGACGCATTCAAATATCCCCTCACCGCTTTCGCCCAGTTTCGTGGCGCTCAACAAAAAGACTGGCGAGTTGGCCGGTGAAGATGACGCTGCCATCGGCCCCAAGATTTATCACGGCCAGTGGAGTTCGGCTTCGACTGGCCACATGAACGGGAAGCAACAGGTCTTCTTTGGTGGCGGTGATGGCGTGCTTTACGCGTTCGATGCCAAACCCGTGAAGGAAGGCGATACGACGCTGCTTAAGAAGATTTGGTGGTTCGATTGCAATCCCCCCGAATACAAAGTGAAAGACGGCAAGCCGATCAAATATCCTGCCGCCGAAGGACCGAGCGAGATCAATTCGACGCCGGTCTTTTACAAAAACCGCGTCTATGTTGCCACGGGCCAGGACCCAGAACACGGCGAAGGCGTTGGGCATATGGTCTGCATTGATGCTACGAAGACGGGCGACGTGACCAAAACAGCGACACTATGGTCTTACAAGGGCATTCACCGCAGCATCTCGACTGTGTCCATCGATCCCGAAAGCGGATTGCTGTTCGTCGGCGACTTCTCGGGCTTTGTGCATTGTCTGGACGCCGAGACAGGCAAGCTCTATTGGACCCACGATATGAAAGCACACATGTGGGGTTCGACTCTTGTGGCCGACGGCAAGGTTTATGTCGGAGACGAAGACGGTGATTTCGCCGTGCTCGCTGCGAGCAAAGAGAAGAAAGTGTTGAGTGAAACCAACCTCGGCGCGCCAGTTTATTCCACGCCGATCGTGGCCAATGGCGTCATTTACGTTCAATCCAATACACACCTCTACGCCTTCCACGATTCGGCCAAGGCGGGCAAAGACGAAGTGCCAAAAGTGGATTTGAAAAAGTGAACCGTGCAATTGGCTGGACTCGTCATAAATCCTAAACCTACTCACTATGACTGCGCCCATTTCTCCTGAAGCGATCAAATCTGCCCAAACTCAACTGGACGCTCATCTCCGCGAGATTATCCAATGGCATTTCTCGTCCGAAACCGGCTGTGCGTTCTGGCTCGATTGGGCCAAGAAGAATTTTGATCCGCGCAAAGAAATTCAATCCGTTGCGGATCTGAAAAAGTTCCCGCATTTCCAGGACGAATGGCTGCGCGATCTTCCGCCGGAAGTTTGGGTGCCGGCGAAATTCAAGGGCCGGCCGTTCAACATTTTTGAGACCGGCGGCACCACCGGCATGCCCAAGCAGCGCATTGGCTGGGACGACTACAAAGTCGATTACTCCGAGTTCAGCGAGAAAATCTCGGACGCGCATTTCCCGAGGAATCACTACTGGCTGATGATGGGACCCACTGGACCGCGCCGCTTGCGTCTGGCCATTGAGCATCTGGCCAATGTGCGGGGCAGTTCGTGTTACTTCATCGACCTTGATCCGCGCTGGGTGAAGAAGGTCATCAGCGCAAAGCAATTCGACCACGCGAAGGCCTACATGGAACACGTCGTCGATCAGGCAGTGACAATTCTGAAGCACCGCAAAGTCAGTGGCCTGTTCACCACACCCAAATTGCTCGAAGCCCTCGCCGAAAAAATTGACCTCTGGGACGCCGGCATCTGCGGCGTGTTCTGCGGTGGCACCACCATGGCTCCGCAGTACGTGCGCTTCATCGTTGAAGAAGTGCTTGAAGGCCGAATTGGCTTCTATCCCACCTACGGCAATACTCTCATGGGTCTTGCCGCCAGTGTGCCGTTGCGTCCAGAGGACAACTTCTCGATCACTTACTACGCCCCCCAGCCCCGCGCCGTGCTGCGCATCGTCGATCCCAAGCAGACCGACGTGACCAAAGGCTACGGAGAATGGGGCCGCGTCGAACTCACGACATTGACCAAGGAATTCTTCATGCCGCGCTTCCTCGAACGCGACGAAGCCATCCGCCGTGAACCTCGCGCGCCCTACGCCTGGGACGGTGTGGCGGAAGTGCGTCCCTTCGGCGCGATGGAGAAAACGATCGTCGAAGGCGTGTATTGAGTTGACGGCCCGGTTGCCAACCATTACTCGGGCGCCCATCGCGTTCGGTGAGTGTGGTCTTCCCAAAGACCCTGCGGCGATGTTGTGGTCGCGATCAAATGGCTGCATGATTGATCTCCGGATTTCGAGTGCAACCTTCTCAATCCTTCGGAGTTTTACTCCGCGCAGATGATTGCATCCTTGCCTGCTGAGTCATGAAGCTAGCTCTGTCTCGCAAGCGGTGGCGTCTCTTGCTGTTTGGAGGACTTGCCGCAACGGTCGTCATCGTAGTTTTTCATTCAAAACCAGAATTCATTCCGATTCGCCCCTTTGTTCAGTTCCTCCCGGCGGATAGCAGAATAACTCCGCCGGCAGCTACTTTGTTTGAGCGATATGTGCCCGTGACTTGGGCTTGGCTGTGGCGCCTCCGCGATATCGTTCGCGGTTCGCTTCCGAGCATCTTGATTGATTGCGAGGTTATCGAATGCGCCGGTGTTCTGGAGGAGGAATTGGCGAAATATTTGCCCGATCCCACACATGTGGAGACCA